>Ga0129336_10000871_pt1 | contig 17918 bp, 16 predicted proteins | sample CPB6_02_DNA_FD_96878 | JGI IMG/M metagenome (GOLD analysis project Ga0129336, IMG submission 96878) | Freshwater to marine salinity gradient microbial communities from Chesapeake Bay, USA - CPBay_Sum_0.6_0.2_DNA | ecosystem: Environmental > Aquatic > Marine > Coastal | place: USA: Chesapeake... | reverse complement strand
CTAAAGCTGACGCACTCGGAATTAAAACTATAGTGGTAATTCAGCCAAAAGGCCAAGGAATCGCAGAAGCAGTTAGAGATAGAATTACTAAAGCTTCAAACAATAAATGAATTAAACTTTTATTTATTTAAGAAACTTTCTATCTGCAGTAAAACCCCTTGTTCAAAATTAATCTTAGGTTGCCAACCAGTTAATTCAGATAACAAATTTGAATCCCCCTTTGTTTCAATTTGATCACCTAATCTAGACTCTAAAAATTTAACATCAGGACTTACTTTCATTATTGATGAACATAAATCTATAAATTCAAGTAAGTTGTGAGATTCATCTCCGGCGACATTAAAAGTTTGACCACTAAACCGAGTGTCAGATACAGAAAAAAAAGCATCTACTGCGTCATCAATATAAGTATTTGTTCTTATCTGTAAACCATCACCATAAATTTCAATACTCTTATTTGAATGCATTGCTGATATAAACTTTGAAAAAGCCATATCTGGTCTCTGATCAGGGCCATAAACTGAAAATAATCTCAAAATTGTGGCGGAAAGCCCGTGGGACTGCTCAAAATTGCGCACTATTTGTTCTGCGGCATACTTAGTGATTCCATAAGGTGAGGCTGGGAGAATCTGAGAGCGCTCATTTCCAACTGCATATTTCCCGTAAACACTTGAAGTTGAGGCATAGATAAAGTGAATTCCTGGATAGTTAACAGTTTTAGAGACCAGATTGAATGTGCCAAGTGAGTTACAATCTTGGTAAGTCTTAAAATTCGACCAAGAGTTTTTAAGGCCAGCCATAGCAGCACAATGAATTATTAAGTCGATTCCGTTGAGATTTAATTCCGTCAAATCATCTCTAATATCTAAATCAATGAAATGAAACTTTGAATTATTTTTTAGGACCTTGATTCTATCCTCTTTTGGTGCATTACTATACAAATCTGGAAGAAAACAATCTAATCCATAGACCTCATAACCAATTTTAAGAGCTTTTCTTGAGATTGCACTACCTATAAATCCGGCGGCACCTGTTACGAGTAAATTCAATTTGAAACCATAAATTTATTTATGATCCTTTTTAATCGAACTAAAGTTCTTTGAAATTTCAAGATCGCGTGCATTAATTTGAAACGAAAGAACACAAAATTTAAATCCCTGATACTTTCAAGAGCCTTGAGATCTAACTCTTGGGCTAAGTCTAGTTCTCTCCCAAATAACGGGTCCCACGCTAGTGTGTGAGTTCCTCTTGAATTACCTCCAATATTTATACACAGGGGCACTCCTGGGAAAATTGAAACTTTGTTATTTAACACGGCAGTTGCCCACCACCTGACCCCCCAAGAATCAATCTTGCCTTCTACCTGTTGCACGAGCATATCGTAATAATCAAACCCATACATATTTATTTTTTTCTTCAATCCTAGTTTGTTAATTTTATCAAGTGCAATATCAGCATTTTCTTCGAACAGTGCCCAACCTCTTGCCCAGGTTCCCATGCTCCATGTATCAGCACCATGAACTAAATAAGGCTTCTTTGTTTTTGGAAACAATGGGTAAGTGTACCCCGAAATAGAAATAACCTCTTCCCGATTTTCATAAATTTTTAGCGCTAAATTCATGTATTTTAAAAACTGATTAGAAACTAAATTATCGTCTTCCAGAAAGATGGCGTAAGGATGAATTGAAAGCACCTCGGTAATTCCTTCTATGAAAGAAGATGCTAATCCATAGTTTGTTCTCCGCTCAATTATCGAAATTGATTTGAATCCTACAATTTGTGAAATATACTTAACAACAACCGCAATTTCATTCCATTCGAGAGATGTACGTCCTCCGTCTACATAGAAAATCACATCAGTTTTTGAAGATTCTGGATTACTAAGCAAAGATTCAACAACTTTTTTCGTTTCTAAATATCGCTTAAATACGAATATTACAACTGGTGCATTATGTACCATTTTTATTTGCTAGTTTTCATATTCAGGTAGATTGATTTTAAATTGTTTATCATCAGCTATCTTTGGATTAAAATATCCATCCATCATATATAAATTTGATTCGATAAAACTTGAAGTGAGTATATTTAAATTTGTATGAATTTCATTTGCCCATAAGTTATTAACCCAAAAAGACAGTGTGCTTGAATTCTTAAAAATATTTTCATATCCTCCAACGTGATCAATTAAATTACCTAGTTGTGCTCCCAAAAGCCATGATTTGGTTGATCTCAAATAGTGGACTGAAAAAAAGTGCAATATTTCATCTTCTTCAATTTTGTAGTTTTTAATCGCTGACTTCAAATTATAAATAATACTATCCAGCTCAGCAATGTTTTTAGGTTTCAGGCAAAAATTGTAATTTTTATAAGAACAGTTTTGAGAAGCTGTAACTACTGGAATATTCTCTGAACTGGCATCAAACCCAATAGTGCCATAGGCTGTAAAAACGACATCAATGCCTTGCTTAAAGAGATTCGTTAGATTACTTTCTGCTGGAACGAATTTTAAATGTCTATGGTTTGAAACTAAATTCTTGAAAATATTTTTTTCTTGAAGATTAAAATATGGATGCGGTTTAACATACCAATTGTATGGAGTTCGGGAACTTAAATCAAGTAAGTATTGAAACCAGGTCTGATAGTCTGCAAAAAGCATCTTTCCTTGCTGGTGCACAGACTCCGTAAAACAATGTGGAGCAATCAATGCATTAATAGTGTCAGATGGCGAAATGGTAAAATTATCATTTCTATTTCGAAAACCAGAAACTACTGAGTGTTCTTTTGTTATAAAAGAAGAATTAGTTTTTAACTGTGACAAAAGTTCTTTTGCTGTTTCTTTTTCAAAAGAAAAAGAATAAAAATTTGGCTGTTTAGGATCATAAAAATGAAATTCACCCTCAGCGTGCCAATTGTTTCGACTTAGCTTGTAGTTTTTATCATAGCTGATTACATATGTCGGTATATTGTTATATACGGCAACGCGACCGACCATACCTTGCAAATAAACTGAATGAGTGGTGTTGACTGCTATAACTGGGTATTTCTTGTAAAAATTATCCCACCATTTAACTAAACCTAAAAAGTCCTCTAATTGTTCAAAAAAATATTCATCTTTCGTATTGATTGTTCCCAGATTGTTACTTCTTAAATACCAATCATAAAAGCAGTCTCCAATCGGAATTTCCAAAAATTCTAGATCTAGTACATTCTCTTTTGTGCAACCCTTCAATGAGTGGACTAACTCTTTTTCAAGTTCACTCAATTTTAAGATTCTAGGGCTTATTCTTTTTTTAATGCCCATAGAGGAAAATAAACAATTTATTTTATAGTTATGATGAAAAGGTAAGAGTATTTGGGAAAGTTTGACCTTGATTCTTCCCCAACTTGATCTAGTTGGACTTACATTATAAGAAAAAAGTTTGTAGCCAGACTGACCCCAGTAATTTGCAAAATATGAAAAGGCAATGATTCTGGGAAATTCAAGAAATTCTTCAAATAAAACTAAACCACTCGAAGAAATTTCACAATTATTCTTGTTTATAATTTTATTATGCCTCAAAAAAACTTTTATATCAAAAAATTCTCTTACTTCATTTTTTAAATTACTAAAAATCAAATATAATCTCCTAATTGATAAAATTACGACCATAAATAAACCTTAGCAGAGATTAAGAAATTTAAACATAAGGCTTTCTCGCTTCATCGATCTAATAATATGAGTAGAATAAATAAGAATTGTTCTAAAAACACGATCGTAAGAATCTAGGTCAACTAAAAAAGTACATCCAATCAATGATAAAATCAAAGTAGAGTACCCTGAAAGCATGAATGTTTATAATTTCATGTCATGCAAAATTAAAATTTAGAATTTATTTAACTTTTTATGAGTATAGAGCAAATTCTATGTCATTCAAACATTTCTTAAATCTAAATATTTTCTATTATTTTAAGTTTTTTAACTCGTAAAACGACATGAATAATCGTAAACTCATTTTCTGCGCCAAAGTTAAAAAATTAATTAACAAAATAACAAGAACAATTATGCCTTAAAATTGAATTAGGATTTTAAAATTAACTAGTGACTTAAAATAATAACCCACGTTGCTAAATATTTTCCTCAGTCTACAAAAATTTATCTCTTGATTTATAAGTCCTAAATTATAATAACTGTATGCTTCTAAATTAACTTAAAATTATTTTATTGAAAATGTCTTAGCTAAAATGCAACTAAATATAGAATTTACGATGCAAAAATAAACTCAAGTAATATGAATTAATTAATAACTAAAAAAGTAAAATTTGAAATGTAAAATCTACTTTTTAATCATTACCATCCTTGAATTTAGCACTTGAAATGTAAAACTGTTTGTTGAGAGGGATTGTTCTAGAGCTTGCTATTATAAAGTCCAAATTATTTCTTGATCAATTGTTGCACGCGAATCACTAATTGTCTTGAAGATAAATATTATTATTGTATTGTTCTCTTTCTGTCAGCTAAAACTGGAAATCCACTGCGGTACTTATTTAACTTCCCTAAATCTATGTCGCAGTTAAAGATATTTCGATTTTGTTTTAGTTTAATCTCGTTGCCAGTCGGGTCAATTACCATAGAATTAGATCCTAGTTGCACATTTGCGCTGATACCAGAAGTATTAGACGCTACAACATAACATTGGGATTCAATGGCTCTGGCAATCAGTAGATGCTTCCAGTGTTTAATTCTTTTTTGAGGCCAAGCCGCAGATACAACTAATATTTTTGCACCAAGATTTACTTGCTTGATAAATATTTCTGGAAATCTTAGGTCATAGCATGTTGATACTCCAACTTTAGTTTCAAATAAGTCAAAAATTTTGATAGATTTTCCGCTTTTAAATACTTTCTTTTCTCCGTTTGTAAAACCAAACAAATGAATTTTTTCATATGAACAAATTTGTTTGCCATTAGGGTTAAAAATAATTGCTGTATTGCTCAAATAATTACGACTATTAAGTATAGGATGGGTGCCGGAGTGAATATACATTTTTTTTGAAGCGGCTATTTTCGAAAACTGAAGCAAGACATTTTTAATATATTTTTGATTTAGCTGGGTATTAGCTAGGTAGTCAAATGCACCTACTATCCAAAGTTCAGGTAGAACAATTAAATCAAATTCTCCAGTATTGGTTTTGCTCAGAATTTTGAATACATTATCTACCCTTTCAACATAAGATTCCTTTTCATTTAAAAAAATGTCTATTAACCCAATTTTTAATTTAGATTTATTATTTTTTAAAACCATTTAATTAAATTTTCTAAATACTGGTTTTATCGGTTCGCCTACCAAGAATTTTTCAAAACCAAACTCTAGGCCTTTAGCACAAACATTAAGTGCTTTTTCAAATGCAGCCTCTGTATATGCCAACTCATTTTCTGTGTGAGCATAGCTTTGTGCAAAACTGTTTCCATTAGAGATCAATATCTTTTGATTGCACATCTCTTGAAGGAATAAACTTTTAAGTCCATAACTATTATTATAATTTTGATCCTTACACTGAATTTCTAACGCAACTCCAGGCCCCGAAAGTACAAAGTGCTTGTCGATACCGATACGTTTCGCAATTTGATTAAATGATTTTTTTAGTGACCTTCCGTATTCCCAAATATATTCCGAGACTGGGTGTGATTCAAGTTCAGTTATGGTGGCCAAGAGTGCGCCTAAAGGGCCCATCTCTGCTCCATTTGTAGAGCTAAGTAGAAAGGTTCTTTCTTGCATTGGATCATCAATTGACCCAAGGTTCATAATTTCCTTAGATCCTGCCAAAGCCGCTACCGAGAATCCATTTGCCATGGCTTTTCCGAATGTTGATAAATCAGGATTGACTCCAAATATATGCTGAGCACCTTTTAAATTCCAGCGAAATCCCGTTCTCATTTCGTCTAAAATAAAAACAACATTTTTCTCTCTCGCAAGATTTTCTACTTGCTTTAGAAAATTAGTTGAGGCTAAAGGACAAGACATACAATTACTGACTAAGAAGTCTTCAGTCGAACAATCATTGTTACATGGTAAAATATCAGTAGATGGCTCTAACATAATGGCTGCAATCTGATTTGGAAATTGATCAAAAAGTAATTCTAAACTATTTATATCTCCATAATTAAAAAATTTGGTTGTCGAATAATGTGCTGTAGGCACGCCTCTGCTCACATTTGTACCGCCAATGAACCAGTCATCAAAAGAAAAAAAAGGTTGCTCCCTGGGCACGCAGATAATTTCTTTGCCAGTGAATGACCTTGCCATTTTCAATGCAGCAGAAGTTACATTCGACCCATTCTTAGCAAATTTCACCATCTCTACCGAAGGGATTAATTCAATTAGCCTCTCGGCTGCAAGCAATTCAGTTGTTGAAGCTTTACTGAGATTATTTCCTTTTTTAATTTCAGCAATTACAGCATTATTAATTTTCTCGTTTGAATAGCCAAGAATTACGGAGCGTAAACCCATACCATAATCCAGGAATCTTTCGCCTGATGGAGTGAAAACGTTTGGCCCCATTCCTGATTCCAGAATTTGGGGAGCGATTTTTGGGTACTGGTCGGAGCCTCGTGAATATGTATGAGCCCCTCCTGGAATTGCCTGAACGAGTCTCTTACGTAAATCTTCATGAGACAAGGAACTTAGATCAGTCATTTTCTACTTTCTTGCGATAATTTACAATGGCTTCTAGTATGTGAAAATCTATTTCATCGTCAATCTCAAACGATTTTTCGCGCGGCATCAACATTGCAAGAGTTCGATCCTGTACAAAGGCAATTGAATCTTTGAAAGTCGAAATTTTACTTAAATAAAGACTTCCGTCGATAAAGTAAAGTTTAGAAATATCTTGTCTTCTTTTAACTTTCCATTTTTTTTGATTTATCGACACCAACTTCAAATCTTCAGTAAGTGAGAAGGTAAAGTCTGGATGTCCTGAAATTGATTCCGATACTGTTACCAACGAGTCAAATTTATCAAAACTTTTCTCCAATGATAGTAAAGCATTTCTTAAATCTTGTGAGTCTGTCAAGGGCGAAGTAGGCTCGAGCATGAATACATAGTGAAAAAATTCGCCTTTATTTTCATAGGCATTAATTACATCTAATACAACTTCTGGCGACGGGGCTTCATCAGTCGCCAAATAGTTTGGCCTCTTATGAGTGCCCGATCCTAATGACTTTGCAAAATTTATAATTTCATCATCATCAGAACTACATACAACTTCCGTAACTAATTGACAATCCAAGGCTGCCTTAATTGGCCAGGCAACTAAGGGTTCTCCATGGAATTTTCTTAAATTTTTGAAAGGAATTGATTTAGAGCCGCCTCGTGCCGGGACCACGCAAAGAACTCGAGGTTCACTTTTCATAGATTGAATGATACTGTGAAACATTAAATTTATGGTCAATTTTATAAAACTTAAGCTATATGATTAACTCCATTCTCTATATTAAGCGAATGGGTGGTCATTGCTAGGCATGGGTGAAAATATCTATTTTATTGCTGAAGCTGGGATTAATCATAATGGTGACTTAGCCACGGCATTACAATTAATTGATATGGCCTATGAAGCGGGATGTGACGCGGTGAAATTTCAGAAACGCAATCCTCTTATTTGCGTGCCAAATCACATGCGGGATAAAATTAGAGATACTCCTTGGGGTGAAATGACCTACCTTAATTACAAACAAAAAATTGAATTTGGTGAAAAAGAGTATAATGAAATAAATAAATATTGCCGCAAACTTGGAATTGAATGGTCAGCCTCAGCATGGGATTTAGATAGTTTAGAATTTTTAGACCAATACAATCTGCCATTTAATAAGGTTGCGTCTGCTCTTGCTACTAATCAAGAATTTTTAGAAAAGGTTGCTTCAAGAAAGAAACTAACTTATGTTTCAATTGGGATGTGCGAATATTCAGATATTGATTTAGTTGTATCAATCTTTGCTAAAGCCGACTGTCCAATCACACTTATGCATACAGTATCTAATTACCCTGCAAATGAAGCTGATCTCAACTTACTAATGATAAAAACTCTTTCAAAAAAATATAGTTTACCGGTAGGATACAGTGGTCATGAATCCTCCATTACACCATCCATAGTAGCCGGAACTCTTGGAGCAGTAGCAGTTGAACGTCATATTACTTTGGATAGATCAATGTGGGGAACAGACCATGGAGCATCATTAGAATTTGCAGGACTGAACCAACTAGTTGGGGCGCTACGGAAAATCAATATAGTTTTGGGAGATGGTATCAAAAGAGAAATAGAAGGCGAAAGTGAAATGGCCAACAAAATGCGTTACTGGTTAAATTAATTGCGATTAAAAAATCAAGTAGTTGTAATAACAGGAGCCGCAGGACTATTGGGTAAAGAGCATGCGCTTGCTGTGTTGTCACAGGGGGGCTCAGTGGCATTAATTGATATTCAATCTGAAGTCCTTTTTGAATTTGCTGACCAGTTAGAAAAGTCAGAAAAATCTCGGACCAGAATTTATGAATGCGACATTACTGATGAAACTAAAATAATCAATGTATCAAAAGCAATCGAGAATGAATTAGGTGTAGTTTCTGGTTTAGTAAATAACGCGGCTATAAATCCTTCAGTGGAGCACGGGAGAGAAAAATTCACAAGGTTTGAAGATTTTTCAGTCGAAGTATGGAACTTGGAGGTAGCAGTTGGTTTAACAGGAGCAATATTATGCTCTCAAATTTTTGGACAAGCGATGGTTAAGAATAAGGTTGCAGGTTCACTAGTTCATATTGCCAGCGATCATGGATTAATTGCTCCTAATCAAAATCTTTACAAAATTGCTGGAGTACCGAGTGAAGAACAACCAACTAAACCAGTAAGTTATTCAGTCATAAAACATGGATTGATTGGTTTATCTAGATACCTTGCAACTTACTGGAGCCAATATAATATCCGTTCAAATGCTCTTTGTCCTGGAGGTGTCAGAAATGGACAAAACGAAAGTTTTCTTGCAGAATTTTCAAAACTAGTACCCTTAGGAAGAGCTGCGGAACCAAACGAGTACCATGGTGCACTTATTTTTTTGCTATCGAATGAGTCCAGTTATATGACCGGTGCCACTTTAGTAGTTGATGGAGGTAGGTCTACGTGGTAAATCCCTCGAATAAAAATCTTTATACATATTGTTTTGATTTGGATGAAACACTTTGCAATACTTTAGGAACTAACTATATTAATTCATCACCAATACCTGAGAGAATCGCAACTGTAAATGAATTGTTTGCCCAAGGGCACCTAATTAAGATATACACAGCACGAGGTTCTGAATCGGGTATAAATCTACGTGATCTGACCGAGAAACAACTTAAGCTTTGGGGTGTTAATTATTCGAGTTTACACCTAGGAAAGCCTGCATCTGATTTTTATATCGATGATAAAGCGATAAATGTTAAAGACTTTAATTGGAAATTAAATTAAAATACAATTTATGCCAAAATTTTTGAATAATTTAAATAAATTTTTTTTGAGGACTCTAAAATTATTTATAATGCCTGGAATCAATTCTATCCGACGCCGCAAGGAACGTAGGAAATGGATAGGAATTATTGACAGTCAAAAAACGATAAAATTAGAGTTTGGGGCAGGCGGGAGACGGGGCTCTGATGGTTGGACCACTGTTGACCTAGGGGGAGCAGATATAACTTATGATGTCACGTTAGGCATTCCTCTTCCAGATGAATGTGTTGCACAGATATATTCATCTCATTTATTAGAGCATCTTAACTTTGATCAAATTCTGAATTTTTTACTGGAATGCAAGAGAGTGCTATCGCCAAACGGAACGATTAGGTCAGCGGTTCCCGACTCAAGATTGTACTTAAATGCCTATATGAACGAAGTGAATTTTAAACCAATTTCTAAGATGCATGCTCCGGCAGTTTGGGACACAGGATCGTTAATTGATCAATTGAATTATATAGCATACATGGGTGGCGAGCATAAATATTTGTTTGACGAAGAAAATCTCCTTAATATTTTCAAAAAAGTTGGTTTTTCACAGGTATTAATTGATGATTTCAAAGATGGTATTGACCTGATAGATAGAAAAGATGAATCCATTTATTGTGAAGCAATAAAATAAATTATTCTAATTTATATGCAACAATTATTTATTAAAAAATAAAACTAATTTAAAATTTTTGAGGTGGAAAATGCGATTAAGAAATTACAAATTAATTATTTTTTTCTTGAAAAAGAAGTTACTTAAATAATTACGCACAAAAAATATGTTTTAGAACATTCCACTAAACAATGCATGGTAGTCACATTTTAGTTTCTTTAATATAATTTAAAAAATATATTTTATATTGAAGCAATTAGTCAAGCTTAACATCTCAACTTTATTTAAAAGTCAATTAAAGTTATTATAGAGTAATCTAGATTACTAATTAATTCTAAAATTAGATTTTGAGTAATCAATTAGTCTATTCAGTACATATCATTTTATGCGAATAATGAATTTTTGAATAACCCTCGGTACCATGGAAAGTAAACTTCCACCATTTCAAATCCCTGTTTGTATAAATAATTAGAGCATTCTGCAAAAGTAGATTTTTGGTCTATCCCTCTCTCAGGTCCACCATCTAAAGCTATGTAATGAATTCGAGATAGTAAATTTTCAGTGCCTTTAAGTATTTCCAACTCAAAACCCTCTCCATCCACCTTTAAAAGTTTAACAGTTTGGATTCGCATTGATTCCGACCACTCATCAAGAGTGTGAATTTGTATTTTTTTCTGGTAGCTGAAAAAACTTGGCTGGACAAAACTCGAGCTAGCATCAGAATTATCAACATAGAAATTAGCTACCTCACTTCTATTACCTAATCCAATATTCAAGCAGGTTGCCGATTCAGCATTGAGTTTTAGCACTTTATAGGTTAAGTCATTTGGCTCGAATGCAAAATAATTTAAAATTCCTAACTCTCTAAATTTAATGTATAAATCTCCCCAATTTGCACCACAATCAATAATGACATCATTTCTTTCAAAAGTAATGTTGCTTAACAAATAGGAGTTAAATAAGAATTCAGCGCGTTTATGAATACCATTTCTAAATAATTGAAATCCACGTGCAGAGAATTGAAAATAATGTGAGTCGTAGCCTTCACTTACAAGCATAAGTTGCTTTGCTGAATCCCACTCAAATTTAATGTTTGAGAAGCGAATCCGGCAGATTAAATTTTCTAACAAAGTAGAAATTCTAGGTAACTTGTTGAAATTATGGAACAAAGTCAGCAAGTTGGCAATAACCTTAGTGCACATATTCAAATAAATGGTTCTAAGTATTTTTCTTTTGTGAGTAAAATTTATGCGTTGCATTTAGATTAGATTTAAATTTTTTTAATTTAATAAAATACCAATTAAGCATCAAAGGACCAGAAATCTGAATTCTATTCATTTTTGCTCCCGATAATTTTTGAGTATAGGTAGACATGAAATTAAGATTTTTCGGTCTTGGTAGATCAATGCCTATATCAAATTGATTATATTCAGCTACTTTATATCCATATAATTTAGACAATCTGTCTAATTCTTGAACAGAATATGTATTATAGTAAAATTTTCTCCCAGAAATATTCTCTATCACTTCGGTTGTACATGAGATTTCCCCATCATAAAATAAACTACTAATCCCGATCCACTTAGGCTTGAGTTTAGTAAAAATCTGTATCATTGGAGTTTTTATTTCAGAGAGCCAACTTAAAGTAGCTAAAGAAATTACCCCATCTATGGTCTTTTTGGTCATCTTTAGATTAAAAATGTCACCAGTTTTAAATTCTATGTTAGAAATTTTCCTATCCAGGCTAACTGATTTGGCTTTTTCAATTAATTTAGTTGAATTGTCAACTCCTAAAAATTTTGTTTCTTTAAATTGATTTGCTAGGTAACTTGTTGCCGCTCCCACACCACATCCTAAATCCACACAAAACCGGCTTTTGGAAATTTCACTACCAAAAAATTTCGCAAAACTCTTTGTACTCTCTTTATCTAGACTCCATTGATCATCGTGGTACTCCACTGTAATGGGATGCTCCCAGACATTTTGATAATTTGTGGCCATATCATTATTTAAAAACGATTTAGGGTGTTCCATCCCCCAAGTCTAATGGTGTGTTGAGTATATTTCATGCTCATAATTTGTAGCGACGCTCACGGATGGGAGAACTATTCTTTGCCAACATTGGGTTTTAAAAATCTTTAAGAATACATAAAATAAGATAAGGTAATGGCTTCGTCAGATTGGCAATCTATTTAGGGCCTTTAGCTCAGTTGGCAGAGCAACGGACTTTTAATCCGTGGGTCGTCGGTTCGATCCCGACAGGGCCCACAATACATTCATTTATTCTGCGAACTCCTCGCGGACTTCCCCAAAAAATCATTTAACAGAAGATATAAAAGTAGAATTTATCCCATTTTAAATGTAAAGAATAATTATTAAAATCATGACTACTATTATAACCTAACAAATTAATTATAAGCGATAATTGAATACATATTAGTTTGATGGCTTGAATTTAAAAATGGATTATTTGTCTCAGTTAAAATTACACAATGAGCATAATGTTTTTCTATAATATTTTTAAATTTAACAATATTTGGTATATAAACTTTGTTAGTAATCAAAATATTTTTTTCAACTGAGCGTGATTTACGGCTTGGACCATTATCCATCAAATTCGAAGTTTGAGTTAATTGAAGTAGATTATCTAAGTGCGTTAATGGCATTCTAGAAATTTGAAGGACATGTGCCCCTAATGATAGTAATTCATTTAATTTGGCGTATGGATCTTCCAAATACTGAATTGAACTCGATGCAATGATTATATCAACCTTTTTAAATTTTAAAACTAATGACTCTATACTTGTAAAGAATTCTAAATTTGAACTTCTTAAGCTATTGTCAAAATTTTTTTGAAGCCTAGAATGTATTTGTTGAACTAATTCAGGCGTATCAACTACCCCCCAATTAAATTGCAATTTAGGTAAGAACCTTCTCATGGCGTGGAAAAGATTTCCACCTCCACCCCCAAAGTCCAGTACATTAATTATTTTGTTGTTTTTTAATAGAAGAATTCCTACACCTCGGGTTATTTCGTGCATTTCAAGGTTTGCAAAACTTTCAAGTTCTTTTTGACGAATATCATTTGATTCTAAGTAGAAATCTATAAATTCTGAGTTTTTGTATGCATTTTCAATTTTTAGATTAAAATAATTAGCAAATTTTACTCTTGACATCCTAAAGAGATTTAAAAATATCGGCGGGAATAATAAAAAAAGAATTTTTTTAAAACTCATACCAAATCCTCGTGATTATAGCAATTTAGGTTAAGCACTGTACCATGCGAATTTACCAAAAACTGAAAGAATCCAACCCAAATAAATAATTTTCTCAACCTACTTTTTTTGCATAATATGGCTTAGGTGGATTCTATTAGCCCTTTTCGACTTTGCAAAAGATACTTGGTTTCTATGCAGCGTAGAGTGGGGTGCCTATGAGGGATTCCACCAATTTTCCAGCTCGGCAGAGCAACATTTACCCCTCTTTCGTGTCTTATCTAGTAGATGGGTCAAGACGTTGGCTCACCTGAAAGCGGGAAATCAAAGTGTCTCTTCATAAGAAGGTTCAGGCCCCAGCGACCGTTGCTGCGTGGTCTGTTTCTGATTTATCCGCTCTTTACACCCAAAACCGCTCATCACTTATCGCTCAAGCCCGCCGAATTCTTCGAAGTGATGCTGATGCAGCAGAGGTTGTCCAAGATGCCTTCCTTAAATTTATCTTGGCAGCCCCAGAGCTAGATACTGCAGAACGCGCGATGGCATATCTACGTACCACTGTTAACAATCTGTGTCTAAATGTAATTCGTGCTACAGGTTCTCGACCTAACCTAGTTGCGATCGATTCAGATGCAACTCAAGAGCGCTTGTCTGAGATCGCAGCAGAGAATCACATCCCAATGGATACCACACTGGCAGCAGCCGAAGATGCTTCAATCATTCGCGAAGCACTTTCTCGTTTATCAGAGACTCAACGAACCGCTCTTGTTATGTGGGAGGTTGAAGGCCGTACTACTAGAGAGATTGCTCAAGCAATTGGTACAAGTGAGAAAAATGTTCGACATGTTGTTCAACGTGCCCGTGCATCTTTTGTAAGAGTGCTTTCTGAATGGGTTATCGATGAAAAAACTGGCTCTACCGCACTGGATGCGCTTTCTGTGACCTATAAGAAAGCTGCGGAGTTGGCTAAGAAGTCATCCAAGGTGGCACTTTCATTACTAATAGTTATGGTGGCTTTCCTTGGCTTTAATTCTGTTACAGGATCTGAGTTTAATTCAACCAATACCCTCACAACTCTTACTCAAGAAGAGACCACTGTTAATAATCTAGATGCTTTGAGTAATTCTGGCTCATCTGTAAAAGAAGAATCCCTTGATAGTAAGAGATTAATAGAAGATAACTCAGCGATTAGCTTTCGTAGCTCTAAATCTTTGTTTGCAGGTCTTTCTAAAGATGGGCTTCCAATTGGATTCACTGTCTCAGATAATGCAGGTGAAGTTGGCTTAGTTGGCGTTACTGGCCAGAGTACTATCACAAATCCAGATGGTTATGTTTTAGTTTCCTATGTTCAGTCATATGGAGATAATGTAATTAATTTATTAATGTCGCAGTCCGTGACAGTTGATGGTTCAGGTACCTCTTATTATGCAAGTCCATCAATTACAGTGGCCGGCTCATGGTTCCCGTTAACTCAAAGTGGTTCTGGGTCAACAATTACCCGCCTTTCAAATGGAAATTACCTCTTGACTAATACTCTATATATAGATTCCACAGTTGATTCAGACCTATTTGTGGCTGCTACTGGTGGGTTAGATGTCGATGCAATTCCAAATGAGATTTCAACCCGTATAATTTTAGATTCTAGCAAGAGCTCAATCCTTGCTCAGGCGATCTACGTAAGCGCCAAGGGGGTCATGTAAGTGACCTTCAAAGTACAGGTTTCTCCTGCGATCCGGATATCACAGGGGGAAAGAGATGCGTCAGCACGTGCGACTCATCTCGAAGCCGCTACTAGGAAATTCCTGGTAACGACTAACGAAAGGAAACAAATGTCTTCAAAGACAAACTTCAAGCGCATAGCGCTTGTTGCTGCTGCAGCTTTGGGTATCGGAGTTCTCTCTGCTATCCCATCTTCAGCAACTGTTTCGGATCTCACCGTTACGGTGGCAAACGGAACTTCAACAATTTACTCTGGCACAACTGGTGGTACCTCTGACACTAGAACTGCTGCATTAATTACAGTTACCGGGTTGTTGGATAACGCTGGTGACTCAATTACTGTGCAGGCAGCTGCTAAGTCAGTTCCAACAGATGCTTCACGTGTTGCTTTACTTGGCTTCCGTGACACATTAACTACAGCAGGTTACATCAAGACTGTAGTTGATAATCAAGTTGGTGGCGCAGTTTCTGCTTTAACTCATGCTGGTGTATCTGTTGCTGAATCAGCCTCAGTTGCTACTGCGTTGTATGGAATTACAGCAGCCTCAGGCGCTACAGGTTATGTAGGAGCTAGATTCTTCCTACAGCTTGAGTCTGGTACAGGAACAACTAAGGCAGGAACTTATACATATGCAGTTACTGTAAAGAGCTTTGATGGTCAAAGTCGTACTTGGACCTCAACAGTTAAGGATGTAAGTATCACCGTAGCTGCACTAGCCTCTGCTAGCACAGTTGCAGATCCTTATTACTCTAAGTTGTATATTGGGCCTGATGCTGATGCGACAGCTGACTCTGCAGTTACTGCAGTAGCTACCGCTTCTAATACCCCGGTTGGGTATTTGGAACTCAGATTGAGAAATGCCTCGGATGCTAATGCGGCAGCGGAATCTGTAACTGTAACAATTGACAAAGGTCAAGTTGGAACAGATACAAACCGTGGACGAAGCGTTGTACTTGCTTACTCAACAGATATGAGCATTAATATCTATGCAGATGGAACTGCCGGAAAAGCGACAATCAATGTCTCAACTCCATCAGTAACCTTCGGTGCTAAGACTGTTACTTTCTATGCTAAAACTCCAGCAACCTTGGTGGCAACAGCATTGAAGAACCCACTTGCTGTAGGGTCAAACAGTGCAGCACTTGCTGTTGATGCAAAGGATGCTAACGGCATTCGTTGGGCCGGATCTTTGTATGTTTATTCAGCCACAGCTGGAGTAATCTCCGATGCTGCAACTGAGTGTACATATGATTCAGTAGATGATCGTCATGAATGTTCTCTTGCCGGTGTAGCAGCTGGAACCTCAGCAATCACCGTTAGAGATGCAGATGTTGTGGCCGATGCTACTGTTTCATCTACTGCAGTTACAATGACAGTACACACAGCACCAATTGCTGACTTCAAGTTAGCATTTGATAAGACAACTTATGCACCAGGTGAGAAGGCAACACTTACTCTTACCGTTGTTGATGCTGATGGTAAGTCATTACCAGGAACTGCTTACACAAACCTATTCTCAACTGCAGGATTAACATTTAGCACTGCAGCTGGTAATGGAACAGCAGACTTCTCAAGTGAGCGCAGCCCTACAACTGCTTCGCTTGCATCTCAAGCTGCAAAATATGCAGGATTAGTAACACCAGTAAAGACATATACAGTTTATATGCCAGCAGCTGGTGGTACATTCCAAGCAATTGCAACTGGCTCAACAGCTCTACCAGCAGCTGCACAGATTGAACACAAATCAGCAGCTGTAACAATTACAGACAATGGAGCTGCAGCACTAGCCGCAGTTAATGCACTAGCAACAACTGTTGCTTCACTTAAGACCTTGATTACAACACTTACTAATCTGGTCTTGAAGATTCAAAAGAAGGTAAAGGCTTAATAGCCCAACTTTCATTGAATTAAGGGGTGCGCCTGGATCTTGCAAAACAAGAGCCAGGCGCACTTTATTGGGATAGAATTAAGATGTGACTCAAATTAATAAAGCTAAAATTAAAGGCAAAGAATCTAATTCAATTAGATTTTTATTAATAAGCATTTTATTCATAAATTTATATTTCAATACCCAATACGCTGATCCATTTAATACCGCAAAATTAATTTTATTACTTATAACTTCAGGATGGTTGATTGGTCACGTTATTAACTCGATTAAAAAAAGAGAAATTGAATTTAAATCTACTACAGGTGTTGCAGTATTAATTTCGATACTTTTTATTACGTTTATGTTTGTATCTTTGATTTTCACAGATGAAAAAGTAATTGGACTTACTGGTGATCAGCAAAGACGTTTAGGCTGGCTAACTTATTTTGGGTTTGTAATATTTTTCATTTTTACTGCCACTAATTTAAGAAAAATACACCAAGAAATGATTCTTAAATTAGGAATTGTTAATCAACTAATCTTGGGAGTTTATGCAATGTTTCAAATTTCAGGACGCGATTTTGTTGCATGGGATAATCCATATAACTCTATTATCACTACTGTAGGAAATCCAAACTTTGCCTCAGCAACATTAGCTGTTTTATCATGCATATCACTTTTGTCATTATTTAATGAAAATATTTCTAAAGGTTTCAAAATACTTGCAGTTTTTTCATTTATCTTAGGGTTGATTTCAATTATTTTATCAAATTCTAGGCAAGGAATTGTAAGTCTGATGTTTGGGTTCTTATTCTTTGTATCAGTATATTTCTATTTTAAGAGTAATAAATTTAAGTACTTAGTACCTTCAATCTCCTTGCTTGCAGTAATTGCGGGGATTTTTGGAATGCTTCAAAAGGGACCGCTATCAGATTTATTGTACAAACCTTCTGTAACTTTACGAGGATATTAATGGGACGCTGGAATTAATATGTTT
>Ga0129336_10000870_pt1 | contig 17946 bp, 18 predicted proteins | sample CPB6_02_DNA_FD_96878 | JGI IMG/M metagenome (GOLD analysis project Ga0129336, IMG submission 96878) | Freshwater to marine salinity gradient microbial communities from Chesapeake Bay, USA - CPBay_Sum_0.6_0.2_DNA | ecosystem: Environmental > Aquatic > Marine > Coastal | place: USA: Chesapeake... | reverse complement strand
TGTCACTGATGGATACTTTAATGGCCAGCAAACGCGGCGATGAGACAGCACAGCTGCCCGCTCTAAAGGAGCGTAGAACCCGTGTAGTTAAAGATGACAGTGTTTCAACTTCGGATACAACTAGAAGTGATGTTGCCAGAGATATCAAAGTACCCAAAGCCCCATTCTTTGGATCTCGAGTTGTTAAGGGTATTTCATTGGGTGATTACAGTTCTATGTTAGATGAGCGAGCTCTTTATGTTGGACAGTGGGGATTAAAGGGCAAGCAGGATCCTTTCGAGAAAATTGTCGAGGAGCAGGGTCGACCAAGATTACGTTCTCTTTTGAACGAGGCGCTGGCTAATGGTTGGTTAAATGCAGCTGTTACCTATGGCTACTTTCCCTGCTACAGCGAAGGTAACGATTTAGTGATTGTTCACCACGAAGGCCCCCTAATAGGCCAAGAGCGAGTTAGGTTTTCCTTCCCGCGCCAACGTCGAGATCGCAGATTATGCATCAGTGATTTCTTCAAAGATAAAGAGTCTGGCGAATTGGATGTTGTTGCCTTTCATGTAGTAACTATGGGGCAAGCTATCAGTGAAGCGACCGCCAAACTCTTCGCCGCTAATAACTATCGGGAGTATCTAGAGCTGCACGGCCTCGGCGTGCAGCTAACGGAGGCTTTAGCGGAACGCTGGCATGCAAGGATCCGTGCTGAATTGAATCTGAACTCGGAAGATAGTCAGGATTTACAGGGCATTTTGGATCAAGGTTACCGGGGCTCGCGATACAGCTTTGGTTATCCAGCATGCCCAGATCTAGAGCAACAAAAACAGCTTTGCGAGTTATTGGAACCAGAGCGAATCGGCGTGGAACTTTCCGAAGAGTTCCAACTCCATCCAGAGCAATCAACTTCTGCAATCATCGTCCATCATCCTGAGGCTAAGTATTTTAATGCAAATTAATGATTTCCCATTTGCCGCCGTGCTCTGGGACATGGATGGCACATTGATCGATAGCGAGCCGATCTGGATTCAACAGGAGTATGAGTTGATGGCATCGCTCGGAGTGAATTGGAGCCATGAGGATGCTATTCATTGCGTTGGAGGACCAATGACCAGAGTCGATGCCTACATGAGATCCAAGCTTGACGAAGCAACGCAGGAACTTTTCCCTCCGATGACTTTGACTGAACAACTCCTTTTACGCATGGCTGATCAAATGTCTGAGGGTGTTGATTTCGCTCCGGGTGCGGAGAATCTTTTAAAGGAGTTAAGAACTTTAGGTGTCAAACAAGGATTAGTCAGCGCTTCCAGTCGCACTTTGGTAGATGCAGCAATAAACAGCATAGGAGCTGATTATTTCGAGGTAACTATTTCAGATAATGATGTTGAATCATCGAAACCAAATCCCGAAGGTTATCTAAAGGCAGCGGCCCAGATAGAGGTAGATATTGAAAACTGTTTGATTCTTGAAGACTCAATAACTGGAACTACAGCGGCAATCGAGTCAGGCGCGTTTGTAATAGGCATTCCGCATATTGCTAAACTTCCAACTGGTCCTAAAGTTGTGCATATTGATTCATTAGAGGGTACGAATGTGGCCTCTTTAGCGGGCAGATTCAACTTTCTTATAGGGGATTTTAAATGAAAAGTTTAGGAAGCGGGCAGCTGGCTAGTGGCGATCGGGTTCAGTTAACTGATCACAAAGGAAAGATGTACTCCTTTTATCTCCAAGATGGAGGGCAATGGCATTCCCACAAGGGCTGGATCAACCATAATGAGATTATCGGTTTAGATGAGGGTAGTACCGTCGAAAGCAGTAGTGGTACGAAGTATCAGGTGATGAGACCGCTGCTAAATGATTATGTGCTCTCTATGCCCCGTGGAGCAGCAATCATTTACCCGAAAGACTCAGCGATTATTATCGGTTTTGCGGATCTATTCCCGGGCGCACGGGTTTTGGAGGCTGGAGCGGGAAGCGGTGCCTTATCAATCTCAATCTTACGCGCTATCGGAACTGGGCAGTTAGTTTCATACGAAGAACGTGCCGAGTTTTTTGAAAATGCACGTAGCAATGTTAGAAATTACTTTGGGCACGCGCCCGAAAATTGGCGATTAGTCAATTCTCGGGTTCAAGATGGTGTCTTCAATGGTGGTTTCGATCGGGTAATTTTCGACATGTTGGCACCATGGGATGCATTGGATGTTGCCTACCAAGCCCTTAAACCTGGTGGGGTGCTCTGTTGTTATGTCGCGACAACCACACAACTTTCAAAAGTAGCCGAGGCCATCAAAAGCTCACTTCGTTTTTCAGAGCCGGAAAGTTTTGAAACCCTGCTTCGTGGATGGCATCATGAAGGATTAGCGGTGAGGCCGATGCACAGCATGAACGCACATACCGGTTTCCTTCTCTTTACAAGAAAGCTCCCCGAAGGTACTACGCCCATTCGCCGCAAGCGTCGCCCTTCAAAAGGTTATACCGAACCGGACCTAAATCAAGAGGCGGAATAGTTTTTAGTTATTAGCTAACCGCTAGTAGGTCAACTACAAATATCAATGTTTCGTTAGGGCCTATTGGTCCACCGCCCGCAGCTCCATAACCAAGATCTGGTGGAATCACCAGAAGCCTGCGACCGCCAACTTTCATCCCAGGAATGCCTTGTTGCCAGCCCGAGATAACTTGATTCAAACCAAAGGTTGCGGCTTCACCCACCCAAGAACTTTCAACGACCTCACCGGTGGACCAGGCCATCAATGTGTAATGAACCGTTAGCGTTGAATTGGCCTCAGCAGTTGCACCATCGCCCATGAAAACATCTTCAGTAACAAGTTGTGCAGGTGGATTTCCCCGCGGAGCGGTAATTTCTGGCGCACTACCTGCAGCACCGGACACTTTTGGCATATTTCCTCCAATATCTGAACTTTGACCCATTGGTGAATCAGAAGGCGAGCCCCCATCGGTTGTGCATCCGGTTAAAACCAGCGCGATCGATAAGAAAAAGGCTTTCAAGGCTGCGTTAGGTCGATGGATTTTCATCTGGCAACCTTATCAAGCAAATCCCGAAGAAGTAGGCAGGCTGAGAAATCACACCATAAGAGCACTAATCTTTGGGTCATGAGTCAAGCCAAAACCGAGCGGTTAGTAAATCTAACTATGGCTCTTTTGGCCTCGCGTCGCTATATGCAGAAAAGTGAAATTTTCCAAAAAGTGGCTGGATACAGTGGTACCGCCGAAACTAAAGAACGAATGTTTGAACGAGACAAGGATGATCTGCGCAATTTGGGGATCGAGATCGAGGTCGCTAGTCAAGATCCGTTATTTGAAGATGAAGCTGGTTATCGAATAAAGCCAGAGAGTTATCGATTCCCTCTTAAAGAGATATCTGAAGCCGAGAAGAGTATTTTGTCTACTGCTCTCGCGCTTTGGGAATCTAGTGGCTTCGAAAAGGTGGCTTCTGAAACATCTCGACGTTTGCTTTCGGGAGACCAGATTGGTGAGTCAACATTTCCTTCCCTAATTGCTCCAATTGAATTAGTTGAAGAAAGTTTGAATGAAATAGCCAAAGCATTGGCATCGAGAAGCTCAATTGAGTTTCAATATCAAAAACAGGATAGTCGAAACTCTGAAAATCGAACAGTGTGCCCCATGGGTTTGAGTACCTGGCATGGTTCTTGGTACGTAGTGGGTGAAGATCTGGACCGTAATGACATTCGCGCTTTCAAACTCTCTCGTATCGTCTCCCAAATCTCCATAAACAAGAAGCGTGAGATGTATGAGATTCCTAAGGACTTTTCCGTTACTGATTATCTTGTGATGCTCAATCGGGAACTCATTGACGTTGAATGGTTGGTTCGAAAAGGACGAGCTCAGTTATTGCGAAGTAATCTGAAATTAGAGCAGAGTTTTGATGAAGAATGGGATCTAATCCATACTAAGGAGGAGTCGTTAGAGGCAGCTCTTGAAAAGGCGCTATGGCACTACGATTCAGTAATCTTGGTGAAGCCAATTGAACTCCGAGAGCAAGTGATGCGCAGATTTGAAAAGCTGGTTAATCAGCATGAGTGAGAATGCCGCAGAGCGCGCTATCCGATTACTTGATTTGGTTCCATTCATCTTGGATAACCAAGGCATTTCAGTTAACCAACTAGCAAAAGAGTTCAATGTTTCCAAAGAGGAGATTATTAAGGATCTGAACCTTCTCTTTGTCTGTGGCCTGCCTGGATATACACCCTTAGAGTTAATCGACATTTCCTTTGAAGATGAACTCGTTTACCTAAGAGATCCACAGAACCTTGCGGAGCCTCGCACTTTGACGATTTCAGAGATGATTGTGACGAGAATTGCACTTAGCGCTCTTTATGAACTTATTCCAGATTCAGAAAAGAAAGCTGAGATACAGGCATTACGGAAAAGACTCTCCGCCCTTTTCGAAAATTCTCTACCCGAAAACGCTATACATGTGGAGATTGATAGGGAGCTGCAAACTCAGAGAATTGTTGAGCATGCAATTCAAGCCGGCAAAAACTTAAGTATCCATTATCTAAATCTCACCAAGGATGAGATCTCCAGTCGGGAAATAACACCAATGGAGTTAGTAAGAAGTGAGCAAGGCACAATTTTGAATGCTTTTTGTCACCGAGTTGGCGCAGTACGAAGTTTCAGAATAGCGCAGATAATCAAGGTTGACGAAATTGATGGCGGTCCAAAGTTTGTTAATCTGCCAGCGGATGAGGAGAATGGGGTAGAGGTAAAACTTAGAACCAGCGACTCTGATCCATCATTAATCAATCGACTCATGAAGGATGTTAAATCGCTGGGGGATAACGTTTACGTTATAAAGATTTTCCAAGAGGAGTGGTTAATACGTACCGTTTTTTCTCTGGCGGGTTTAGAGATAGCCAGTCCTTTCATGATTCGAGAGATACTGCGCAAAGAGGCGAAAAGCGCTCTTAAGCGGTATCAGGAGTTCTCTGCCTAGAGCAGGGCCCTTCACTTTGGTCCGTCGATATACAACCCCTGCCGTGATAACGTTGGTGCCTAACCGAGTGAAATTGAGAGGTAACTATAAATGTTCGGTCTACGTGAACCATCACACTGGCTCCTTTTAATATTAGTTGTCGTAATTCTCTTCGGCGCAAAGCGGTTACCGGATTCTGCGCGTTCACTTGGTCGTTCGCTACGCATCTTCAAGAGCGAGGTAAAAGAGCTCAATAAAGAAGACAAGAAAGACGAAGACGGAGATAAGAGCTCGAATTAATCTCCTGGTTATCCCGGGATGAGTATGCGTTAGTGGGGTTTCATGGCTCGCAAAAATCGCGGCACAATGCCTCTTTTGGAGCATCTTCGTGAATTAAGAAAACGAGTTATCCGTTCTGCCTTATTTATTGTTATCTTCAGCGCAGTTGGCTGGGTAAATTACAACGAGATAATCGCAACATTGGCCAGTCCGGTATGTGATTTACGGTTGGCACAGGAAACAGGCTCCCAAAACTGCGGAGCATTGTTCATTAGCGGTGTTCTCGGTCCATTGAACCTACAGTTAAAGGTTTCATTTCTTACCGGAGTAATTCTTGCCGCACCTTTCTGGCTCTATCAGCTATGGGCGTTCATAGCTCCAGCTCTGCACCGTAAAGAGAAGCGCAACTCAATCTTCTTTATAGCGGTTGCGACCCCATTTTTTGCAATCGGAGCCGCGTTGGCTTACTACGTTCTTCCTCTTGCAATAGAGGTGCTATTTGGATTTACTCCAGAGTCCTTGAACAACTTGATTCGCTTCGATGATTATCTGGATTTTGTGCTCCGCTTGATCTTGATTTTCGGAATTGCATTTGAACTCCCGGTATTCCTCGTTTCCCTCAACCTGATTGGCGTCCTGTCGGGTCGTTCAATCTTGAAACCTTGGCGCTTTGCGATTTTCGCTATTACCTTTTTTGTAGCTGCCTTTTCACCGACCGCCGATCCGCTTTCAATGGCGGCCCTAGCGTTACCGTTAATTGCCTTTTATTTTGGCGCCGGCGGTGTTGGTCTATTAGTTGATAAGAGACGAGACCGTAAAAGCCGGTCAATTGCAGATGATGAGGCGGCTCCAATTGATGCGGCCACTCCAATAGATAACGTCGAACCTTAAGAGATGTGGGGCTTATTCTCGAACCCCTCGTCTGGTAGTGGAAGGGGAGTAGTTTTAAGGAATCAGGTTATTGAGATTCTCAATGAAAGAGAATTTGCGTATCACGACTATTCTGGAAACAACTCAATCACTGCCCAGCAAAATCTACAATCCATAAACGATCAAGATTTAGAGGGTTTGATCGTTATTGGTGGCGATGGAACTATCAATATGGCTGTCCAATCCTTAGCCAAGTCAAATCTGCCACTAGCGGTGATTCCTGCCGGTACCGGGAATGACTTTGCCCGAACCTTAGGGCTAAATATTGAAGATCCAATTTCCAACCTAGAGATGTTTTTTAGTACACCGGCAAGCAGGATTGATCTTGGTGTTGCAGGAGATAGATATTTTGTTCAAATCTTGAGTACCGGTTTTGACTCTTTGGTCAATGAGAGGGCAAATGCTTTACCTTTTGTCAAGGGTCGGATGAAATACAACATCTCGATATTGCTAGAGCTCGTGAAATTCAAACCTAAAAACTATCGTTTTCGAGTTGATGGAGTTAGTTTCGAGTCTAAAGCAATGTTGATCGCAGTTGCCAATGGAACAAGTTATGGCGGCGGCATGTTGATCTCTCCGAAATCGGACCCGCAAGATGGAGTTCTGGATGTGATGATTGTTGGCCCGGTATCTAAATTGGAGTTTATAAAGGTTTTCCCAAAGGTTTATCGGGGACGTCATATAGATCATCCAGCAGTTAATTTCTTGAGTGGGAAATCCATCGAAATTGACTCGGAGGCGGTTGCCTATGCAGATGGAGAACGGATTGGTCCGCTCCCGGTAAAAGTTGAAGTACTCGAAGCTGCCTTAAAGGTCTGGCGCAGATGAGTGAATTGAGTCCATCAGAAAAGTATCGGGCTGCAAAAATGCGCAACAAGTACCATTTGACTAATCAATTTATGCAACGTTACGATTTTTCTTTCGATGAGTTTCAATTAGCTGGCTGTCACAGCCTCGAGGATGGCAAGAGTGTTCTTGTCGCAGCACCGACCGGGGCTGGAAAAACCATTGTGGGGGAGTTTGCCACTTATCTTTCGGAACAGTTTGGGAACAGGTGTTTCTATACCACCCCAATTAAGGCGCTTTCTAATCAGAAGTATCAGGAGCTGGTTTCCGTTTATGGTGAATCTGAAGTTGGTCTCTTGACGGGAGATTCCTCTATTAACAGCGGCGCAAGAATCGTGGTCATGACAACAGAGGTATTGCGCAACATGATTTACGCGGATGTTAACTCCGTTGATGATTTGGGATATGTGGTCATGGATGAGGTTCATTACCTGGCTGACAAGTTTCGCGGAGCCGTATGGGAGGAGATATTGATCCACCTGCCGGAACGAATCCAAGTGGTCTCACTATCGGCAACTGTTTCGAATGCGGAGGAGTTTGGCGAGTGGTTGAAGACTGTAAGAGGTGCGACGGATGTGGTTTTGAGTGAGATTCGTCCTGTACCGCTCTATCAACATATTTTGATCGGTAATCGGATTCTTGATCTTTTTGTTGATGATGGCAAGGTCAATCCTGAGCTGGCCCGCTTGGAACGTAACTCTATAAAGCGAATTCCGGGCGGTTCATGGAAAGAGGGTAAGTACTCAACAATCAAATCACTGACCAGACCTGAGGTGGTAGAAAAGCTGGAGCACAGGGGTTTTCTACCCGCAATTTATTTCATTTTCTCTCGGACTGGATGTGATGCCGCTGTTAACTCTTGTATTCGAGAGGGTTTGTCACTCACAAATTCGCAAGAGAAGGAAGAGATCCGTCAAATTATCAATCTTCGTACCCATGAGCTCCCGGTAGAGGATTTCGGCGTTTTAGGTTTTTATGAATGGACAGCAGCGCTGGAACGCGGCATCGCATCCCATCATGCTGGATTATTACCAATGTTCAAGGAAACCGTTGAGGAGTTGTTCCAAAAAGGATTACTCAAGATTGTCTTTGCCACCGAGACTCTTGCTTTAGGAATTAACATGCCAGCCCGTTCAGTAGTTCTTGAGAAACTTATAAAGTGGAATGGCGAAACCCATGCCATCATCTCACCGGGGGAGTACACGCAGTTAACAGGTAGAGCAGGACGGCGCGGCATAGATATAGAAGGCAACGCCTTGGTGATGTGGAGTGAGCAGATAGATAGCGGAATGGCTGCCGGTCTGGCCAGCACCAGAACCTACCCTTTGAGATCCTCTTTCAATCCGACCTACAACATGAGTGCCAACCTGATATCTAGATTTGGTCATGACAAGGCTCGAGATTCTTTAGGTTCAAGCTTTGCGCAGTTTCAAGCGGATAAAGCTGTAGTTGGTTTAGCGAAGCAAATCGCCAAGAATCAGAGTTCTATTGATGAAATCGAGTCTAAGGTTGTGTGTCATTTAGGCAATTTTGCCGAGTACATGAAGTGCAGGGTTGAGATTAAGAATCTAGAAAATGAATATTCACAACGCAGAAGGTATGGAAACAGAAAAGTTAATCATCAGCGTTTAGATGAATCGATATCCGAAATCAGGAAAGAGATGAAGGCGCACCCCTGTCATGCCTGTCCGGAGAGAGAGGCTCATGCCCGAGTCCTGGAAAAAGCCCTAAGGCTCTGGAAAGAGTCGGAGGGTTTGAAAACCAGGATGGAAAGCAGAACCAATGTAATTCCAAAAACCTTTGATCGAGTTTGCGAAGTTTTAACTGAGTTGACGTACATCTCTGAGGGTCGACTGACTCCTAAAGGCTTCACTCTGACCAAGGTATATGCAGAAAGCGACCTTTTTTTGGCGGAGCTACTGCATTCAGATGTACTCAAACAATTGCCAGCTCCAGAGTTAGTTGGCCTACTTTCCTCACTCATATATGAAGGTCGGGGGGAGAGAAGCAGAACGCCTCGATTGCCTCGAACCTTGGAAAACTTTTTGCCCGAGGTAATCTCCCTTTGGTCAAAGATTGCCTCACTTGAAGAAAGTTGCGGGGTTCAGTCGACGCGTGAACCTAACTTCGATCTATCCTGGAGCGCATATCGTTGGGCAAATGGAAACTCCTTGCAGTCCATACTCAGAGAAACAGATATAGTTGTTGGTGACTTTGTTCGAGCGATGCGACAGATCATTGATCTACTTGGACAGTTAACAAATGCAAAACCGGAGATGCAGAGCGTTATACAAGATGCGTTAAAGCGTATCGATCGGGGAGTAATAGCGTATTCGGCGGTGGTGGCATGACACTCTTGTTGGTTGATAGCGCCTCACTTTGGTACCGAGCTTATTACGGCATGCCAGACACTCTTGTCTCTCCGACAGGGGAACCAATTAATGCGGTTAAAGGGTTTATTGACATGACCGCAAGACTTATAAACACATATAAACCAAATCGAATGGCTTTATGTCTAGACGGAGATTGGAGACCATCTTGGCGAGTGGAGTTATTTCCAGATTACAAGATGAATCGCGTTGATGCGGAGGATGGCGACGAGGTTGAGCCAGATTTACTAACCCCTCAAATCCCTCTCATTCTTGACTTCTTTGAAGCAGCCGGGATTCCATTAATTGGAATTGATGATTATGAAGCCGATGACGTTATTGCCACTATGGCAAAGCGCGAGCCAGGGCCAACTCGAATAGTTACGGGAGATCGCGATCTATTTCAGTTGGTAGATGATAAACGAGATGTGCATGTAGCTTATTTAGCTAAAGGTATTAGCAATCATGATCTGGTAAATCTTGATTGGATTGCTCAGAAATACAACATCCCAGGGGATCGCTATGGCTTGTTTGCCATGATACGAGGTGATGCATCTGATGGATTGCCTGGCATACGCGGAATCGGCGAAAAGGGTGCAGCTGAGATTGCTCGAAACTTTGCAAATATGGACCGGGTTATCGACGCTGCTCAAAATGGAGATCCAAAATTGCCCGAATCATTACGCAAGAAGATACTGGCCAATATTGAGTACGCTCAGATTGCCGAACGTCTTGTGAGATGCGCTGATGACATCCGATTGCCAGATTTTGATTTAAACATACCTAATACTCCGGAGAAGGCAAAGTATCTCGATGAGATGAAAAAGGATTACGGTTTAGGTACCAGTGTTGATCGATTATTTGATGCTTTGAAATGGCGTTAATCATGAAGCGTAGTATTCGATTAAGCCTATCGATATTTTCCGGCCTACTTTTATGGTCAGGTTTTGCTCCGATTGAAAATGCTATTTTGCCAATTCTGGGCGGTGCCATTCTCTTCTATTTGCTGGCAGAGCAAACTCTTTCTTATCGTTTTATGACCTCTCTTATGACTGGTTTAGCCTTTCTTCTTCCGTTACTGCATTGGAGCTCTACCTATGTTGGAGCGGTTCCTTGGTTGATACTTTCCATAGGGGAGGGGCTCTTATTTGCACTCATTGCTCTGGTGCCCGTTAGAAAAAACTTTGTTGGAGGGTTAGTTTTTGCTGCAATTTTCGTAATCGTCGAACTGATTCGCATGAAACTGCCATTTGGCGGGTTTGGGTGGGGTCGAATTGGCTTTACCCAAGTAGATACTTTGAATCACCTGTATCCACTTGTAGGAGTTACAGGCGTAACTTTTTCAGTCATGCTTATCTGTGCATTGATAACTTTGAGGAAAGTTAGATACTTCATTGGCATTTTTCTGTTTTTCATCCTTGGGCCATTTGTTCAAACTAGTTATGCAAACGCTCAAGGTTTCAATATCGCCGCCGTACAGGGAGGTGTTACTAAATTGGGTTTAGATTTCAACAGTCGGGCCTTAGAGGTGTTACAAAGACATATAGATGCAACGGATAATTCAGAAGGAATAGACTTAATCTTATGGCCTGAGAATTCGGTTGATGTTGATCCTGCAATCAATAAGACCGCTGGAGACAAGCTCAGCAAGTTCATCGCGAATATCGACACTTATCTATTAACCGGAACTGTTGAGAAATCACCATTCGGTCCGAGAAACTCCAGCGTTCTTTATTCTCCGGACGGCGTTATCGCTGCACGTTATGTAAAGCAAGATCTAGCCCCATTTGGTGAGTACATACCATTGCGGTCTTTGGCCGAGAAGATCTCCATTTATGCCAGAAATGTGAATGATTTCGTACCTGGAGATAGTTGGCAGCCCATGAGTTTAAAAGGTAAAACCTTTCAAAGCTTCATCTGTTTTGAAGTACTTGATGATGACCATGTCAGAGCTGGTGCTAAGAATATGGATTTCTTGATCGCCCAAACCAACAATGCAACCTTTGGCGAAAGTTCTCAAGCAGCACAGCAACTTCAAATCACTCGAGCTAGAGCTGCTGAATTGAGAAAAGAGTTTGCGGTAGTAAGTACGACAGGATTCACAGTTCATTTAGATCGAAACGGTGATGAGATTGCATCCTTAGATCAATTTGAACCGGCAACATTGCGCATGGAGGTGAGCTCTAATCCGGAAAACACATTAGCCAGCAGGCTAGGAACTGGTTTTTGGGCGGTTTTCGCTGGGTTGATCCTGTTGTCTGGCTACACGGTTGATCGCCGATAATCTACATTATGTTAAGTAATCTTAATTGATAGCCAGCGCCTCAATAGGCTCACAAGCGCAAACTAGGTTCCTATCCCCGTATGCGCCATCTATGCGACCTGCGGTTGGCCAGTACTTACCTCGTCTGGCAAGACCAATCTGAGTTCCTTCTGGAAACGCGGCTTGTTCTCGTGAATAACCTTTATTCCATTTATCAGATACTAGAGACTCTGCGGTATGTGGCGCGTTACGTAAAGGCGAATCCTCGACATTTATTTGGCCCGCCTCTATAGCTTTTATCTCTTCAGAAATCTTCAACATGGCAGAGATGAAACGATCAATCTCTCCCACATCCTCACTTTCGGTGGGCTCAATCATTAGAGTTCCCGCAACTGGAAAACTCATAGTTGGGGCATGGAAACCAAAATCCATCAATCTCTTGGCGATGTCATCGACGGAAACACCGGTTTTTTTAGTAATCTCTCGAATATCAATAATGCATTCATGCGCGATGAAACCATTCTTGCCGGTATACAAAGTTGGGAAATCAGCATGAAGTTTTTTGGCCATGTAATTGGCAGAGAGAATTGCAACTTGAGTAGCTTTGGTTAAACCTGCTGCGCCCATCATTCGAATGTAGGCCCATGAGATCGGCAAGATTAATGCCGAACCAAAAGGTGCAGCACTTATTGGCCCAGGTCCAGTTATGGGTCCAGCAGATGGATCCAGAGGATGATTGGGTAGGTATGGAGCTAAATGTTTTCTAGCAATTACTGGACCAACTCCCGGTCCCCCGCCGCCATGTGGAATGCAGAAAGTTTTATGCAGATTCAGGTGTGAAACATCTGCTCCAAATTTTCCAGGTTGAGCTAGACCAACTAAGGCGTTCAAATTAGCGCCATCAACATAAACCTGACCACCTGCATCATGAATCATTCCGCAGATATCAGTTATGGCTGATTCAAAAACACCATGAGTTGATGGATAGGTAACCATCAGAGCCGCCAACCGATCCCGATACTCAGATATCTTCTCCGCCAAATCTGACAGCGAGACATTTCCCTGGTCATCGCAGGCAACCACAACAACGCGCATCCCTGCCATCACCGCACTGGCCGCATTAGTGCCATGTGCACTTGACGGAATAAGACATATATCCCGCTCACCCTCTCCCCTGGCATCAAGGTAGTTACGGATCGCCAGCAATCCAGCGAACTCTCCGTGCGATCCAGCGTTGGGCTGCTTAGATACCGCGTCGTAACCGGTTAAATCAACCAACCACTTAGAGAGCTGATTAATCAAACCTCTGGTGCCTTGGGTCTGCGCCGCCGGAGCAAAAGGATGCAGATCTGCAAACTCAGGCCAGGTAATCGCCTGCATCTCTGTTGTGGCATTTAATTTCATAGTGCATGAACCCAGAGGAATCATGGTTCTATCTAGAGCTAAATCTCGATCTGAAAGGGTACGGATATATCGCAACATCGAGGTTTCAGAGTGATAGGAGTTGAAAATAGGATTTTGCAGATATGCGGTGGCACGGGTAGCTGGAATTGAACCGACGTATTCATTTAAGGAGGGCAATCTCCAAGCTTTAAACAGCCGCTCGAGAGTTGCATCTGATGTCTTTTCATCAAAGGCAACGCTGACACCGCCATGAATCTTTCTAACGTTAATACCAAATTTAAGAGCGCTTTCCACTAACGCGTTGGCGTTTGTTGCGTTAAATGTAACGGTATCGAAGAAATTAACTGAGTTAAGTTCATAACCTGCGGCTTTGACAACCGCTGCAAAGCGTCTTGCATGTTTGTGAACTCGCACCGCTATCTCCTTCAAACCCTCCGGTCCATGCCAAGCTCCATAAAACGCCGCGATTACTGCCAGCAAAACTTGAGCTGTGCAGATGTTGCTAGTGGCTTTGTCGCGACGAATGTGTTGTTCGCGAGTCTGTAAAGCTAATCGCAGAGCTGGATTGCCATGGGCATCAATACTTTGTCCTACTAAGCGACCAGGTAGTCCTCTTTCCAATCCTGACCTAACCGCCATAAATCCTGCATGAGGTCCGCCAAATCCCATGGGTACACCAAATCTTTGAGCAGAACCAACTGCGATATCAGCTTTCCACTCCCCTGGCGATTTAATCAGAGTTAATGCCAACAAATCAGTCGCCATAACAACCAAACCATCTTGTGCTTGAACCTGAGTAATCAAAGTTGAGAAATCTCTTAGATCACCAAAAGTGTCTGGGTATTGGAGCAACACACCAAAGACATTCTTGATCTCAAGCGGTGCAGAGAAATCAACTATCTCAACATTTATGCGCAACGGTTTCGCGCGAGCTATTACTACGGCTTGGGTTTGAGGATGTACGCGAGAGTCAATCAAGAAAGATGCCTCATCAGGCAGCTTGGATCTTCTTCTGGCCAAGGTCATGGCCTCAGCTGCGGCGGTAGATTCATCAAGCATCGATGCGTTACAGATTGGTAATCCAGTTAGATCACTAACCATTGTTTGAAAGGTAAATAGCGCTTCAAGTCGACCTTGGCTAATCTCAGGTTGATATGGAGTGTAAGCCGTATACCAAGCGGGATTTTCTAAAACATTTCTTAAAACGACTGGTGGAGTAATCGTTCCGTAATAACCCATTCCGATTAGGGATTCATAAACTTGATTCTCCGAGGCCAGTTTCTTTAACTCAGCAATTGTTTCTACCTCTGAAGCAGCTGGCGGTAACTGCTGGCCAAACTTCTCCAATAATTTAATTGAATCCGGCAAAACATCAGAGATCAACTTACCTAGATTGTCGTATCCCAACTCATGAAGCATGGTTGAAATCTGATCATTTGATGGACCGATATGACGATCTACAAACTCTCCCCTAGCCATGGCGAGAAGAATAAGGGTTTGGAGTGTTTTATGCCCCGCGTAATTTACGACGCGCTGCTAACTCATCATTGGCATCAGATTGGCTTACCGCAGAACCATCCTGCAGATTTTCCGCCTGTAGATGAGATAGAGAACCCTCGACCTCATTCCAAACTTTGCCAATTGCAATCCCAAAGACGCCCTGCCCGCCTTGCAAAAGATCAAATATCTCTTCAGAGTTGGTGCATTCATAAATTGAGGAACCATCGCTCATCAAGGTGATGCGGGCTAAATCATCAACACCGCGCTCCCGTAGATGGGTCACCGCGGTTCGGATATTCTGCAAAGAAACCCCGGTATCAAGTAATCGCTTAACAATCTTTAAAACTAAAATATCCTTAAAACCGTATAGACGAGCAGATCCAGAACCAGCCGCTCCTCTTACAGTTGGTTCCACTAATCCAGTTCGGGCCCAGTAATCCAATTGGCGATAAGAGATTCCAGCAGCTGCACAGGCCGATGCGCCTCGATAACCCAACTCCAGGGACTCTGAACCGCTCATGAGGGGAAGCCTCGCATATCTACTCGTATTACCGGCATAGGCTCCAAAGGTAGAACCGCCTTGACCGGTATTCAACAACCAACACACTTGAAACCTAAACTAGAGGTTTAGAGTTCTACCCTGCGAAATCCTCGGGAGAGATTTGATCTAGGAACTCTTTGAAACGTTCAACCTCATCTTCAGCCTGCTCCGGAAGTTCAATCCCGGCATCCTCCAGCAGCGCTTCGCTTCCCAAAATTGGGGAGCCAGTTCGCAGAGCTAGAGCAATCGCATCACTGGGCCGTGCTGAAACCGATACTCCCCCTTGCAGGTTTAATACCGCGTAGAAGATTCCATCCCTCATCTCAGTCAAATGGACTGAATCCAGCGCAACGCCCAAGCCTTCCAAAAGCTCCTTCATTAGGTCATGGGTTAGTGGCCGCGGCGGGGTCACACCTTGTTGCGCAAAAGCTATAGCGGTTGCCTCTACAGCCCCCACCCAGATAGGCAGGAATCTTGAACCACCAATCTCCTTTAACAGAACTATGGGTTGATTTGATGGCATCTCAACCCGCACCCCAATCACATCCAGGGCTTGAAAATTCATCGGGCCCGATTCAAACCAGAGCGAACCAGTGCCGCATGTAATCGGACGGAGAGCGAAGCAATTTCCCGGGAAACCTCTTGGGCCCGAGCTTTGGAGTCTGGATTTTTTTGTCGCAAAAGCGGGGTAATTACCTGTTCCACTAATCCAACCTCGCGATCTGCCGCTGTCTTAAAAGCTCTTAAGTGTCTACCCTCAATGCCGAAAGCAGAGATCTCTGAAACAACCTTTGCGACTGTTAGAGCATCTCCGTCATAGTGACGACCTTTAATCTCCACCAAACCATAACTTTCCAACTCTGCAAGTTGCTCTTCAGAGATTCCCGAACTACTCAATAACTCCTCACGAGATAAACGCATCTCGGTTTTCTCTACAAAAGCATTTGGCGAAATTGCACCATCTACTGTTGCTAGACGAGCGATGGGAGCTGCACCTGGCGTCGGCGCGGGTTGAAGTCCACGATCCAAAGCATCCAAATTATCTTTGATCACTTTTAAAGGAAGGTATTGGTCTCGTTGCGCGAGTAAGACATATCGCAATCGTTCTAAATCAGCGGTAGTGAATTTGCGGTAACCAGATGGTGTGCGCTGTGGTTCAATCAATCCTTCTGATTCGAGAAATCTAATTTTCGAAATCGTAACATCTGGAAACTCGGCACGAAGTTTTCCTAGAACCTCTCCAATACTTAAATACGCGCGGGCGGGAACACTCATGCTCTTACCTTTCCTCCAATGAAGAAGTGCATTTTGAATTTTCCAATATTTAATTCCATGCCATCAGACAAACTAGCTTGCGCCTCTATCTGGCCATTCACGTATGTACCATTGAGGCTGCCCAAATCCTTAACCTGATAGCCATCACCCGTTTTTGAAATCTCGGCATGTTTACGTGAGACCGTTACATCATCAAGAAAAATATCGTTCTCAGGAGACCTTCCGATGGTTGTTAGAGGGGTGTTGATTAAGAACCGCGCTCCTCTTGAGGAACCGTTCAAAACTATCAACATGGCAGAGCCCTCTGGGAGAGCACGGATAACATCTTTTTCAGCTTGGGTTGCTTTTTCGAGTAGGGCTGAAGATTCCTCTGATACGGAACGCAATCCGGCGAGATGAATAGTGGTGGTTAGATCATCCTTAACCACTTTCTTCTCCACGGCTTCACTCCCCTTCAATTTCAACCTAACCTTTACGTTGAGGCTGACACTAGGGTTTAGACAGGGGGTGAGTCAAGCGGACAAATCAGGAAATTAATAAGTTATATCCAGCGCTATCTAACAGGGATGAGAGCTCCGGTTCTGAAGAGATTTCGACCTCGTAAATCCAACCAGCGCCATAAGGATCCTGGTTAAGGGTTTCTGGCGCAGAATCCAAATCTTGATTGACGGAAACAACAACTCCACCAAATGGCGCATAAATCTCCGAAACACTCTTGGTTGATTCCACTTCGCCGCAAACCTTTCCTTGGCTATGTGTGTCTCCAACTTTGGGTAATTGAATATAGACAATGTCACCCAAAGCGCTTTGCGCGTAATCGGTAATACCCACCTTGTAACGATTAGAGCCACTAGCCTGAATCCATTCATGATCCTTGGTGTATTTCAATTCTTCAGGAACTAGCGACATCTCATCTCCTTAGGTTGTCTTTCCTTACTTTTCTTATCTATGACCAGCTAGAAGTTTAAACCCCGAGCGAGCGTAACCGACGCCGGTCCAGAGGTATAACGCAATCCCCCATCCGGCAAAGCTCCATCCTGAAACAAAGGCCAGGTCGGCGCCGATACCAGAGATTGATTTCGTTAATAGTAAAAGCGGCAAGGCGTACAAAAGGTTAAAGGTAGCGGCCTTTCCTAAATAAGTTACCTTCCAAGGACCATGACCCTTGTTTTTGAGGAGAACAAGCAGGATCGTCAAGAAGAGATCTCTGGCTAAAATTGAAATTAACACAAAGACTGGCAAGACCTCTGTTGCATACATAACGATCAGAACTGTGATGATGTAAAGACGATCCACCGCTGGATCCATCAGCTCCCCAAAGCGAGACTCCTGACCCCATGCCCTGGCCAGCTTGCCATCAAAGTAATCAGTCGCGCCGGCAACTATAAGTACGAAAACCGCCCAAGTTAATTGCTCTGTTCCTAGGACCAGCCACAGAAATAGCGGGATCCCAGCCGCACGTAATGCAGTCAATAGATTAGGAATCGTTAACACGTCGGGACGACAGGATTTGAACCTGCGACCACCAGACCCCCAGCCTGGTGCGCTACCAAGCTGCGCTACGTCCCGTAAAGCTTGTCAGGCGGAGCCGATACTAGCG
>Ga0129336_10000867_pt1 | contig 17985 bp, 19 predicted proteins | sample CPB6_02_DNA_FD_96878 | JGI IMG/M metagenome (GOLD analysis project Ga0129336, IMG submission 96878) | Freshwater to marine salinity gradient microbial communities from Chesapeake Bay, USA - CPBay_Sum_0.6_0.2_DNA | ecosystem: Environmental > Aquatic > Marine > Coastal | place: USA: Chesapeake... | reverse complement strand
CCGATCACGTCGAGGGCCTGCGCCACGTTGGTGCTGCCCTTGGGACGACGCTTGTACACGAAGGCGAGGTCGGCGCCCAGTTCCTCGCCGAGGTGTTGTTGCATGCGTTCGGCCACCTTGATGCGTCCGGCGTCGGGGGAGACGATCACGGGATTCTTGGCGTTGTCGCGGATGTATTGCTCGATCACGGGCATCGCGGTGAGATGGTCGACGGGGCCGTCGAAGAAACCTTGAATCTGACCGCTGTGCAAGTCGATGGACACCATGCGCTTGGCGCCGGCGGCCTTGAACAGATCGGCGATGAGGCGCGCCGTGATGGGCTCGCGACCCTCGGCCTTGCGGTCCTGACGGGCGTATCCGTAGAAGGGGCAGACCGCGGTGATGCGCTTGGCCGACGCACGTTGTGCGGCGTCGATCATGATCAGTTGCTCCATGATGGAGTCGTTGATGGAACGACCGTCGCACCCGAAGTGGCTCTGCATGATGAAGACGTCCGAGCCACGAACGCTCTCACCGAATCGCGGACGTACTTCCCCGTTGGCGAATTCGACGAGGTTGGGCTCGCCGAGTTCGATTCCCAGGTATCCGGCGACCTCGTTGGCCAGCGCCAAATGCGTGCGACCCGAATAGAGGGCCATCTTCTTGGTCGTGACCTTGTCCACCTGACTCACGTCGTTGCCCGTCCCGTCTGAATCCTGCTCATGCGACCGTCACGCCGACGGCTCACCGTGGGAATCATAGAACGCACCGGTCCGGCGGCCGTCAGCCACGGAATCGCCCGCGGCGAGATGTGCGAAGGGGCCCACGTGGCAGTCGTCGCCGATGGATGCGAGGCGCCCGACCGAATTCTCGACGTGCGACGAGTGGCCCACGTGACAATCGACGAGTCGGGTGTTCGGCCCGATCTCGCAGCCGTCCCCGATGGTGGTGTCGCCCTGCAGCATGGTGCCGGGGAACAGCGTGACGTCGCGCCCGATCCGCACACCGATGTCGATGAAAGTCTGTCGCGGATCGATCATCGTCACCCCGTTCAACAACCAGTGACGATTGGTGCGCGACCGGAGTTCGCGTTCGGCCAGCGCCAACTGCCAGCGGTCGTTCACGCCCTGGGTTTCCGGAGCCGGCGCCTCGACGGCCCCGACCCGATGGCCCATGCCCGCGAGAACGGCGATGACATCGGTCAGGTAGAGCTCGCCCTGGGCGTTGTCGGGGGACAGGTGACGCAGAGCCGGCGCGAGGAGGTCGCGACGAAAGGCGTAAATGGAGGTGTTGATCTCGGTGATGCGCCGCTCGTCGTCGGTGGCATCACGCTGCTCGACGATTCGCTGCACCCGACCGTCGCGACCGCGCACGACGCGTCCGTAACCGCTCGGGTCGTCGACGTGGGACACCAGAACGGTCGCGGCATGACCCTGGGACTCGTGCGCGGTCACCAGATCGTCGATGGTCTCGCGCCGCAACAACGGGGTGTCGCCCGGGAGCACGATGATGGTCGAGGTGTCGTCGAGTTCGTCGGTGCCACCGTCGTGACGCCCGAGTTCGAGATCGAGGGCGGCGAGCCCCACCATCACCGCATCGCCGGTGCCGCGCTGGACGGTTTGCTCGGCGAACAACGGCTTCAGCCACGCCGGCGCATCGGAACCGACGCGCGTGACCACCTTGTCGGCCCCGTGACCCACCACGACGACCGCCCGGGCGGGGCGGACATCCTCGAGCGCGTGCAACACGTGCATGACCATGGGTCGACCGCAGATGAGATGCAGTGGCTTGGGTCGTTGCGACCGCATTCGGGTGCCTTCGCCGGCGGCGAGGACGATGGCGTACGCGGGCATCACGCAGTCATACCACGAACCGTCGTCGACGGACCCGATCACGCGCGGTGATCGGTCGTTGGCTCCGGGGAGAGGGCTCGAACCCCTATTCTCTGAACCAAAATCAGCTGTCCTACCATTGGACGACCCCGGATCGACGCTCGTCCTGTTCGGGCCGAACGACGCCCCAACGGTATCGGAAAACGACATCCGAATCCCCGTGCCGTTGGCGATGGCGCCCCGGCCTCGCTAGCGTACGAAGCCTGTCGTGGAAGAGGTCCTATGGGTTCGTTGATCAAGAAGCGTCGTAAGCGCATGCGAAAGAAGAAGCACAAGAAGATGCTTCGTCGTACGCGTCACCAGCGTCGCAAGTAGTTCGTCAGCAGCCGGTCGTCTCGACGACCGTGGCCTTGGGAAGGCGCAGTGCCAGCCCCTCGTGGCGACCCTTCAGGAACCATGTGGCGCCACTGCCGGCCAACACCGGTTCCGCACCGCTCGCCTCGCGGATGCGATCCCGCCAGACAGCCAATGCCGGTTCGACGTTCAACGCCGCCTCTTCCAAATCGTTCGGATTCGTGTTCCGTTCGCATCGCGGTCCGCCGAGCTCGTCCCACGCGCGATAGACGGCGGGGGTGCTGACCGTGAGAGGCGGGATGACCAACGTGTAGGCGTCGGGGGTGTGGGCGTCGCGCGCGTCGGGTAACGGTTCGATCGACTCGCCGATGCCGCGCACGCGCGCCCGTCCGCGAACCATGCAAAAGGGGATGTCGGCCCCGAGTCGCGAGGCCGCGACCAAGTCGGTGAAGCCGGCCCACCGCAACACCGCCGCGGCGTCGGCGGATCCGCCGCCCAAGCCACCACCGTGCGGGATGTTCTTCACGACCCTCACCCGTGCGGTGCGACCAGCCAACGTGAGGGCTCGCGCGACGAGAGTGGTCGAGTCGGTGGGAATGCCGCCTGAGAAGGGCCCGCTGAACGACAACTCGGAGTCGGTGTCGGTGGGCGTGATGTCGATCTCGTCGTGGAGGTCGAGGGTGGTCATCTCCGCGTCGATGAGGTGGTACCCGTCGTCTCGCACACCGACCACGCGCAACGACAAGGTGAGTTTGGCCGGGGCGACGATGGTGACGCGCGCGTTCATCGTCGGGCCCCGATGATGGCCTCGGTCAAACGCCCCCATTGCTCCACGTCGAGGTCCTCGGGTCGCGCCTCGGGGGACACGCCGGCTTCGGAGAAGATGTCCGTGGACGTCATCGATGCGAGCGAGCGACGAAGCATCTTGCGGCGCTGACCGAACGCGGCGCGCACGATGGGGAAGAGATCCTCCGGACGGATGTGCGAACCGATCGCGGGGCGTTCGCGACGACGGATCTCGATGACCGACGAGACGACCTTGGGGCGGGGAACGAAGACGGTGGGTGGCACGTCGCCGAGGATGCGGGCGGTCGCCCAATACGCCACCTTGACGCTGACGGCTCCGTAGTCCGAGCTGCCCGCGGTGGCGGCGAGGCGCAGCGCGACCTCCTTCTGCACCATCACCACGAATCGATCCAACTGGGGAACGGTGTCGAGCAGGTCGGCCACCAACGGCGTGGCCACGTTGTAGGGAAGGTTCGCCACCACCACGGCTCGGGAGTGGGGTGGGACGATCGAGTTCCAATCGACCTCGCGGGCGTCGGCCTCGATGACCGACACGTTGGCGGTGTCGCGCACCACGTCGCGGAGAACCGGTGCCACGCCGTGATCCACCTCGATGGCGGTTATCCGGGCACCGGACTCGGCCAACGCGAGCGTGAGCGAACCGAGTCCGGCACCGATCTCGACGACGTGATCGTCGGGTCCGACGTTGGCCAGACGAGCGATGCGTCGCACGGTGTTCGGATCGGCGACGAAGTTCTGTCCGAAGGCCCGACGCGGCGACAGACCGTGCTCCTCGAGCAAGCGGGTGATCTCGGCGCGCGAATGAGTCATGAGGATCAGAACGAGATCTGCACGGGGATCGGTGCGTCGACCAGGTCGGCGAGCTCGAGGAACACCTCGGTGTGGATGATGATGACGGCCTCGCCGGGGAGACGTTCGATGGAGACGTTGTTGCAGTCGATCGAACGACCGTTGTTCAGATTGGTGACCGTGATGATGGAGCCGATCAGGGCGTTCGGTGTCGCGCACGGTCGCAATCCGAGCGTCTCGGGCCAACGAATGAACGACGCGATGCCCTTGATGACCGTGCCACTCGGCGGGGCCGGCACGTTGACCGTGATGATCTCGGGTGCGGGGCTGGAATCCTCGGGAGGGAGAAACGCCGGATCGGCGGGACCGGGGTCGACCGTCGTGGGTGCGGCGGAGGTCGGCGCGACATCGTCATCGCCACCGTTCGAGCCACCCGAGACCATGAGAGCCGGAATCGCGACGATCGTGATCGCGGCGGCGACGAAAAAGCGGCGGCGTTCGGTGTGATTCATCATGTCGGCCGTGTCAGGCTATGAAGCCAACGCGGGGAACGCAATGCAGGCGTTCCGCGTGGTGATGCGGGCGAACTCGTCGACGGCGATCGATCGCATGTCGGCGATGAACGTTCCGACGACGGCGACGTTCGACGGCTGGTTGACGCGACCGCGGTGCGGAACCGGGGCGAGATACGGGCTGTCGGTCTCGACGAGGATGTGATCGAGCGGGCAGATTCGTGCGGCCTCGGCGACATCGGTGGCCGTCTTGAAGGTGACGATGCCGGAGAAACTGAGACGCGCTCCGATGTCGAGACACCGGCGCGCCTCGTCGGGTCCGCCGGTGAAGCAGTGGAAGACGACGGCCGACGGGACGCCGACCTCGGCGAGCACCGAGAAAGTGTCGTCCCACGCGTCGCGAGTGTGGATGATCAGCGGAAGATCGAGTTCGTTGGCGAGCTCGATCTGGCGGGCGAAGGCCACGTGCTGTGTGTCTCGGGGCGAGTGGTCGTAGTAGTAGTCGAGTCCGGCTTCACCCACGGCGATCACGCGCGGGGAATCGAACAGATCGCGAATGGAGTCGACGCCGTGAACCGCTTCGTGCGGATGGAGACCCACGCTGGCCCACACGTCGGCGTTGGCGTCGGCGATGTCGATGGCGCGCATCGACGAGTCACGGTCGCAACCAACGTTGATGAATCGAGTCACACCGGCCTGGCGCGCGCGATCCAGAACGCCGTTCGTGCCACCGAGTTCGCGTCGCGAGTCACCGTCGCCGCGGTATCGATCGTCGTCGAGATGACAGTGGGTGTCGGTCCACATGGGCGAATCAGAGTTGACGACGGGGGAAGAGCGGATCACCCTTCACCACGGAGGTCCCACCGGGATAGCCACCCCACTCGGCGGCGTGGGGGAGTCGTTGATCGGCCACGGCACCGGTCATTCCGATGCGCTCCCACACCGCTTGCGCCGTGTCGGGCACGGCGGGGGAGGCCAGGATCGCCACGATGCGCAACGCCTCGAGGGCGTCGCCCATGACGGCGTCGAGATCGGGACCGGGTTCGGCCTTCCACGGCTCGTTGGTTTCGAGATGGGCGTTGGTGGCGCGGATGAGTTGCCACGTGGCTTCGAGCGCACGACTGGGTTGCACCTCGTTCCAACGCGCGGTGGTCTCGGCCAACGCGTCGGCGGCCGCGGCGGCGAGGGCACTGTCGGGACGAGGACGCGGGCCGACTCCGTCGCACTTCTTGCCCACCACGGTGGCGACGCGACTGAGTAGGTTGCCCAGGTTGTTGGCGAGGTCACTGTTGTAGCGACCGATCAGGCCTTCGTAGGTGAAGTCGCCGTCGGCGCCGTAGGGGGTCTCGGCGAGCACGTAGTAGCGGAATCCGTCCACGCCGATGTCGTCGATGAGATCGAGGGGGTTCACGACGTTGCCGGTGGTCTTCGACATCTTCTCGCCCCCGACGAGAAGCCAACCACCGACGGCCCAACCCTTGGGCGGCTCGATACCGGCCGACATCAGCATCGCGGGCCAGTACACGCAGTGGAAGCGGATGATGTCCTTGCCGATCATGTGGAAGTCGACCGGCCAATGACGGGCGAACTGCTCGTCGTCGGTGCCGTAGCCGACGGCGGTGATGTAGTTCGCGAGCGCGTCGAACCACACGTAGGTGACGTGCTCGTCGTCCCACGGCAACGGGATTCCCCACGAGAAGCTGGTGCGGCTGATGCTGAAGTCGAGCAGGCCCTGCTTGATGAATCCGATGACCTCGTTCATGCGGTAGTCGGGAACGATCGCGCCCGGGTGGTCGGCGTACCACTGCAACAGACGATCGCCGTACCGACTGAGACGGAAGAAGTAGTTCTCTTCCTCGACCTGCTCCACCGGCTTCTTGTGGATCGGGCAATTGCCCTCGACGAGATCGTCGTCGGTGAAATACGCCTCACAGGCCACGCAGTAGAGACCGCGATAGGTGTCGAGTTCGATGTCGCCGTTGTCGTAGCAGGCCTGCAACAACTTCTGGACCCCGAGGCGATGGCGGGTCTCGGTGGTACGGATGAAGTCGTCGTTGGAGATGTTCAGCCTCTTCCACGCGTCGGCGAACAGCGGGGCGATCGAGTCGGCGAAAGCCTGGGGTGCCATGGCGGCGGCGTCGGCGGCTTGCTGGATCTTCAGTCCGTGCTCGTCGGTGCCGGTGAGGAAGTGAACGTCGTCGCCGAGCAGTCGGTGCCAGCGGCAGAGGGCGTCGGCGATGATCGTCGTGTAGGCGTGTCCGAGGTGCGGCTTGGCGTTGACGTAGTAGATGGGAGTTGTCGCGTAGAACGCGCGGGAGTCGGCCACGGTGAGCAGGCTACCGAGGTCGTGTGGGTGATTCCGGTGGCGTTTCGTCGACGAGAATTGGCGTTCGCCCTCGGCGCTTCCTAAGTTCGTCCCGTGCAGAAGCGGCTCTTCGAGTTCGACACGGCCACGGCGTTGGAACAACTGGACGTGATCGACGGTGTTCACCACTTCGCCACGCGCGTGCATCCGGGCTGGGACATTCTGGGCAACGCCAACGGCGGTTACCTGATGGCGTTGGTGGGGCGGGCGGTGTCGATGGCCACCGGGCGTCCGGATCACGTCACGATCACCGCTCACTACCTCGCTCCGTGTCCCGCGGGCGACGCGCGCATCACCGTCACTCCGGTGCGTGCGGGTCGTCGCTTCGCCACGACCACGGCGAGCCTGTTCCTGGACGACGCGAACGGTGGTGCCAAGGAGATCATCAGGGTGCTGGCCACCGTGGGCGATCTGACCACCGATCCCGGCGGACCCTCGGCCATGCAGCGCTCGATGCCCGAGATCGCGCCGTTCGACGAGTGCCTTCTGATGTCGGACACGTCCGTGAACGATTTCGCGCACATTCACGGACGCCTCGCCACACGAGGGCAGCCCGAGGACATCGCGTTCCGAACGGGCTCACCGTCGGGTCGCGCCACGATGCGGGGTTGGTTCGCCTTCGCGGACGACCGACCCATCGACTCCGCGGCGTTGTTGTTGGCGTCGGACGCGTTCCCGCCGGCGGTGTTCAACCTCAGCCTGCCGGCGGCGTGGGTGCCCACGGTGGAGTTGACCGTGCACGTGCGCGCGATTCCCGCGCCGGGGCCGGTGGCGTGCTTCTTCGACACGCGATTCGTCCAGAACGGGCTTCTGGAGGAGGACGGCGAGATGTGGGACACGAACGGTGTGTTGGTGGCGCAGAGCCGACAGTTGGCCCTCGCCCCGCGCGGGTGACGATCTCTCAGGTCCGTTCGTCGTCGCCCTTCGACAACTCGAGGGCTCGGTTGTAGACGGTCTTTTTGGTGGCTCCGGTGAGATCGGCCACGACCGTGGCGGCGTCGCGAACACTCACCCCGGCGGCCAGTTCGGCGAGCAACAGACGATCGATGTCCTCGAGCGTGGCGGCTGGTTCGTCGGCCGCACCCTCGAGAACCAACACGTACTCGCCCTTGGGTTCGACCCCGGCGAAGTAGGTGACGGCGTCGGCGGTCGTCCCGCGCCACACCTCCTCGTGGATCTTGGTCAATTCGCGGGCGACCACGATGCGACGTCGGCCCCCGAGAGCGACGTAGAGATCCTCGAGCGTTCGCTGCAATCGATGGGGCGCCTCGTACAGAACCGTGGTGCGTCGTTCGCGAACCAGATCGGCGATGGAACGGGCGCGCTCCGTTCCGCCGCGGGGCAGGAAACCGTCGAAGGCGAAACGCTCGGTGGGCAGGCCGCTGATGACGAGGGCCATCACGAACGCGGCCGGACCGGGCACCGCGGTGACGACGTGGGCGGTTTGCGAGACGGCGCGCACGATGCGTTCGCCCGGATCGCTGATGCCAGGGGTTCCGGCGTCGGTCACCAGACACACGTCGCGTCCCTCGTTCAGGGCGTCGAGAACGCGGGGGATCGACGCGTGTTCGGTGTGCTCGTCGACGCGCATGAGCTTGGCGTCGATGCCCAGATTCTTCAGCATCATCCCGGTGCGACGGGTGTCCTCGCAACAGACCAGTCCGGCCGCCGTCAACTCTTGGATCGCTCGCGGCGAGACGTCGGACATGTTTCCGATGGGCGTGGCCACGAGGACGAGTCGGCTCACGAGGTCGCTCCGTCGTGAACGCGGATCTCGATCACGTCTCCGACGCGCAGGCCCCAACGGGCGAACGAGCCGCCGTGGGCCTCGACCACGGTGCGGGCGTTGAGGACCGGGGCCCCGAGTCGATGTCGTTTCATGCGCACGGCCTTGATGACGCGGCCCTCGGAGTCCAGATAGGCGACGTCGAGATCGAATCGCATACCGACCGTGTGGATCCAGCGGCACGAAGGCAGGACGAACGCTCCGGAATGCTCGCCACGACCACGCAATCCGATGCGACGATCGGTCGACGATTCGGCGACGACGGCGCTGGCCATCACTCGCCCCTCGCTCATCAACCATGCCGTGGGTTCGGTCACGCGTTTGCCTCCGTTGTACTCAGACGTTGAAGCGGAACTCCATGACGTCACCGTCGACGGGGTGGTACTCCTTGCCTTCGATACGGATCTTGCCCAATTCCTTGGCCTTGGTCCACGAACCGATGTCGAGCAATTCGTCCCAGCGGATGACCTCGGCCTTGATGAAGCCCCGTTGGAAGTCGCTGTGGATCCGTCCGGCGCACTCGGGCGCGTTCGAGTCCGCGTAGAAGGTCCAGGCACGCGTTTCCTTCTCGCCGGTGGTGAAGTAGGTGCGCAATCCGAGCAGGTGATACGCGCTGCGCACCATGCGGAACAACGCGCCCTCGCCGAGACCGAAACCCTCGAGCATCTCGGCGCGTTCGGCCGGGTCCACGATGGTGGCGGCCTCGGCCTCCAGTTGCACGCACATGCCGATGACCTCGACGTTGTCGCCGGCCGACGAGAACTCGTCGCGCACGCGTTGCTCGACCGCGGGGATCTTGTCCAGTTCGTTCTCGCCGACGTTGACCACCGCCAACACCGAACGGTTGGTGAGCAAGAAGTACGGCTTCAGGGTCTCGCGCCACTCGGGCTTCAGCCCGGCGCGGTACAGGGGACGACCCTCGCTGAGCGAGTCGTAGGCCGCTTGCAGGGCCTCGAGTTCGGCCGCGGCGCCCTTGTCGAGTTTGGCTTGGCGGGTGGCCTGCGTGAGGCGCTTCTCGACGGTCTCGAGGTCGGCCAGGGCGAGTTCGATTTCCACGACGCGCAGGTGATCGAGGGGATCGCTCGGTCCGGGCACGTCGTCGTCGACGAACGCGCGCAACACCAACACGATGGCGTCCACCTCGCGGATGTTGGCCAGGAACTTGTTGCCCAGACCCTCGCCCTTGCTGGCGCCCTCGACGAGACCGCCGATGTCGACCACCTGAACGGAGGCGTGAATGGTGTTCTTGGTCTTCGACATGACGGCCAAACGGTCGAGTCGATCGTCGGGGACCTTGGCCACACCGATGTTGGGGTCCTTGGTGGCGAAGGCGTACGGGGCGGCCAGGGCTCCGCCTCCGGTGAGGGCGTTGTACAGAGAGCTCTTGCCCGCGTTCGGGAGGCCGACCAGGCCGAAACGTTCCATGACCCGACGAAGGCTAGCGACGGGTCCGAGTCGAACCGTGTCGATCGTGACGTTTCGTCGCACACCCGAGCGCATGAATCACCGATTGTTCGTCGTTCCGTTGTTGTTGCTCGTTCCTTTCTCGTTCCTCGATCGTGCGTCCGAGGCGTCGGCCGAACCGGTTCCGTGCACCACGTATTCCATCGTCGGAACCGTGAACGACGCGCGCGAGGCCACCGCGTATCTGCATTTCGACGACGAACCTCTCGCCGGTCATCAGGTGTTCGCCGTCTTCGCGGGGGCCGACGTGGAGTTGCCGCCGTCCGTTCTGGTGACCGGTCCGGACGGAACCGCGACCGTCTCGTTGCCCGAGGGCGCCGACGCGGTGTCCTTCTCGGCCGAGAGCCCGTTGGGAGGAGCATGTGTCGTGGGCGAATCGTCGAGCATCGTTCCCGACGTCGTCCCGGACGTCATCGTCGTGTCCGACACCGTCGGGTGGCCCGACGTCGACCTCTCCGCACCGTTCTCGAGCGATCCCCCGGCCCCGCTCGGAGCGGGGTTCGCCCCGGACGGCGAATTGCCCGTGACGGGGCCGATCTCGCCGGCTCTGCCGTTCGCCGGGGTTTTGGTGCTGGCGACGGGGTGGTTCGCCCGGCGGGTGCGGGGTTCGGGTCGTTCGCGGGGTGGGGTGGCGCCATGTCGTTTCCCGGGAATCCCCCTGTAGGCTCATACGCCTATGTCGAAGAAGACCAAGAAGCGCAAGGCCCGTCTCCGCCGTTCCAAGGCGAACCACGGCAAGCGCCCCAACATGGGTCGCGGCTGAGGTCTGAATTCCCGGCCGGACGCGTTCATGTCCGACCTTTCTGAATCCGCCCGTGTCGCCGAATTGCGACTGGGCGGTCCCGTGGAACCGTGGAGCCGATTGGGCTTCGCCGTTCACGAATCCGACGACGGTCCGTCCGTCACCGTCGCCGGTCTCCGCTTTCGTTTCGTGGACGACGCCCCGGCGAGCGTCGAGTCGGCAGTGACCGGTTGGACCCTCGTGGGCGCGACGCGCGGTACCGACGACGTGGATGGCATCGCCACACGATGGATCGACGAACCGACGATGTCTCCGGCACCCGAGAATCGCGTTCGCGTGTCGTCCATCGATCACATCGTGATCATGACCGGATCGCTGGATCGCACGAGCGAGTCCATCGATCGGATTCTCGGTGCACCGCGCAAGCGGGTGCGAGACGCCGGCGGAGGGGTCCGGCAGGGCTTTCACCGCGCGGGTGACATCATCCTCGAGGTGGTGGAGCGACCCGACCTCGACCCGGACACGGCGGCCTCGTTGTGGGGTGTGGTGTTCGTCGTCGACGACCTCGATGCGACCGTGGCGTGGCTGGGCCCCGATGCGGTGTCGGCGCCTCGCGACGCGGTGCAACCCGGTCGCCGCATCGCGTCGATTCGTCGCGAGGTCGGGCTGGGTTTGCCGGTGGCGTTGATGACGCCACACGTGCGTTGATCACCAGCCGTCGCGCTCGGCCAATTCGGTCATGAAATCGAGGCCCGCCTGACAGTCGTTGTTGTGCAGACACCACCGGCACTTGTTGCCCGGTCGCAACACCGGCTCGACCTTGCCGATCTTCAGTTCGATGGCGCGCACCAATCCGTCGCGCAGTCGTCGGGTGGTGGAGCGCAACGAGGCCTCGTTGATGTCCTCCTGATCGATGACCGAGTCCTCGATGTAGTAACTGGCCACCTTGCGGGGCGCGTGACCGATGGAGAGCAGATCGATGAGTGCGTACAGGCGCAGATCCTCGGTGTGCGAGTGGTCGCGACCGCCGGTCTTGATGTCGAGGATGACCTTGTCGGGTGGTCGGCCCAACGCGATGTCGAGTTTGCCGCTGACGCGCACGCGTCCACCGGCCAACGACAGCGCGATGGGGCTCTCGACCTGCGGGATCCAGGTGCGTTTGATGGGCGGGAAGTTCTCGGTGAAGCGCGTGAAGGTGGCGGTGCACATGCCGATGAGTTCGGCGCGTCCGAATTCGTCGAGGGTGGTGAGAAAGTCGCTGATGCCCTTCGAGGTGTCGTTGGCCAGTCGCGACACCGCTTCTTCCACCAGGTCGGCGGGAGGCATGGGATGGCGCAAGTTGATGGACACCTCGACGGCCTTGTGCACGATGGTGCCCTTGGCGTTGGCCGTCGACCATTCGAACGGCCCGATGCCGTCGACGAAGTACTTCTCGCAGGAGTGGACGTCGCCGAGGCCGCGCTTGCTGAGGGTGAAGCGGGTCTCGTAGGACTTGCCGTCGGGGAGCACGGGGTGGAACGGCTTCAGGGCCTCCTCGATCTCGGCGCGCAATTCGTCGGCCAGGCCGTCGGGGACGTGGGGTCGCTCGTCGGTGCGGCCCAGCAGGTCGATGACCCGTTGTTGGGCCGGGTTGTAGACGTCGGACATGGCGCCGACTGTAGGGGGTTCGGTGCTCGGTTCAGGGGAGACGCGCGTTTCGGTGTTCCCTGCCACACCCCGTTGGCAAGGTGGCTCTTCCCATGGAATCGAACACCGTCAACTTCGCGCACGCCGCGCGCACCCTGGCCCACGAGGCCCGCGTGCGCGGCTTGCTGGTGCCCGGGTTTCGTTGTCCGCCGCGCATTTTGGGCGTCGATCGCTCGTTGCGTCGCTGGGACGGAGGCGCCACGGTGGCGGTGCGGGTGAAAGGCCGGCCGTGGGTGGCGGTGGTGGCCGACATGATCGAGGGCATGGTGGTGGCCAATCAACTGGTGCCGCCGGTGGCCGACCGCTTGCGCGCCGAGATGTGGCTGGCGTTGGGTTTCGTGGCCCAGGACGATGATTCCCGCCGGAGCAAGGTGGCCTGAGTCGTAGCCTGACCCCGGGCCCGGGTGGCGGAATTGGCAGACGCGGGGGGCTTAAACCCCCCTTCCCCTCGCGGGGAGTGTGGGTTCGAACCCCACCCCGGGCACGTCGGGCGACGGTGGTGACGTTCTCTCGGGTGGCCTCACTCGGCGGGTCGTCGCCCTCGTCGTGTTGGCACCAAACGGAACCACAGAGTCACCAGTTGCACCGCCGATCGGGCGATGGCCGGCAGTCGGAAGAACTGCGACTTTCCGTGCGGACGGTGATGGTGACTCACGCCCACTTCGGCGAAACGTGCTCCGGCCTTCTTCAAGGAATACATCATCTCGACGCAGATGACCCCGGACGTCGACTGCAACGTCACCCGGTCCATGGCGGATCGTCGGATCAGACGGAAATCGCAGTCGGTGTCGCGCACCGGCAAGCCGAAGAGAGCCTTCACCAGATGGTGATACGCGCGTCCGATCACTCGTCGATGGAACGGATCTCCGCGACCGATCTTGAATCCCTGCACGACGTCGGTGTCCGCCGTCGCGACCGCCGTGCAGCGCAGTATCTCCGTGGCGTCGTATTGCGCGTCACCGTCGGTGTAAAAGATCCACTGTTTGGTGGAGTTCGCGAATCCGGAGATCAACGCTCCTCCGTATCCCCGATTCGACTCGTGTTCGATGACCCGCAGTTCCGGTACCCGTTCACGTAGTCGCCGGAGAACCTCACGCGAGTCATCGCGCGATCCGTCGTTCACGACGATGATCTCGAAGTCGTTCACCACGCGCACCAGGCTGCTTCTCACGTCGTCGACCATGTTCTCGATCGACATGGCGTCGTTGTAACAGGGGAAGAAGGCGGAGATGGATCCGATTTCCGGATTCGCTCGGTCGAGGGTGGTCATGTGACGGCCTTGACGGATCGCACGACCATGTCGACTTCGGCATCGGTCAGTTCGGGAAAGCACGGCACACTGATGCACTCGGCGGCCCAGCGCTCGGCAACCGGACACGGCGAGGTGACGAACGGTCTCATCGCCGGCTGCTGGGTCAAGGCGAACGGGTAATGAACTCCGGTCGCCACTCCGAGCTCCCGCATTCGGTCGCGCATCACCTCGCGTTGCGAGGTGCAGAAGACGGCCAAATGGTGGACGTGGTCGGCGTCATCGGACTGCCACCGGAGATCCGGGAGTTCCTCGCGGTAATGGTGGGCGATGGATCGTCGTCGGTCGTTGCCTTCGTCGAGTCGTCGAAGTTGGATGCTGAGCCATGCCGCTTCGAGTTCGCTCATTCGGTGATTCTGGCTGACGTCCAGATGAAGGTACTGCTCGACTTGTCCGTGGACCCTCAAACGTCGGACCTTCTCGGCGAGATCCGCGTCGTCGGTCACGATCATCCCGCCATCGCCGATTCCCCCGAGATTCTTGGTCGGATAGAAGCTGTACGCGCCGGCGACACCGGTCAGTCGACGGGTCGCGCCGTGGCTCTGTGCGCAGTCTTCGATGAACGGGACGCCGAAATCGGCGAGTTCACGGGCATCGTTCATGGGTCGGCCGTACAGGTGCACACCGATGATGGCCGCTGTTCGAGGCGTCATCACCCGCGCGACCTCATCGGGGCTGATCGTCGCCGTCGACGGATCGACGTCGGCGAAGACGGGAGTCGCTCCGACCGCACAGACGGCCGAGGCCGTGGGCACGGCGGTCATCGCCGGAACGATGACCTCGTCCCCAACGCCGACGTTCAGGCCCGCGAGAACGAGGTGCAGCGCCGACGCTCCGCTCGAAACCGCGACCGCATGACGTGCGCTCACGAAACGCGCGAATTGCGACTCGAAGTCCGTGGTCCTCGAACCGAGCAGGATCGTCCCGGACCGGAGGACGTCGTCCATCGCGGCGTGGAACTCTTCGGCGTCACGAGCGAACCGCCGGGACAGATCGATCAGAGGTACCACGTGTTGGCTCCGTAAAAGTCGAGGGTCTTCTGCGCCGCCGCCTCGAAACTGGTCGTGGGTTCCCAATCGAGGAGATGCTTCGCTTTGCGGTAATCACCTTGGAAAGCACCGATGTCGATGCGATCGAGATGTGGCGGCCAGGGCACCATTTCGGCCCGGGAGCCGGTTCCGGCGATGGCACAGATCCGCTCGGCGATGAGTTTCAACGACAGAACCTGGTCGTGACCGATGTTGACGACGTCACCCGACTCGAGACGACCGTCATCGAGGCGTAGTGCGGCTTCGAGCATCGCCGTCACGAGATCGTCGACGAACAGACAGTCACGGGTTTGACTTCCGTCTCCGAAAACCTGCAGAACCTCGCCCCGCAGCGCTCGGGCGAGGAAAACCGGCATGAATCCGAGACCGGGCTTGCTGAGGCATTGTCGGGGACCGAAGATGTTCGAAAGTCGCAAGGAAACGGTTCTCACCGAATGAACCGTCGCGTACAGGCGGTGGTACGACTCGCACGCGAGTTTGTTGGCTCCGTTGATGTCGCGCGGGATGGTCGGGTGACGCTCGTCGACGGGAAAGTATTGGGCGAGTCCGTAGACCTGTCGAGTCGATGTGTGAACCATGCACGCTTCGGGGCGATGCCGTCTGATCGTCTCCAGAAATTCGAGATGTGCCGTCACGTTCAACCTTGCGTCCCGCAGGGGATCGGTCATGGACTCGTGGTGGCTGACCTGGCCGGCGACGTTGAAGATGAAATCGGCTCCCCTGACGGCTTCGACGGCGACGCTCGGATCCGCGATGTCGCCGATGACGAGTCGAACCCCGTCGAGTCCGGCGAGATTCCGACGGTCGCCACCGTGTTGGGCGACCAGTTCGTCGAGAACGGTCACATTGGCTCCCGCGTGAACGAGTGCGTGGGAGAGGTTGGAACCGATGAAACCGAGTCCCCCCGTGACGAGGACGTTTCGTCCCTCGAACCGGCTCACGGAACCCACGCGGACCTCACGACGTTGACGGCGAGAAATAGCATCGCCGCGGCCGACACACCCAGGAACGAGTTTCGCCTCGGCGCCCCCCACTGCGAGATCGTGAAACCGACCATGATCGAAACGGGGACCGTGATCGTGACGTATCTGGCGAGCCCTTCGATTCCGAGGATCATCGATGGTCCGAGGAAAACCAGGCAGGTGATCGACCAGTGAGCGGGTACCCGGGTGATGGCTTTGCGGGCCAGGGTCGCCGCGACGACGAAAACCGCGACGTGAAGGAGGTTCGCGGGACGCTCGTGGGGATGACGGACGAAATCGACGATGGTGCGTTCGAGCCAGGCGTCCTTGGCCGTCAGGAAGACGAGTGCGTCGCCGGTCTTGGAATGGCAATAAATCATCCACGCCGTCAAGAAGATCACCGACGGCGCGACGAGCAACGGAAGTGTGCGTCGAAGACCGGCATGTCGCCAGACCACGAACCCGAGCACGACGAGGATCAGGCCACCATTCGGTCGACTGGCGACGGACGCCAAAGCGCACAGTCCGACGGCCACGAATCGCGAAGTGGGGACGTCGAGGCCGGCCCGAACGCGAGCGAGGATCCGATCGATCGAAACCAGTGTCCAGACCAGACCGGCCGCGAAGAGGCTGTCGCTGTAGGACAACACCTGTCCGACCGCACCAGGGAGCAACGCGAAGACCCACACCGAGGCGACGGCGACCTCGCGTCCGAAGTGTTCGGAGGCCAGCTGCCAAACGCCGAGAATCGCCACGAGAGAGAACAACCAGGAGATCGCGATCAAGGACGGACCGACCGGGGCGCCGAGTCGGACGAACATGTCCGCGATCCACGGGTACAAAGGGAAGAAGGGCCACGAGGTCGCGTGATCGGGAAGGGGTCCATCCGGGAATCCGGAGGTGACGATGATCCGGTACCAGCCACCATCCATGTAGGTCAGTCCGAATGTGTTGAACCACCGTCCGGAGCTGGTCGGCCACACGACGAGACCGATGCATCCGATGAGACGCGACGCGAACCACGCGATCAACGGCACGCGACACGTGAGCGCGAACGGCGAATTCGACGCGGTCGAGTTCCGGATGTCGACGGACTCGGCCCCCATAGGCTCAATGCTACGTGATCGATCGAGCCCCGACGTGGGGAACCCATTCGCCGTTCAGGGGAGGCGCCGTGGAAGAAGGTGAGTACCGACTGATGGCCGATGTCGAGGATCGCCATTGGTGGTACGACGCTGTTCGCCGTCTGCTGCGCCGACTGCTCTCCGAGGAACTGAGCGGGTCGGAGTCGAAGCCACGAATTCTTGACGCCGGTTGTGGAACCGGTGCAACCGGTGGGTGGCTCGATGAACGTGGCCACGTGATCGCCTTGGACAGTTCGGCGATGGCGTTGAAGCTGTACGGGGAGAATCACCCCGAGGCGACCCTCCTCGAGGGTTCGGTCGAATCGATCGCGCTTCCCGACGCGAGCGTGGACCTGGTGGTGTGTGTCACCGTGTTGTATCACGCGAACGTGACGAACCCGTCCACGGCGATCGCGGAGTTCGTGCGCGTGTTGCGGCCGGGCGGGTTGTTGTGTTTGGTCGAACCCGGCATGAAGGGAATGCGTCGTGGGCACGACGAGGTCACCCATGGGGCACGCCGATTCGGCTCGAACGAGTTGCGCGAACTTGTGTCCGCCAGCGGGCTGGAAGTGGAGAAGGCCACCAGTGCGTTCAGCTTCCTCGTCCCTCTCGCCTGGGTTCGCTCGAAGCTTCCACTAGCGAACAAGACGAGCGACCTGTCGAACAACGCCAGCGGATTGTTCGGTCTGTTGGGTGCGTTGGCGAGGGTCGAGACGCGGTTCGTCGCGCGACGGTCGATCCCGTTCGGATTGAGCGTTCTCGTTCTCGGTCGCAAGCCCCACTGACCTCAGTCATCGGGAAGGACGGAACGGAAGCGTTGCCATTCGTCGGGTTTCATGCGTACCACGTGTTCCTCGGCGGGAAAGGATCCCGATTCCACGTCGAGCCGGTACTCGGTGAACGCGGCCACGCGTTCGCGTTGCAGGCGCGCGTGTTCGGCGGCGAAGTCGCGGTACACCTTCGAGTGTCGCGGAACGTGGGCGACACCCGACAGCTGCTGGTTGGTCGGGTCACCCAGGATGTCCATCGCGAACAGATACTGCGCGTCACATCCGGCGCCCGATCCCATCGACCACAACGACAGCCGCTTCAATCGCCGACTGATCTCGGTGGCGACTTCGGGCGGTACCACCTCGATCTCGGCCGCGATGGCACCGGCGTTCTCGAGAGCGATGCATTCGCGGTACACCCGCAACGCATCGTCGGCGGTCTTGCCCACCGCCTT
>Ga0129336_10000863_pt1 | contig 17992 bp, 24 predicted proteins | sample CPB6_02_DNA_FD_96878 | JGI IMG/M metagenome (GOLD analysis project Ga0129336, IMG submission 96878) | Freshwater to marine salinity gradient microbial communities from Chesapeake Bay, USA - CPBay_Sum_0.6_0.2_DNA | ecosystem: Environmental > Aquatic > Marine > Coastal | place: USA: Chesapeake... | reverse complement strand
TCGTCAGGCTGCTGCAAGGGGCGGATTGGTATCAGGATCGGCTTTGAAGGCAACTCAGAGGTACGGTCAAGATGTCGCTTCTCAAGAATATTCGAACGCATTTAACCGATATATGGCAAATCGTGCGTCTAAGTTGGGAGCTTTGGGCGGCCTTACGAGCATGGGGGCGGGAACTGTTTCTGGTCTTGCCGGTGCTGCTGGTCAGTTTGGTCAGGTGGGCGGTCAATCGCTGGCTGACATAGGCAATGCTCGTGCTGCTGGCATCATGGGGCCTGCCAATGCGTATTCAGGTGCGCTTGGTAACATTGCAAACCTTGGCATGACTTACGGCATGATGAACGCCTTGGGTGGTGGCGAAAGCGCAACGACTGGCGGAAAAGTTAAGGTTTCAAGTTATGAGCGGCCTCAAATAATCAGGGGTGCCAGATCTTCTGGGCCTAGAGACCTTGTTAGTTATGGGTTTGACCCGACAAACCTTTCGTGAGGTGAGAAATGCCAATTAATCCAAATATTGCTTTGAGCTTTCAAGCCCCGCAAATAGACGACCCGCTCAACAAGATGGTTCAGATTGAGCAGATCAAGGCATACCGTCAAAACGCTTTGGCGAAGCAGATGGAAATGGAATCTGCTATTCGCGAGCGCGAGATGAAAAACGCTCTGCGCCAGCGGCTGGCTAAAGGTGGAGAGCTTGGACTTGAGGAAGCTGCCACTTTTGGTGCTCCAGGAATGGACATATACAAAACCATGGCAAGCGCCAAAAAAGAAAGTGCGCTGTTTAATAAAGCCCAGCAAGACGCCTTGATGAAGAACATAGAGCTGGGCAGTCATCAGCTCAAGATTATTCCAAACAATCAAGAGGCTTACTCAAAAACCTACAAAAAGATTATCGAGACAAGCCCTGAATTGACCGATTATTTGGAACCACCTGAGCAGTTCGATCCAGACCCAATGAGTGGAACGATTGCACGAGCAGTTTTGAATGCGGATACTTTGCGCAATAACTCACTGGAGCAAGATAGATTTTTGACCGGGCTTTCTGTTCGCAAAGCTGAAGCGGTTCTTAAAAACGCATTTACAGTTGACCCTGTTACTGGTCAATCCATGATTAAACCCGGTGCAGATATGCCCAGCGTTTATCAAGCGCTGGACATATTGAGACAATCTCCAAGGGGTGGTGCGCAAGTTCCTCCTCCTGCTCCTACCCCGGCGCTTGATCAGCCTGTAGATATGGGAGCTGGAGCTGGAGGATTACCCAGTGGTCGATTGCCACCACCTGGCGTACCCGGCATGCCACCTGTTACTCAAGTAGGTAGTTCAATTGTTACACCTGAACAAAATAGGGAACTCAGAGAAAGAATAAAATTAGAAGAAGCGACTGCGGCACAGAAAGGGAAAAACATAGCCAAGCGACTAGATGAAGAACCAAGTGTTCGTACAGGCGTTGTTGAAAATAGAAACATGGTTGAAAATACCATGCGACAGATTGACGATTTGTTCAACAGCGTAGGATTGAAAAAAGTAACTGGAAACTTTGCAGGCCGATGGCCAGAACTCACTGCGGTAGGCACCTTCAGCCAAGAAGCAGCTGATGCGAATGCTGCTATTGAGTCACTAAAAGCAAAATCGTTTTTGTCGTCAATTAAAAGCTTGGGTGCGGGTAATTCCGGGCTAAGTCCGATCACTGACAGAGAGGGTGCGAAATTAGAAGCTGCAGCCGCTACATTGCAACAATCTCAAGGTACTGAAGCATTCCAGAAAAATCTTATTGCGTTTAAAAAGCAACTAATTAAATCAAACAATTTAATTGCCAAAGAATACGCAAGAATTTACGGAAATCTTGAAATACCAGATTGGTCGCCTGTTCAACCCATGTTGCCTGATGCTTCTGTTGCCAAGTTGAAAAATGATCCATCTGTTGACAACAAGAAAGTGTTTGATTCTTATTATGGCGAAGGAATGGCAGACTATGTATTGAAGGGGTCTTTCTAATGGCTAAAGATATCTTTGCTGAAGACTTTATGCCTTCGACTCAACCTTCCAAGGGTACAAAATCCAAAGATATTTTTGCCGAGGATTTTGTACCTTCGGCCCCTGCTGCGCCTGTTAAACGACAATATACGTTTTTGGAAACATTTCCTGCGGCTGCTTCTAACATCGGGGCTAGCGCTGAAAAGTTCTATGGTGGAGTGAAAGAAGCCATCATGAATCCTGTTCAGACAGGCAAGTCGATTGCTTACGCTGGACAACAGCTCATGAACTACATGACTCCAGAAGCGTACACTGAAGCCACTGGAGCGCCTATTCCGTTGCGACCGTTTTCTGCAGAAGAAAAACGAGAAGCAAATCGTTTCATGAGTCAAATGAAAAATGCGTTCTTGGATCGATACGGCGGGTACGAAGAAGCCAAGCGCACATTTGCAGAAGATCCTGTGGGGTTTGCTGCAGACTTGTCGACTTTCTTTTCTGCTGGAGCGACGGCAGCTCCTAAAGCCAGCGTGGCAGCGTCCACGTTGAACAAACTCAGCCGAATTAGCGACCCCATGAACTTACCCATCATGGGAGTGAAAGTAGCAGGCAAGAGCGGAGTCGCGATCACCGATCTGATTTCAAATGTACTGGACCCCAAGTCTGCGGCATTGATGGAGTCTGCAGGTGACAAAGCTCCTGACATTTTAAACGCACTGGCGAATGTTGAAACATTTGTCCCAGGTAGCAAACCCCTGGTGTCTCAAGCCGTAGCACCTGCCAGATCCGGTACATTCACTGCATTTGCTGAATCTGCCGAACGAGTACCCGGTGTAGGCGAAAAAGCATTGCAGCGACGGATGGAGCAGACCCAAGCCCAACGTGAAGCTCTCAGAACAATAGCAGGTGAGCCGGGGCAACTTGAGAGTCAACTGGCAACCCGAAAGGCACAATCTGCTATTGACTACCCTGAAGCGTTCCGAGACATGGTACGGGCAGATCCGACACTTGGTCAGCTTTTCAATGACCCTTACATACAGCGAGTTGTTCCAAGTGCGGAAGAACTTACGAAATCCAGAGGGATCACTTTTAAAACATCTCCGATCCAGTATTTGCATGATGTGAAAACCCGAATGGATCGAATGATCACAGATGAACCGGATAAAATTGTCGCTGAGCAAATGCTGAAAAAACGTGACGAGCTTGTGGATTGGATGATTACCAAATCGCCAAACTACAAGAAAGCACGAGACACGTTCGCCAAAAACAGCGAAGGCATCGACCAGATGAAAGTGGGTCAAGCGCTTGAGGACAAGCTCGTACCCATGTTGCTTGTCGACGAGGCAGACTTGGTCAAGCTGAAAGGTAATGAATTTGGCACAGCGCTGGAGAATGCACCAGCTACACTTAAGAAGTCCACGGGATTTGCCCGATATAAGAAGCTGACTGACGTAATGACTCCTGACCAGGTTAAAACCTTGGAAGGCATTCGAGATGACTTGGCACGGGATCAAGTAGCGAAAACACTGGCGACAGCTGGCCGAAAAGCCGGTGCGCTTGATATGCGCAACTTTGTGAAAACTTACACGGATGAGATCAAAGGTCCGTCACTGGTAAGAACCTCGGTGGCTTTGACCAATGACATCCTCAAACGGGTCAAGGGTCAGATGAACGAAAAACTGGCGGTAGAACTCGCAGAAGCCATGCTTGACCCCAGCACCGCAGCTGAAGCACTGAAGAAAGCAATGGGTCGAGACAAGCGCGTCAAGATGATAACGGGAGCGATACAAAAGACTCAAGAAGGGGCAACAAAGGCGTTGCGAGCGGTTCCTCCTGCGTCATTCAATGCCTTGGGCGCTGTTCAGGAATATGAAAACCAAAATCAGAACGCATTGAGGAGCCGCTAGATGGCAACATTAACCCCCTTTCCAGTCATGCAGTTTTTCGACAACAACGGTGATCCCTTGGTTGGCGGCAAGCTGTACACCTACCAAGCAGGCGGCCCTTCTACCCCGCTGGCCACATATACCGACGCTTCTGGTACAACGCCTAATGCCAACCCCGTCATTCTGGATTCCGCAGGCCGGGCCAATATCTGGCTTGCCAATCAGCTCTATTATTGGGAGCTAACGGACTCCAATGACGTGCAGCTATGGACTGCTGACGATGTAGGCTCAATCAACAGCAATGCTGACGTGCAAGGGCCTGCCTCTGCGTTCAACAATGCCGTGGCTCGATTTGATGGCGTTACAGGCAAGATCATTCAGAGTTCCACTGCAACCCTGTCTGACGCCGGTGACCTGACGATTAACAGCCTGACGCTGACGACAGACCTGCCTGTCACCATGGGCGGCACAGGGGCTTCCAGTGCTTCTGGTGCGCGTACCAACCTTGGCCTGGGGGACTTGGCTACCAAGGGCGATGCAGACTTTGGTGACATCGTGGTATCCACACAGGGCACTGTCTGGACAATTGATACCGGCGCGGTCACGGGCACCAAGATTGCTGCCGCTACGATCCCGGCCAGCAGGCTGTCTGGCGGTCAATCTGATTCTGGTAACGCTCCTGCCTATGCGGTGAGGGCTTACGCACTGACAGACAACGGCGGCACGTTCCTTTCAAATGGAAATTTCTCTGCACAGACCAGCCTTGGCACAGGATCAAAACAGTTTTTCATGGCAGCGCCGATGCCGGGCGGGGCCTATGCTGTTTCTGTCAACGGCCTTACTTCTTCTCTGTTTTTCTTCACTCCAAAGATAACAATATCCAACAGCACAGCCTTTGTTGTTGAGACATATGAGGATGGAGTGGGGGCTAATGACTTTTCTTATTACTTTGTGACGGTGGTGGGCTAAATGAAAATAGTGCTTTGGAAACAAGACAATGGAGTCGTGGCCTACACGGTTCCTGCCCCCGGTTTTGATGTTGAGCATATCGCCAAAACCACTACACCAAAGGGCAAGCCGTACTATATTGTTGATAAAGATGTTATCCCCAAGGATTTGACGTTCCGAAATGCTTGGGAGCTTGATGAAAGTGGTACGCCGGATGGGGTAGGTGAGGCATGATTAAAATAAACCTGACAAAAGCCAAAGATATTTGCCATAAAATCCGCAGACAGGAGCGAGCTAAAGAGTTCGCGCCTTTGGATGAGGTGATCGCCAAACGCATACCGGGGCAGCCATTTGATGAGGTGGAGGCCAAGCGGCAATTCATCCGTGACAAGTATGCTGCCATCCAGTCCAGCATTGATGCTGCTGCCGATGCTGATCAACTGCATGTCATTCTGAAGTCGTTGGGCTAACAGATGGACTATCAGGCGCTGTTCAATATCGCATTAGGTATTGCCGGGTTCTTGGGGGGCTGGTGGATGAAGGTGCTGCATGAGTCTGTCAGGGATTTGCAGGAGAGCGACAAGAAGCTGGCCGAAAAGGTCAGCCAGATTGAAGTGCTGGTAGCAGGGAATTACGTTCGCCGGGATGATTTTGACAAGTCTGTCGAGGCAATATTCCGCAAGCTGGATCGCATCGAGGACAAGTTAGACGGCAAAGCCGACAAAGGGGGGCACTGATGAAAGAATACATGCTTGAGCGGCTGAAAGAGCCGTCTACGTGGCGCGGCATCATCCTGCTGCTGACTGCTGCCGGCGTCCCGATTGCGCCTGCTATGGGCGAGGCCATCATCTGTGTAGGCCTTGCGCTTGCAGGCGGTGTTGGCGTTATTGCCCCGGACAAGAAATGAACCTGTCCGAGCATTTCACGTATGCTGAGCTGACCCGTTCCGATTCCGCTGCGCGCCTGGGGCTGGATAACACCCCGCCGCCTGATGCGCTGGAAAACCTGAAGCGGCTTGCAGCCTTTTTAGAGCAGGTGAGGGCGGTGATCGGTAAGCCCCTGATCATTAGCTCTGGATTCCGCTCTGTTGAGGTTAATCGGGCGGTGGGCGGCAGCTCTACCAGTCAGCATTGCAAAGGCTGTGCGGCTGATTTTAGGGTGTCTGGCATGACGCCAAAACAGGTGGTGGATTTGATCGTTAAGTCCAAACTTCAATACGATCAGGTCATCGAGGAATTTACCAGTTGGGTGCACATCAGCATTCCCAACAAGCCTGAAATAGGCCCACGCAAGCAGGCCTTGATCATTGACAGGCAAGGCACCCGGCCATTCACTGGTTAGCCGGTACTGCCAAATCCGCCTTCGCCCCTTTCTGTCTCTGATAGCTCGCCCATTTCCAGTTTGATTGTAGGGATTCGCAAGATCATCGCCTGTCCTATCCTGTCCTGCTGCCTGACGTAGAACGGGCTATCACTGTCATTGTGCAGCAATACGCAGACCTCGCCCCTATAGTCGCTGTCTATGACCCCGACACAATTCGATAGCCTGATGCTATGCTTGGCGGCGTGTCCTGAACGGCTGAATAGCAGCATGACGTAACCTTCTGGTATCTCAAAGGCCAGTCCTGTCTGTATCCGGCCCTTGCATCCTGCCGGTATCTCAAGAGAGTTGCAGGCGTGCAGATCAAAGCAGGCCGATCCCTTGGTTGCGTAGACTGGTGGCAGTGCTAGTGCGTTTAGATATTTGTATTTAACTTTCATTCTGTTATCCCATGCGCCCATTCGATTGCTCGCACCAGTTCACGCATGGTGCATCCATTCGGAGGCAAATCCAACGCATCAATCTGCTCATCAGTCAGCGGTTTGCGGGCTGGTGGTGCGGCGTACAGCACCGTCCCCACAGCCGGTATCCAGTCGTCCATTGGCTCAATGACAGGGTGTCCACCGTACCAGCCTGCGACGGTTCCTGCTGGCTTGCGGGCTGGTGGTGAGGCGTAGAGTTTATCGCCGTCATGTAGGTCTTTGTGTTTTACTAACCACTCCACAGTGTGTTGAGATTCGTCTGGATAGCCGCCTATTGTGCGTATAATGCCAGTCGGCTTTTGCTCCGACTCGGCCAGTGCTTCGCGCAAAGCTATGATTGCATAATGTCTTTTTTCAAAAAATCCGCTTTTGACTGAATTGTGGTCTAACGGCGCTATTTCCAACGCTAATAATGCCATCTCCAGCGCCTCACGTTGTTTGCTCATACTCCCCCCTTCGCTTTGACGATAGCGGCGCGGGCGTTCTCAAGTGGTCTGCACTCATTGTCACCAGCCCGCTCATCAACGTAATCGGCAAGGTTTTCCAGCGCCTCCAGCAAATCAGGTGCGGCGGTGATCAAGCGTCCGTTGGCATCATCTTCGTCCTTAAACCCTCTCATTTCGCAAATGATTTTGCCGCCAGAGGATACCTCCAAGTTACTGAATATTTCCCACGGCCCTGGCGTGTGCTTGACAATATATGTCCCATTAATCTTTCGGATTGTTTCGGCACATTTTGCTGCCCAAAACCTGCCTTCTCCACTGCTGTCCAGCAAGCCGACGTGAGCTTCGCATAGCTTCGCACAGTCCTCTGTTACCAGAAGTGCAAACCTTGTCAGATCATCAATGTACTCTTTGCTGATATGTATGCTGTTAATGTCAGCCGAATCAATTACTCTTGCCTCGATTGCAAAATTAATTATGCTTTGTTGATTAATCATACTTCCTCCAACAACTTCTTACTCAATTTATCAACTACCGAATCAAGCGTTTCGTGCAAGTATTCCGGCATCATCTTTTCTTTTTCAACAAGCGACCATGATTCGATTGCAGACAGCAACTTAATGATTTCAAGCATGTCTTTTTTGCTCATACATCCTCCTTCATATCAAACAGTTGAAGCAACTCGTTACGCAATGGCGACACGTCAAGATCAGGATGTGATTCCGCCAGCAACTCCAAATACCGCAGGGCAATTTGTGCTTGGTTTGGAGATTCGCAGCTGTTAATGACAGCCCACGCTTTTTTAAGTAAATCGTTCATTTCATTACCTTTACCAATCGTTGCAAATACCAGATCGCTTTCTCCGCGTTCTCTTTTGGGTTCCCCTTGTGATCCAAACGCCATAGATACTTGATGGCGGCTGCTTTGCAGTATCCTTTGAATTCTTCTGCGCTTAACGCTGCCTCGATTGCATCGATACATTCAATTCCACCCTGGGTGTAGTGTGGAGGATGGTTGACCATGTCGTAATGGTCGCCGTCATTTCCGTTTTGCCCAATGATATCGATTCGTTCTTCGTTATACATTGTATCACGCTCCTTTTTGTTTTGCTAACCGATATTCTTTGATTGCGTTGCGCAGCCCTGCCTGCGTTTCGGCTTTTTCGTCCAGAGCCAATGCTTGGGCTTGATCCAAGGTGTCATGCATCAGTATCCGATGGCAGATAACAGGCACGCCTTGCCCCTGACGACGCACTCGCGCATTGAACTGTTCATAGAGGTCCAATGACCAGTTAAGGCCAAACCACACCAAGATGTGTCCATTTTTCTGCAACCCGTCGATGCCGTGACCCATGCTGGCCGGGTGGCCGATCATCAGGGGGCAGCTGCCTTCTTTCCAGCGGCGCATGGCGTTCTGCAAGGATGTTTCGGATTTACACTCGGTGAGGTTCACAGGGTTCAACTCCTTAAACCGCTCCATGATGCGCTGGGCGTCACTGCGGTACGCATACGAACACAACACAGGCGATCCTTGCGCCTCGTCAAGAATCTCCTCGAGGGCGTCCAGCTTAAGGTTGTGGATCGGCTCCCACAGAGGCATGCCTGCGATGGGGTACATGGCTCCATTGGAGAACTGAAGGCATTTGTTCGTCAGCGCTGCCTGGTTGAACACCTCGATGTCTTTGCCGCTGTCGAGCGTCAAGAAGAACTCTTTCTCAAGTTGGTCATACTTGGATCGCAATTCGTCAGGCATTTCGATTTCGATGTTGTTGACGATAAGATCCGGCAATGGGTTGTAGTCCTCGGCCGACATCTCTAGGGTGATGTCGGAGATCAGTCGTTTGATGCCGTCCTCGGTGTCCCGGTAGGGAATGTCCTTGCGACTATGGTCGTCTTTCTTATACCACTGGGTCATGAAAGCGGTCTTGAATTTACCCAGTCGAACGCCTCCGTCGACCACCAGGTATTGCCCATGCAGATCCTTGTAACCGTTGCTGGCGGGTGTTCCAGTCAGGCCGGTGCGCCAAATGAACTGATCCAATACGTTTTCATTCTTGCGCCCATTGAACCACGCATTAACCCGGTTGGTGGTGCTGTTCTTCATCTTGCTGACTTCGTCCCACACCACGCCGTTGAACGGGACAGGCTTGCCCTTATTGATGAAATACGTCTGCAGGGTTTCCGCCAACCATTTCATATTTTCGTAATTGATCAGATACACATGAGCTGGACGCAACAAGGCTCGTATGCGCTGATCTCGAGTGCCGGTCACCATGCTGAACTGCAGGTGCTTGGTATGCACCCACTTCTCAGCCTCCTGTCGCCACACCAGTCGAATGACCCGGATCGGGGCTACGATGACCACGCCCCGCAGGTACCCGGTGTTGATCAGGTGCGCGATGCTGGTGAGCGTGATGACGGTTTTGCCGAGGCCCATGTCCAGCCAGAGCATGCTGGCCGGGTGAGAACACTGGAAATTGACCGCTTTCTTTTGGTAATCGTGGAGCAGTTCAGGCGATAGCACGGGACTTCCCCCACATGATGTCGACGATCAATTTGCCTTTCGCCACATCGTCGATGACAAACACGTTCAGTCCATGGGCTTCGAGTCTTTCATGTTCGCGAATTTGCGGTGGAGTGGGTTCTGCTCCCGGTCGCTTGAACTCAATAAAAAACACCATACCTTTAGGACACACAAACATGCGATCAGGCACACCCACTCGCCCAGGGCTTGTAAATTTGTAAACAAGCATTCCCATTTCTTTTGCATATTCGCAGACTCGTTTTTCAATCTGTTTTTCTAACATTACTGTAACCCTAACGTGAGTTTTTCCACTTCTTTGATGTAATACTCGTAATCGATCGGCAGCGTGGCGTCATCAAGGTCATTGCACACCTGGACGTTCCACCCTGACTCGACTGCGATCTTGCGCCACTCGGTCTTACCCTTCAGAGGCGGCATCCACTTGGTCAGCGGTTTGCCTTCTCTGGCGATGTAGTACCGGGTGATGTTCTGCACTCGCTGCTCGCCCCACTGCAGGTAACTCGAGCGAGGCACCTTGGTGCGGAGCATGAAGTCCAGCTTGTCTGGCCAGTTCTCGACGGTCTTGCGGATCGGCGCACCCTCGACCAACACCTTCTCGGCCACCTTGGGGATCACCAAGCCGCCAGCGTTCTGATGCCAACTGGTGACATATTCATACGCGCCCTTGCGCTTGACAGAGCCGTCTTCTTTGACGGCCACGTAATTGTTCACATCTCGAATCATCATGGTCTTGTAAATGACATCCTCGAGCGTCAACTGGGTCTGTTCTTCCCATGCGCGCTGAATCGACTTCAACTCATCGCAATACGCTCTGTACAGGCGCACCGTCAGACCGTCAGTGTTAATCTGGATGAGTTCCAAGGTGGGTATCTTCATCAGACGCTCAGCCAGCATGCACAGGAGCAACTGACCATTGAGCGTGATCTTCATGGTGAACAGCGGGTCATAGAACACGCTGAACTTGTTGTTGCTGTCGCCATACACACCGTTCAGTGCCAGCTTCAGCATGGCGTTCTCAGCTGATTTCTTGTCGTACTGTTTGCGCTGTTCATACAGCGATTTGTAGATGGTGCAGAATGTCTTACCCAAGTGCTGCGGGTAAAACTCGTTGGAGATGGCGAGGTTGGGGTAATACGAGCTGACATCGAGGTCGATGATGACCCAGTCCTCGGTGGACTCGATGATGCGCGACTCGACAGAGCCGTGGATGCCTCCGGTGCCGAACACAAACTCGAACCCGTTGATGCTGGCGGTCAGATCCTTGAACACGCCCTTAGTTTCGGTGATCTGCTGCTGCTTGAGCCACTCGAGCACTCGGCGAAACTCAGGCTGATCGAACTGAACCCATGGCAGGATGGCGTCGTTCAAACGAATCCACGGGCGAATAGTTTGCTTGGGAGTGCGACCAGTGGAGCCAAAGTCGTAGCAGGCTACGCCAGCTTCCTCGAGGCGCATGACGAAGTATTCTTTGCCGATCTTGGTATCGTTGAAGTTGAGCCAGTCGCGCCCCGGATACATCGTGTTAAGTTTTTCCCGAAAACTTAACATGTCCAGCGTATGTGTATAGAAAAGCTTGGTCTGGTTTACATCATGCCGGTTGTACTGGCGCAGGGTCAGGATCTGGTCCTGATCCAGTACAGTGCCGGGGGTGAACGGCAGGTCTTGGATAGTCTTGGAGCGCATGTTGAACTCGAGCGCCTTCAGACTGGTGGACCGTGCGTTGTTGTCGAAGTGGTGGATCTTGAACAGGTCGATCTGGCTGATGTACCGATCTCCCGCATAGACTTGGTGCGCCCACTTGTCCTCGTCCTGCGCGTCGAACATAGCCTGCACCTTTTGATAGATGATGTCAGGCTGTACACGGTTCATCTTAATAATCATGTGCAGGATCGGGTAGTCGAACGCCAGGTTGTTGAACCCGATCAGACGCCCACTGTGAGATCGGACAGTCTGCAAAAACTCAAGCAAGGAATGGCTATGATCACACCACGGGCTGATTTCATAGAGCAATGTTATGGGAACGTCGACGTGCTCAAAGCAAATCAGGAACACGTTGGGATAGGTTTCGATGTCGTATATATAATCATGCATTACAGTTACACCTTACGTTGGTGCCTGTTTTTAATGTGGACAGGCTCCACATTGGCTGGGGGCCAATTACTGCATGAGGAATGGCGGCAAGCCTGGGATAGACTGCTGAGCTGGTGCAGCGGCAGGCGCGGCAGCAACAGGTTTGAAGATGTTGCTCACATCTACAGCGGCCTCACCGAACGGGGTGTCGTCGCGCAAAAACTGAATCGCAACCAGATCGCACCGAACACCGCGACCATGCTTGTTGTCCTGCAACCATGGTTTGATCGCCACGTTGACACGGCAACCGCCGTACATTTTACGGGTGACCGCTTGATAGGCCATGGTGTTGCTGGGGTCAACAGGTCTGCCGTCATCCTGGATCGCTTGTGGCGGGGTGTCACGACCACACGTGATATACACCTGCCCTTGATACCCGTCATATGGCTGGAACGTCTTCTTGTTGATCTTCTCATCACCGCGACCATAGCAGCGAAACTTACGATCATTCTGTACCATCTGCATGACGTTCTGTGCGTGCTCGCCCCACTTCAACAGCGCCAGCTCACCATAACGCTTCATGAATTGCGCAAACGCAGGATGATCAGGTGCCATCAGCAGCTCGCAGTTGTACGAGATCCGCTCTTGACCCGTCACCTCATTACGCTGGCGCTGAGGCTCAGCAAAGTGGGGGAACGACAGGCGCACATCGGACAGATAAATAACTTCGGACATAACACTTACCTCTTTACTGTAACCACGCCGGGAGATCCGGCTCATTGTTGATTGCTGCAAACAAAGACGCAGCTTCCACTACCACTGCCGGACGTGAATCCGACTCAGGTACAACGGTCAGCTTTCCGGCCATCTTGGTGATGTACTCGTTCAGCCTTTCCAATTGTTTTTTGCTGAGCTGGTTTTTCGTGCCGTCACGCTTTTCCCAACTCAATTTCTCAGCCTTCGCAGGACTGACCAGTTTGGTTTCATAAATTGCGCTTTTGGGAATACCCATCGCAATCAATTTTTCTGCCATCTCTTCTTCACTATACGCCCACACGCGACTTCCGCGACCGTGAACCAGTTTAAGTCCTTCGACTTTCTGGCCTGCCTGCAGACGACGCTGAGCCTCTTCCTCTACGGATTCGATCAGCTGGCGCAACAAAGGAGCCGCCTCGAGGATCTGACGCAGCTGATCATTATCCATCGTAGTCGGATTTTTATCAGCGCTTTGCTGAACCAAATCCAGTGGTGTTGTCACAGGAGCAAACATAACATTTACCTCTTTCATTACATAGTTCGCATGAACCGCGCAGCCACCTTTAGCCCTGCAATATTTACATTGCTTTTCACCAGGATTCAACGGCGCATCCGGTGCTGATGCGTTCGTCAATTCCGCTGCCAATGCGCCTACCACGTCATCAAGAAAATACGTCACTGGCAATACCACGGTGGTGATCGGCACAATGTTTTTCCAATTTAGTTTGGGCTGAATCACTGTCAAGCGAATCGTATGGTACAACGCAGGAATTTTATTCCATGGCATTTTCAACCCGGCCAACACGCCGACAGCGTACTGCTCCAACTGCTCGCGGGCATCAGTTGGCTGTACACCATCTTTGTAGTCAATGATCTCGATCTCACCGTTGTCCGGGTCATAGATCAACACGTCGACCGTACCACTGGCTCCCTTGCGACCGATCAGGAACTCGGGGTCAACACGCACCTCGGACTCGATTGTCATGTTGGGATGCACACGATCCTTGAGGTAATTAATGGCAACAACAACCCGGTTAGCCCGTTCAGCATCGACAACAAACTTGCCCTCATGGTCTTCGAGCGTGTCTCCGATCAAATTCATGGGGCTGATCAGACCTCCTTTCACGCACATCTCCAGTAGGGTATGCGTGTGAGTGCCGTCAACCGCAGCGGGGCCGGATGGCCCCTCCGGGTATTTGGCTTCCTCACGGATCGACCCTGGGCAGTGCTTGAACCTCACACGGCGCGATGGTGAGAACTGGTCATGCATTCTTGAGAGCCTCAATGCCAGCGTACAGTGCAGGGTACTGCTCGGGCGTTATATCGTTGATGTTCTGGACCCCCAACGACAGAATAATTTCCTGAATGCGAGCACCCTTCTGCGCTCCCATGGCCTTGTAGGCGTCGGTGACGTACTGGATCATCCCACGCGTGTCAGTGAACGGCGTAGCAGGCTTGGGCGGCTCCACAGGCGTCAGAAACGACGGAGGAGGTGGCATCGCCGGTACTGCAGGTGCAGGAGCCGCTACGGCCACAGGAGCCGCTACAGGTGCTGGGGCTGGTGCCGCTACAGGAGCCGCTACGGCCACAGGAGCCGCTACAGGTGCGACCATGGACTTAATAACCAAGGTTAACTCTTTTACCGCTGACGTTAACGACTCAATTTGTTGTTCGATTGACATATAACGATTCCTTACTAGGGTCAGGTTTGATAACGAGGCGATCACCGAGAAAGCCCTCGATGATTTCACGCAACACTTCCGACGGTTTGCCGTACATGTTTGCCTTTTGCATGAAAGCGGTGTGCGTGTCTTTATGAACACGCAGGGTGATGTAGGAATTTTTCGCGCTCATAATTTTTTCTCCAGTTGATATGCAAAGTGTATCACAACCGTGCTACATTGCAACACATGTTTGACCCTCCATGAGAAGAATTACATGAACACACAGTCAGTGCAGCAACACCCTGCGTCAGTCGACGCCTACATCAGACACGGATGGAAACTCGTACCAATCCCACCAGGCACCAAGGGACCACGCGCCGTCGGCTGGAACAAGCCCGACGCGGCCCTGACCAGTCAGGCTGACCTGCCCGTAGGGTACGGCATCGGACTGGCGCATGCGTACTCAGGCACCATGGCGCTTGACATAGATGACTGGGACAACGCCTTGAAGATACTGGGCGAGCACAATGTCGACATCGCCGCGCTGTACGCGGCCCCTGACGCGGTGATTATAGATAGCGGTCGTGCGGGTCGAGGAAAATTACTGTATCGCATGCCAGACGGCTACATGCTGCCGAGTAAAAAGATCCTGCGCGAAGGCACCACCATTTACGAACTGCGCTGCGCTACCTCGTCGATGATGACAGTGCAGGACGTGCTGCCACCCTCGATCCATCCTGACACCAACCAACCTTATCGATGGGCCGGCTTGGGCCACTGGACCCGTCTGCCGATGATTCCCGATGCCTTGCTGGCTCTCTGGGAGGCGCAGATAGTTGAGGACAAACGCAACGTCATCCCGGTACAGAACACATTTGACGCCTCGTGGGATGAGATCCGCCAAGCTGTCGAGGCGATCAACCCCGGATGCTCTTACCACGAGTGGATCACTGTCGGCATGGCGCTTCACTGGGCAGGCAGTCAGACCCATCTGGACCAGGGGCTGATGCTCTGGAACGAGTGGTCGCAAGGCAGTGACAAATATCCGGGTGAGGCAGGTATTTATTCCCACTGGGTGAGCTTCAAGCCCGACAAGGCGACGTCGGTCAAGCTCGGTAGTCTGTTCCACATCGCCAAGCGCTACGGCTGGGTCCGTCCTGACCCTGACGTCAGCCATTTGTTCCAGGCTGTCAGCACTGGACCCGACACCCTGATCAAATCATGGCGTCCACCAATGCCGAAGATGGACTTCGCCTTGTGGCCCTCGGTGCTCGCCACTCGGGCACTGCAGGTGGCTGAGTCAGTGGGCTGCGATCCCATGGTGCCGCTGTGGGCGGGTCTGTCAGCCATCTGTGGTGCAATCGATGCTCGCATGCGACTCGAGCTGATGCCCGGGTTCAAAGTGCCTCCTGTGTTGTGGCTGATGACCGTGGGCGACCCGGCTGATAAAAAGTCGCCGGGGTCGCGTCCGATGATGACGGTGCTCAAAGATATCGAACTCGAAGACCGTCCCCGGTTCACCAAGGCGATGCTGGAGTGGGAGGGCAAAGAGGCAGCTTACGGGTCGGCCAAGAAGGCGTTTTTGGACTGGTCTGCATCCCCTGAGTCGCTGATGGCCGACCAAGCCCCGATTGTACCGGAGCTGCCACCTGCCCCCGTGCCGGTCAAGATCACCGTGTCGGACATCACGTCACAGAAACTCGTGCGTCACGCAGCAGAGCGTCCTCGAGGACTGTTGTGCTATCTGGACGAGATGAACTCGTGGGTGCGCAAGATGTGCGATCGCGGCAGTGGTGAGGACCGTTCGGCGTGGGTCGTGTCGTACGAGTCGGAGCGCTACGAGATGGACCGCGTGGGCAGCGGCTCGATCCATGCCGATAACCTGGCAGTGTCGATGTACGGCAACATCCAGCCCACTGTGTTCCACGCCAACGTGGCAGCGCTGGCGGCTGACGGGATGCTGCAGCGCTTCCTGCCTGCAGTGCTGAACCCATCGTGTACCAAACGAGGTGAGCCGATCCCACACGAGCTGACCAACCAAACCGAGTGGGAGAACCTCGTCCGACTGGTGTACTCCCTGCCCGTGCGCATGTATCGATTGTCGTTTCCCGCTTTCATGGCCTACCGCGAGTTCCAGTCCTGGTACGAGGAGGCGAAGGCACGCGAGCGCCTGCTGGATACCGGTGACGTGTACATGACAGCCTTTGGGAAGCTTGAGGGGACGTGCGGGCGATTGATCCTATTGTTCCATGCCATGGAGTCACCATTCGCCCCAGAAGTCGATTTAGAGGTTGTGGAGAGGGTGATCCAGGTGGTGAAGAGCTATCTCGTGCCTGCGTACCGATACACGTTCGGGGACGTGAGCAAGTCGATGACGTTCGACCGCTGGGTGGCGGATTACATAATCCAGTACGCAGACCGGGCCACGATCACCCTGTCCGAGATCAAGCGCAGTGGTCGCAGGCCACTCGAGGGTGTTACCGGCTGGACAGCCGACCAGTGGGTGCTCAATGCGATGTACAACCTCGAGCAAGTCAACTGGGTAAAGCGCATCGATGACGGGACGCAAGAGCATCGCTCCATGGCCCGCTGGGCGATCAACCCGAAAATCATGGAGGAGTTCCGTGATTATCGACGCAAGGTGATCCAAGCTAAACAGAAGATGATGGATGATATTTACGATCAGCTGCCATCTCCCAACCGAGCACGACCATTAGCACACGGAGCACACGATTATGATGAGTAGCTGGGATAACCTGCAAAGCAAGTACGGGGAACAGATAAATTCTACACATGCTTCCCTGGCTAAAAAGGATCGGGAGCGAGCCAGGATCGAGGAGCTGACGGCAACGTATTTACTGACGAAACAAATTACACAGATACCTTACGGTGTGAGGACGGATCTTCCCAAGTGGGAGTAAAAATTGAAAATCAAACTCGAAAATATTTCGGCCAAATTTTTTGGGGTCTTTTCCTTTATGGAATTTTTCGTCGGTTTTCCCTAATAAAAAAAAAAAGAGAAAATCACGTGACCGTGACTCGTCGGTCAGTCATTTTGTGACTGACTCGCGGGTCACAGTCAGACTGACTCGCGAGTCACGGTCATATTGTGACTGACTCGCGGGTCACGGTCATATTGTGACTGACTGATGAGTCATAGTCATCGACTTTGCGATAAAAAGGGCGCGAGTGCGCCCTAATGTGTTACAGGTCCAACGTGTGAACGATGATAGCGCTGATCAGTATGCCCAAAATAAATACGCTCATACTGGCCCCCTGGTCATCATATGCAATACTTGCACGCAATCAAAAACAGTGTCGAGGCCGATAATGTATCGGTCATACGACTCCGCCGATTTACGTTGATACAATTTGAACAAGGGCGATCCAGCGCGACGGCAAATATAAAAACCCGGGTATGACACGAGATCATAGGTTGCCGTATCAGCGCAAACCCACACTTTAGATACATGTTTACTAGCGTGACCAGTATCAATAATTTCATCCAGTGTCATGCGGCCCCCTTATAGAATACGCTTTCCGTTTTTCGTTTCATCGTCCCGTGAGCGCGAAACCCGACAATAACCGTTCTATCCTGGCGCTGACATAGGCCACAACTGGCGCAAGTAATGTCATCACGGGATTGTGCCGGGCATACAATTACAGTTCGGCCTGCAGGCGTTGTCTGTTTTTCTGGCGCGTCGATTGCCACGATTGTCACTACCGGGCCGATCTCGAGATCCGACAATTGATCCGCTTGCGCGAGATTGTTAGCGCTGAGATTGATCGTAAAGCCCTGACTATTTGCTAACTTAACCAGCGTAGCGTTACGCGGATTGTTCAGAACCGGCTTGTGAGTGTACGTAAACCCGCGTCGACCTTCGTTAGCCGCGATCAGTCTTGCGAGCATCAAT
>Ga0129336_10000862_pt1 | contig 17996 bp, 50 predicted proteins | sample CPB6_02_DNA_FD_96878 | JGI IMG/M metagenome (GOLD analysis project Ga0129336, IMG submission 96878) | Freshwater to marine salinity gradient microbial communities from Chesapeake Bay, USA - CPBay_Sum_0.6_0.2_DNA | ecosystem: Environmental > Aquatic > Marine > Coastal | place: USA: Chesapeake... | reverse complement strand
TGACAGAATTTGCCCCGAAAGGGGCATTTTTTGTGTTGATAGTTGATAGTGAGCAATAAATTGTTGTTGATAGTGCGCAATACGGCGTAATTTACACTTTTTTGCAATATAACTGAGTTTTAAGCGGTTCTGACGGTGCGGTAGGATGGATCAGAGCGACCAAAGCAGTCGTTTTTACGTGTTTTTCACGTTTCCTGAGTACCTGTCACTCGTGCAGGTACGCTGGACAGAGTGCAAGGCCCTGTACAGGCCCGAAATGCGCCCGAAATGGGTCGTATAACGGTACTGTTGTATGGTTATTTAGGCTTTTTTGATGCAATTCTTTGCACTTAATAGGCTTATATAACCTAAGGGCCTCACGACCCATCCCTTGAAAACCCTTGCGCCGCAACGGATGTCAAGCCTCGCGCCTGACGATTCGTGGGGGTAAGGCTTTGTACTTAACGTGAGGGTGTGGAAAACTTTTGGGTAGGATTTCGTGGTCCGAGTAGTCCACGTGGTTCAGATGGTCCATACGCTCTGTATTGCTCACGCGATCCACACGCACTGCACGTGCTACTGTCCCTGTGCAAACCTCTGCACTTAATCAGGAACTGTGTTGATTCATTAACACCCGGCGACAGCCAACCCCGATGCGCTAGGTTCAATACCGAACGGGAACACCGCTCACCTCCACCTAGTACGGAGCCAGCCATGCTGACCTTTAAAGTCATTCTCGAACATCCCATCACCCATAAGCTGGTGTTCCTCACCATCGAGGAATGCATCGATATGGATGACTGCATCGACCACGTCCACCGGGAGCACCCTGGGTTCGACATCGAGCAGATCCAGCGGGTATAGTTCTGATCACATGCCCAACCCCGGCCTGGGCCAGAATGCCGGTCTTCCACTTAGTACGGAGCCACGCCATGTCCACCACCACCGCGCTTGATCGCATGCAACTGCATCAGACCTTTGAGGCTATGGAGCGCAACGGCGGCGGGTTCTGCTCGAAGCTGGCACGCGCCTGGTTTGCAGCAGACCCTCGCAACAAAGCTAGGATCGAACAGGCATTCCCAGAGCTCCTGCAGGACTTCGGGCCTGGTTCGCGCCTCTTCCGCTGATCAACTGCCCAACCCCGGCCTGGGCTAGGATGCTGGCATCACCTCTTAGAAAGGATCAACATGAACACCGACAACCTCCAGGATCAATTCGAGTCCGATACGCTGCCTTGCGGCCGCTGCAACGGTACCAAGATCAACGTCTACGAGGGCTTCACCGCTGTCGATGGCACGATCTACCCCAGGAAGGAGAAGCCTTGCCTGTGGTGTGACAGCCTGGGCCACTTCATCAAGCCTGATCTGGCCGCACTGGTCAAAGCAGTGAAGGGTCGCAAGCCTGGTACGCTGCGCTCGAAGCGTCCGGATGACAGCCGCGCCTACTTCATCTGGCGTATGGCACGGTTTCACACCGGTGCTGATGTCTGCCTGCCGATGACCGCACAGATGGAAATCGCGGGCGATCCATACCGTGACATGCTTGAGCTGGTGGCTGAGATGCTGGCTGAGCGGCTGACTGGCCACAAGTCTGCTGGCCGTGCTCGGTGGCAATCCGCGATGTACGGCTCTGCACCACAGGAGCGCTACATGCCCGATTCCGCATTCCCTGGTGGTCGGGTAACGGACGCGAACAAACCTATGGAGGAGCTTCTCGAGCTGTTCTGATCACATGCCCAACCCCGGCCTGGGCCAGGATGCCGGAACACTCCACTTAGCAAGGAGCCTCACATGTTCAAACGCACCCTGCTCGCCATCGCGCTGCTCAATCAGCCGGTGTTCGCGCACCACACAGGTCGACCCGTTACCGCCACGGTGTACGACTCCTGGTACCACGGCAGAACCACATTCTGTGGGGACACGTATCAACACTGGGAAGTCAGCGCAGCGCATCCATGGCTTGGTTGCGGCACACAGGTAACCGTCCGCAACGGCTCACGTCGTCTGCGGGTGACCATCACCGATCGCTGTGACTGCAACTCGATCGATCTAAGTGCTGGGGCTGCCTATCGCCTTGGTGTGCCACTTGATGGCATCGCTGAGGTTCGCATCTCCTACTGACCTTTACCTTCTCTTAACCTGCCCTGCAATGTCTGACGCCCGCCGCAATCGAGATCCACACAAGGTACGGATCAAGCTATCCGGTGGTCTGGAAGATCTCAAAGATCTCGAGTCCCTCATCCGCGACGACCGCCAGGAGTGTGGCTGGGAGCTCAACTGGTATCGCCTCGAACGACGTGGTGATCACGGTCCTCTCCATGATCTCGAGCTCGGCTTCATCGAATCAATCAACTGACACACCACAACCACCATGGCCACTGCTTACGTCTTAGTCCAGATCGAACACCGCGAAGGTCTCGATCCCAATGACATCATCCCTCGCATTGAGGGTGGCACCAACATCCAACGGATCGAAGTGCTCGACATCGACACGCCGAACGGCCGCGACACCACACCTTACATTGCATTCTGATTACACCATGGATAAGCAAACCACGTACAGCTTCACGGCGTACAACGCCAGCATTCACTTCTGCGCTCACGACGGTGAGATCGTGATCAATGATCATGCAGGTGGTGAAGTTATCGGGATTGAAGGGATCAAGCAAAGGGATCTGCATGGCGCCATGATCAACTACGTGCACAACACGATCCCGCTTAAAGACAAGGAGACTTTCCTCGATTTCTTGAAGGGGATGCAGAAAGAAGTCGCGAAAGCACTTGAAATCTACGAAGCACCTCAATCGTGACCACTAACTATTTCAAACCAGTGAAGCTACTCACCAAAGCACTCGAGAAGAAGTTGCCGGCGCTCTACTCACAAGATGGTCTCGGTGATGAAGCCATAGCTTTCGTAAAGCTCTTCACACCTGATTCCAACAAGACGTGGTACGTCACCGAGCGTGACCCCGAGACTAACGAATGCTTCGGCCTGGTTTGCGGGCTGGGGTGTGAGCTCGGCTACTTCAACATCGATGAGCTCCAGGAACTGCGTGGGCCTCTCGGTCTCCCTATTGAGAGGGATCGATATTTCGAGCCGACGCCTGTGAAGCTTTGCAAATAGTGTGTTCTCATATACAGCCATTCCTCAGGGGATGACCTAGAACACTCTCAGCGGGTCTCATCCGAGGCCCGCAACCGCACCACCCACCAACACCACACCATGACCACCACCAAGACAAGCAAGCGCAACATCCCTGGCCTTCCTAACGTCGGTCGCCGCATCGTAACGAAGGAGTCGATCCGTGCGGCTGCCTTCACCTCTCAGATCGAATCAGATGTGGAGACGTTCCGTCGTCTCTCCCTGCAGATGAAGGAGCTGCGTGATGAACTCGAGGCTGTTCGTGGTCGACTGCTCCACACCCTGCAGTCGGGCCAAACCCGTTGCATGTACACAACTGATAAAGCTTTCGTCATCTCTCTTCGTGAGCGTGCCAGCTGGACATACAGCGACACCCTGCAGGATGAGCTGGACATGCTGAAGGCCAAACAGCAGATCGAACAGCGTAAAGGGATCGCGATCAACAACCCAACCATCTACATCGATGGCCGCTCTGTAGCCTCCTGACTACACACGCCATCCCGCCAACACAATGGAACTCACTGCAACCCAATCACGCGTGGTACAGCTCGCAGCCAATGCCGAACTTCGGCCACCAGAACAGATGCTATCGCTTCTCCTGGCAGAAGGTCTGATCTTCTACTTCATGGATCGACCAGAGATGCGTGGCGGAGCAGAGATTAAAGCTGAAGAAGCCGCACGACTTCTCACCCATGAAGCGATCTGCCAGACCGCAGCCACACCTGCATCCTGAACACCACCATGGGACTCGATCAATGGGCCTACATCAAAGTAGGCTGTGCACCTGACAATCTCGAAGGCGTCGACAAGTTCGACTACGAGTATGACAATTGCTGGATTCTTCTCCAGGAGTGGCGCAAGCATCCAAACTTACAAGGATGGATGGAGCGCTGCTGGAGGAAGAAGACTGGCAACATTGATTCCTACGAAGCCAACACCTTAATCACTGATCCATTCAACGGAGTAGAGTTCGAACTCACGCTCGAAGACATAGCTCAACTCGAAAAGGATGTCAATGCTGGCACCTTGAACGGAGGTCTGGGTGATACGACAGGATTCTTCTTCGGTGATAACAGCGACGAAGAATACAAGTACCAAGATCTACAGTTCTGCAAGAAAGCCAAGAACGCCATCAAGAACGGTCTACGGGTCTTCTACGACAGTAGCTGGTAACCCGTAACCGAACCACAACCCCCACCATCACACCAAGACCATGCCTACCGCTGAAATGCCTGACGACTGGAAAGACTACTACAAAGAGAAGGGTCGCGATCTCCCGCAACACAAGGTCGACCCCGTCAGTGATCTGCTCCAGGAGCTCGACAACGCCACCATCGCGATGCTCAACCACGGAGGCCCAAAGATCCGTGTCGACCAGGCCTTCGAGGCTGTCCTCAACCACCCAGAGAGCACCTGGAAGCGCGACGTCCTGAGCTACCGTCAACGCGTCACCCACTACTCATGACATCACTCCCAACCATCCACCTGAACGGCACCAGCCGCGAGATGCTGCTCGAGGGTTACGATGCAGCGTACAGGAAACTGCTCAAGTTCAGACGGGCATTCCGAGAGATCGAGTTCAACGCCAGGGACTACTACGTGGCTGAACCCGACGCCTGGAGCAAAGCCTGTCAAGAACGGGAGGAGATCCAAAACAAGATCAACTGCGTGATCGATTATCTCGAAGCCCACCTCGTCCATCTCGCTGAGTGACACCATGATCTCCAAGCGCAACTACACCACCAGGCAGAAAGCAGTGGACACAGTGCTGAATGCTGCTGAGTGCGTAGCGAAGCGGACACCTTTCATCATCTGTTCAGGCATCACTCTTCTCTGCATCGTAGGAGTGCAGAAGATCATCAACCAACAGACTATTTATAACTGTCCAACAGGCATCAGTACGATCATCACTTACCCAACTGCAATCGGTGAATCGTACGCCTGCGTTCCTAAGTTGCAGCTCTATGGTCCGCCCCAGTCACTCAAACCGTGATCGCCGTCATCATCAGTGCATCACTACTCACAATTGTGATGCTTCTCCTCTGCCTCTAACGATCTTTAGATTCTCTTTAGATTACCCACGCGATTCAGTTGAACCGTCATCACTACGCTGCCAAAGCTTTCTGGAGTAAGCCAACGCCACTACCTGAAAACATCTATATCCTTGATTTAAAACACCCACCTGATCAACGCGATGCTGATCCTCATGGAAATCTTCTCCTTTATACTCCGACTCATGGATGGATGGTCACGTCTTTCGATGAGGTTGAAGAAGCTTTTCATGAGAACGGCTGCACACACTGGACGTACACACCACCCATTCCAACCGATGCACGCAATCATCTACGTTGAACAGTTCAACATTACATCAAAAGGAGATCTCGAGGTCATAGCAATCCTCGAGAATGAAGGCAGTCGCAAAGGCATGTCCTACATCGACATGGCCCCAGAGGTCGCTCCGATCCGCGCTAAGGCCTTCATCCGCAAATCGGCTCTACCACCAGGGCGAACCTTTAAGGGTGCAACACAGCAGCAACTGGTGCAGCTGATCGAGGACTACAAACTGTTCCTCAATCAAGAGTGGAAGCCTGCTCCCCTAGAGCTTGAATCGGATCGAGGTGACAAGCCGAACAAAGGTGGTCGCCTCTTCTTCTAGTCGTGACAAACGACAAGATTTGACGAGAACTTGCCCGCCACCACGGCAAGCCTATATCTAATAGATGTAGCAGATTGCTACACACATCCACACCCTGAACCAATCATGACCTACGCAATCTCAATTGAGCTCACAAAGAATCAGTACGACGTTCTCAAAGCCCTGGCCCAACGTGAATATCGCACAATGGGTAATACCTTTGCGATGTTAGCTGTTCACGGTTTAGGTTTCTACCTCACTGATCACGACATCGCCGTCAAGAAAACAGAAGCTGATCGTGATCCAAACGGAAATGAATATCAGTACTACACAGACCAAGAGTTAGAAGAGGTCTTTGAGTCGCTTCCTTTAATTCAGTGATCTCAAGTTCTAACTAACTGCACACACCACCACAAACACCACAATGACAAACACACGCAGCACCAAAGAAGAGTTCGAGAACCGTTGCGAAGAAGCAGCCGATCTCCTGGCTGAGGGCTGGCCGGGCCGAGTCGTGGTCCGTAAGTTGGTCACCAAGTACAACGTCTCTTCTCGCCAGGCCAGAACCTACGTGTCGCAAGGAGAGCAGCTAGCGAAAGCTGCTGTACCAGTGCACGACAGGGCGTTCCTCTTTGCACAGACCTTTGCTTCGCTCCAGGCAGACAGGATGGATGCTCGCGAAGCGGGGAACATCAACGCTCAGGTCGGTGCATCGAAACAGTTGGTGCAGATGCTGAAGCTGATCGGTGACATCGATCCGATGCGCGACTTTGAAACTGCCTTCATGCATGCAGCCGCATCACACCTCAACAACAATAAGGGTTCGATCCCACGGGAGCGAGTGTCGCTGCAGACGGAGGAGGACGCACCCTTTTGAAGATAAGTGGAAGTATTTACTTCCGGAATGAATGGAGGGGTCCAAGTGGCCCCTCTTCTCCAAATCAACCAGCCCCATGCCCGCACTCACGATCACCCAACGGAATCTCTACCTCCACTTCTTGAATCATCAAGAGAAGACTCCAAATGAACCTTGCTATGTTCCGCCGAATCCTTCGCAGAGTTCACGTCTCACTCAGTATATGAAAGCAATCCAGAGGTTAGAGGAGATGAATCTTATTGTTGTTGATAGAGAATCTGCGTTCTATTACACAGGCTGGGTGATGCGCAGTCCGGAAGATCCGATCAACGAGCATTCACCAGAGCAGATTCATTCAGATCGCGACCTTCTTTGGCGGTCTGGGCGATAGCAAAGGCATTCTGCTTAGCGGAACGCTTCTGAAACTTCTGATTTGCAGCGAGGTAGGTGATGAATGCGGCTTTCATGGGTGGATTCTGTAACTATTTATACAGTATCAGACCTTGGAACATCCCGTAGTTCGCGCCGTAACACTGAGAAGCAGGAGGCTAGTACAGAAGTATTACCCGACCAAGTATTGCCCGCCACGTCCAAACAGCCAATATATCCCAATATCACCATCACACACCACATCCACCATGTACACCAGCACACCAACAGGGTTGCAACCCAGGACAGTCTGGCTATCGTACTACGCAGCCGGTCGTCATCAGCTCATCGGCTTTGACACCAGCAGCCCGGACTTCCGGTTGGCGATACTGACACTCAATGAACAGCGTCGCCCGTTCCGGATCATCTACAACTGAGACCATGACCCCCGAAGAAGAACGTCTGTACAAAGTGCTCGGGATGGAGCCACCAAAGCCGAAGCACCCGATCGCAAGTCTTATTGGAGCGATTTTAGGGTTTTTCCTGGGCATCGCTGTGTACGGCTGCAGCTTTGTCTACGCTTTCAACCTGACACTGCCTCAGGGGTTAGTGCTTGGTTGGGTTTTAATGCAACTCCTAGATTCAATCAGGAACGGACAGAAGCGATGAACGATCCCATCGACATGATGAGCGAAGAGTGGATGGATGAGTTTGAGCGTAACTGGGGGTTATCGAGAACGAATCGCGATAACCCCTCCGGCGTTCTCAAAGATCCATCTTCCAATACTGATACAGACAGCCAGCACAGAAACAGCAGAACAGCCACGAGTTCAGATCAAACGGAAGTTCAGTCATGAGGGGCTAAGTAGAAATACTTACCCCTTCATTCTGTCTATGTCTCGCGCCAGGCTTTGTATCTCACAACACACCGTCACCACTCACTGACAACTCACCATGCTTTTCCAAATCTTCCGTCACCACAACAACGTCTTGGTTGAACAGTCTCTCTACAATCTGTATCAGATGTTAGACCCAGAGAAGCGCTGGAGTAGTGAGCAGTGCGTCAGTCCTCGCCATCTCAAAGTGATGCACTCCTTCGCTCAGATGCGGGAGGCTGCAGATAACGCTGGAATGGGATTTGCCGCCACATTTATTACAGATGAGGGTTATCACTACACAGCCACGAACCTGCCAGGGGTAGAAGAAGTGGATAACATCATTCAATATCTCCTATCCGAACCGCTTGGAGAAGATGCAGCAGGAGGTTGTATTCGGTTGGTAGAGACACGAGATGGTGTCCAGCTTCAAATTGTCAGTAATGAAGAATGATAATTGCTCATAGGATGATTATTGGAAAGCGGAATGTAACGTGTCCTACAACATTTGGTACGCTGTCGCGTATGAAATAACGAACCTGCTGATCAACCAGGACCCACGCTGGGAACTGAATAGGTGGGTGCTCCTGATCAGGCGTCACTGCTTCCCAGACTGGGTGGAGTGGAAGACGGAGCGCACGATGAAGAGTGTGGATCGTCAAGTAGCAGAGATTCAGGATGCGCTGCAATATGAACATAAGCAGAAATACATCAAGCCGATCATCATCGAACACGAACCGGACGGCTCCAAGGCTCAGGAGCTGCTGGGCGGCACCTTGCAAATTAAGGCCCCGTGGTCGGATAATGGCGACAAGCACTGACACCCGTTAAACTGCGGTGAACCTCTACACGCACGCCATCCGTACCATGAGCAAAGATGCTGTTGACAAGAAAACGAAAGCTATCGTTAAAAGCTTGTCGGATGTGATCGCCACTATTGATGACCTCCTCGAAGAGCCGATTTTTCTCGACACTATTGATGGTGAACAGGAGCTGGCCCTAGATTGGACGATGGAGATGTTCGAGAAAATCAAATCTAAGTTTGAGCCGGTACCGTCGAAAATTGCTGAGTACCCACTTCCAATTGATGATACTTACGATGCAGAATGACTGCAGTCAGCGGTAAAAGCCTAGACTTGTAGGGTTGTCCCTCCTTGTGGAGGGATTTACGATTGTACAATTAACTAAAATCTTTTCGTCATGCCCGAAGTAGCACCCACCCCAGTCCCTGGAATCGATTTCCCATTCACTTCTTGGGATATCGCTAATCTTGAGCGTCACATCAGTGATGGCGTTGTTTTTACTGTGCACTATACTGTTACGCGTTTTGAAGACGGTGAACAGGCCGGTGCGTACGGTTCTATTGGTTTAGAAGCTCCAGAATCTGACTTTATCCCATACTCGAACCTGACAAAAGAAATCGTAGTGGGTTGGGTGAAAGATCACTTTGGTGAAGAGAAAGTAGCAGAAATTGAGGCTACACTCGCAAATCAAATCCAACAAAAACTACATCCAACTGACGCCGCAGGCGTGCCTTGGGTTTCTTGATCGATTAAACATTTAATTTGTCCCCAGGGCTTGCCTCTGGGACTTTTGTGTTGTAAAGCTCAATTAATTGACGGCAAGAGCGCGGCACTAATACAGAAATTTATAGCTACGGAACCGATCAAGTTTTCATCGCCAAGATTGAAACCCTTGAGGCCAAAGTTGCAGATCTTGCGAGCAAGTAAACCTAATCCCTTCGATGCCAGAAGAAATTACACCAGAGGAGAACGAACGCCGTTTCAAAGCCTGTCTTGAACAGATTCGCAACCTCACTCACGCAGACCTGGTGGCGTTGATGGGCGAGGAATGGCTTGAAGATTATCGCCGCCAGTTCCAGTAGTCCTGCTTTCCTTTGACCTTGACGAGATGTAGTAGTGTGGTGGGGCAGCGAGTTTGCACCTCCTGCCCCTGGCCACGATCCCTAGAAACCATGACCCAAGCAGATTACCCCAAGCTCACGCCTGCCGAATGGCTTGAGCAGCGTGAAACTCACATGGAGAAGCATTCCGCGTGGGTTAAAGATGGCGTTGTAATACACGCTGTCCTTGCCCGCTGGGGTAAGTAGTCGTTCCCACTTCTACGCCTGATCTTTTACCAACGGTGGCATCATGAGTCTTGACGTACATCTCGAAGACGAAAATGGCCGCGATCTTTACTGGCGAAACATTACTCACAACCTGAACAAGATGGAAGGTACGGCCGGTATTTATGAATGCCTTTGGCGCCCTGAGGAAATTGACATTACAACTGCTCATCAGTTGATTGAACCCCTTTCCAAAGGCATTATGTTTTTAGCAATGTATCGTCATCTATGCGAACAAGACAACCCGCTTAACGGATGGGGAAATTGGGAAAGTCTTTATGACTTTTGTTGTGACTATCTCAAGGCATGCACTGAGCATCCTCTGTCAACTATTCGAGTAAGCCGATGACTTCTGTGCCTGAGCTTTCACCGCAAGCGCAGGCGGTAAAAGATGCCGTGCTTGCGCTCTACTCTGACGAAAAAGTCCGCAAGTTTGGATGGCGGCTTGATGTGCGCACTGTTGCCGCCGCTTTGCGAGCTGCTGCTGATCAGGCTGCACCAGAAAAACAAGTTGAAGACATTCAGTATGCACCTCAGATGTACGCCGATGGCATGAGAGATGCTCTTGCCATACTCCGAGAAATTGCTGACGAGCTTGAAGCCCAGTAGTCACCTTCACTTTTATGCTCCGTCAAGTTTGGAAACCATTTCTCGTTGGTTTCTTCGCTAATCCCGTCTTGTGGTTGGCTTTGCACCATCTCTGGCACCAGTAGTCATTACCACTAATCACCCATGACTGAAGAACAAATTGAAATGCTTCGCTGCATCATTAAACAAGAGATTGAAGCGGCTGGTATTGATGGTATGGAGCACGGCGCTTGGGGCTGGGCGGAACGAGTGCTTGATGAAAACTGGGAAGAGTTTAGAAAATCCTTCGACGTCCAGTAGTCACCTTCACTCTTTGGTTCAGTATGGGTAACAATTTATGAACCTTCGGTAAAGCGCCGCTGGATACGCTACACTGTGATCGTGGCAAGCCCACAAGACCCACAGCACACACCACCATGGCCATGTTTACCCCACGGAACCAGCTCCGTAACATGCTTGAAAACCAAGCGGCTCAATCACAGATCAACAACCCCAGCAGGCTAGAACAAATGTTCGGGTTGTTCATCTTGAATCAGCAAGCACAGCGTCAGAACGACCTAACTGTCAAGGACAACTGGCTGAACGACGACGACCTTTGGGTTTGAGTCACAGAATAGAAAATTTAATCTTCTCTTCTCTTTTTAACTCGCCATCCACTGCTACTCTGGGTTGCCAAACCCTAGTTGTAGCAGTGGTTTTTTATTGTGCAGAGCTTCGTACTGGTGTAGATTTATGTCTCGCAAAATGAAGTACGCGACAGGAAATACCGACAATGACAGCAAACAACAAGACCACGCCAACACCCGTACGCTTGGCCTGGGCCGTACTGTGTCAGACCCCAAGCGGACGCAGTGAGGTGATCAAAGTCACAGACTGTGACGAAGCAGACCGCGCAATCCAAGAGAACCCAGAGCTGTACTTCAAGAGCGGTCCCTTCGTACTCCCAACTTAGTCTCAACTTAAGTACGTACTCAAGCGGCAACGCGACGGGCAAAAACCTGCTAAGCTGTGCCTGGTCAACCAACCTCATGAAACTACCGATCACGAGCTACGTTGTGTTCGTTTACAACGAAGACATTGGTACATTCGCTCCGGCTTTTCCGGATATCGATTCGGCCGAAGAGTTTGCAAATGCAATCCGAGCGATCACAAACAACCTAGTGGTCAGTGAACCAAACCCAGTCATCGCCACGCAAGAAATCTCGGTCAGAGTGGCACCGTCCATCTAAAACTTATTAACTTTGAGAGTCGTGGTATCCTATGGGTATCACGACTCTTTAGTTATGGCACGAGTTTTGAGTGTTAGCGTTCCTGAAGCACTGTACGAACGTTGGCAATCATCCGAACTGGACATTAGTCCATCTGCATTATTTCAGACAGCACTGGAAACAGAACTAGATAAGACCAACCGTCATCTTGTGTTCTGGAGTAACCGTGCTCTGTCTGCGGAGAAGAAGTTAAAGCTAATTGGAGATATGCTCCAAGCAAAAGATAACGAGGTAAAGCGCTTTATCCTATTTGAAAAAGAACGCGGTTAAGATTTAATTAAGACGTCCAGAATACATTGGCTGATATTTGTTCCGGAGTAGAATAACATCAGCCATCAGTAAAATCATGGATCTGAACAAAGCCACTCGGCATTTCTTCAGTATTGAGATGACCAACGAGGAGCGTTTAGAAACTGCTGCATTAATGGATTCAGTGCGTGAACACGGCTTAGTGCCAGCAAATACGAACCTGGGCCTCTTTATCAGGGACTGTTTTTATCGCGGCCTCAATGAATACCGTAAAGATATGGTCCGTCATGACTAAATAGTTTTATTTTATAATATTAAATGTACTCAAGTAGACGACAGGCCAAGGTCTACAAATAAAATTACACAAAAAAGAGAATTCAAATGTCAAGAGATTACAAAAAAGAATATGACGAATATCACGGAAAGCCTGACCAAATTAAGCGTCGTGCAGCACGTGTAAAAGCTCGTCGCTACATGGAGAAAAATGGATCAGCGCGAAAAGGAGACGGAAAAGACGTCGATCACCGCGATGGCAACCCACTTAACGGTCACCCCAGTAACTTACGGATGCGTAGTAAAAGCGCAAATCGGGGCGATAAGACGAGCTGACTCATCGCCCTGATAAAACCAAGTGGCTTCACACAGCCGGAGTCATCCGAGCACGCATCTGCTCGGCACCTCTCGTATAGGCTGCAGACTTCTGCCTTAGATCTTCTGCACGCGCTTGTTGACGCATCATGACATCACGCGGTTTAACTGCTCCGGTCTTTTGATTAGTGTCCCGTTTGGAACGTGCATCAAAAATGTCTGCCCGTCGTGTGGCGTTAGCAGCGGCATCAGTGTAGCGCCTCTCCAGGGATTCATTAGTGTAGGATCCCATGTCCCTACGTTTGATGTTCGGAGGCGGCGGAACTACAGCCTGGCGCATGTCCTGGGATCTTCCGGGCGATCCAGCGGGTGGAGTCCGGGGAACGCCGCCACGCGGCATAACAATAGGAGTGGTTGTCGTAGTGGCTGGAGTATAACTCCTGTTGTCTTTATAGCCAGTCGAAGATCCTGGAGTAGTGTTTGTAAAGCTACCGTAGTACGCCTGGCCTTTCTGCATTTGCAGACCACGCAGACCTTCTAAAGCAGCACGCGACTTGGGATCGTCAGAATAGCCAATACCCATTCGCCGCGCATCTTGCCCGTAAGGGCTAGCAATGGCTCGACCAAGCTGATTGCCAAGGGCAGCTCCAATACCAACGCCCCGTTCGCTTGCACGATTAGAAATGTCAGCAACCGACCTACCCGTCTCACGAGAAAGGCGCTTAGCCTCACTCCTGCTCAGCACTTGGCCTACGTTTCTGCCTTCAGGACTGGCACCCATAACAGTTAACAAAATAACTACCTTGTCTTTTATTTTAACCTAAGCAACAACAAGAATAACTATTCAGCAGTAGCAGCATTGCAATCAACAACAGGAAGCCCTTCGTTATATTTCCTAAGAAGACGTTCGTATACCAAAAGGGGGTCTTCTCGTGATTGAAGCGTTGATTCGACTGCTGTAGCCCAAATCAAATTCTTTTGTTGGGTCTGACGGTTTGTTTGGTCGATCACGCTTGTCTTGAATCTCTTCTTATTTTTACCACGCAGAAATCAATTTTAAGGTGCTGCGAAAACAGAAGAGGGCCAGGAGCACCACCTCCTGACCCCGTCTGCACACACGCACAATCGGAGCGAACCGACCATGCACCACAGATCGCTCAGAGGCGACCGCTTGCAATCTAGCGAAAATCAGCTATGGTGGTCAAGCCAGCGGGTCAAACCCTGGCGCACACTACGTTCTAGGACCGTGAACCACATCACCTTCCAGTCAGTCCAGACACTTCACTTCACAGCAGAGGACCAGCCCAGCGTCACGCTCGAGCAAGGCACCTGGACACTTGTCGCAAATCGTAATGGTGAGCAGATCATGATCACCGCACCCGATACTCGGCGCCAAGTGGCTCTAGGCTCCCTTGCTCCTGTCAAGCGTCGTGTCAAGAACAAGAGTCGGTTTGTCGACTGGGCTCCTAAGGGTGAAGACCACCCCAAGGCCAAGTTGTCTGAGGCTGATGTTCTTGAAATGCGCGAACTATTTAATGACAAGTCTTACCGTAAATCCTTTGGATCAGATCATCAGATTCTGGAGGAATTCGCAAAAATTTATAACATTCATTACACCACAGCGTACAAAATTGTTCGCGGTCAATCCTGGAAGCATCTGAACAATGCCTGAAAAAACGTACGCACTTCGCATCTCATTCGGAGATGGCCATCCGCTTGATACGGTAATTACAGCAAAGAACGTGATTGATGCTCAAGATCAAGCACGTGCCCAGTATCCAGCAGCTCGTAACATCTATCTCCTCAATAGGCTTTCTTCTCATAGGAAAGCTTTATCAGTTCCGGTGGTGCAGTACGCTTTGCCATTAGACGAGGAAGAGCATCAAGAGCTGACGCAGGAAGACAAGGTGAAGACTTGTGTCCTCATGCGGGAATCTGGGCATTCCCATCAAGCGATTGCTGGTTACCTCGGTGTTGGCAAATCAACAATCGGACGTTGGCTGAAGAAGCACGGCTGAACTACAATTCAGCCAGTTGTTTCTGGTCTGGTGTCTGAACAGTTGAGTTGGATGGAAGAAGACGGACTCCTCATCACATACGACGAGGAGTCCGGCCAAATTACGTTCGAATGGGATGAGGAAACTCATCCCCAGTACAACGCTCTCTATAGGTTAACCAGTGAGAGGTTCTCTCAAATGTTGAAAGAGTATTGCGAACAACTTGATGCCCTCCAAGAAACCACAGACGTTCATGATCGGGGACCGTGTAGCGGAACGCCCGAAAGCAACGGCAATCCCGAACCTCTCACCTGAGGTCAACACCAGGGTTGCCGCTTATCGTGTACAACGCTACGGCGTTGTTGTCGACCTTTTTACCAAAAAATCTGTCACCAGAACAAGACGCGTTATCGAACATAAGTTCGTTCGTGTCCTGTGGGACGGGATGAAAACACCTTCTGAACACGCACAAATGAGGATCTGTCATGAATCAGAACTGGAAACAATTCGGAATGAATTCTGCTCGGCAATCGGCGGCTGACATGGCAAGCGAAGAACATCGGAAGAGGTTGCTCACTGGTGCAGTAACTGAATACCTTGACGAAGAACTTGTTGAAGAATTTTTAAGCGATCTTCTTAAAATTCTGGTCGGAGAAAGTGAAATGTACGTCAGAAAAGCTGCTGCCTTCAACATGTGTGCTCAGCTAGTTGAAAAAGGACTTGGAATTTTGGATGAAGAACAAAAGAAAAAGGAGTTAGAAGAATGAAGTGTCGTAAATGCTCTAGCAAAAACACAAGAGTGACTTGTACGGAGCACTCCGAAAAGAGCACCAAACGCTACTGTCGCTGTCTTGACTGTGGTGAAAAATTCAGAACCGTCGAAATGTATGAGTGTGGTAAACCGGGACCACCAAAAGGGCAACCTCGTTCCGGTCACATTGCTCGGGGCAGTTCTCATGGCTCTTCGATTTTTACCGAGAAAGATATCGTGGCGATGCGGCAACTTCATCGCGAAGGTAAAACTCTTAAGCAAATCTCCGAAAGGTATGGGGTAGGTTCTTCGTACGTTTCAAAAATTGTCAACTACAAACAATGGAAACACGTCGCATGACTAAAGAAAAAATCCAAGCAACCGGAAGCTACGACGGCGCAACAAACGAGTACATCCTCTCCATATCTTGTGGCGCTCTTGTTGTTAGCTTTGATTTCTTAAAAGAAGATGATATTCGCGAGATTCTGTCCTGTCTAACTTGTATGCTCCCTTTTGATGAAACCGAAAAATGACTGAAGATCAGAGCGTCAAATTAGTTTGGGCAACCCCAGACGCAGAGCAGATGATCGTCTACATGGCGAGGGTATCTGCTCCGAAAAATCAAGACAACATGGATACTGCGCCACGATTGTTGCGGTATCTGATTAAGAATAGGCACTGGTCGCCATTTGAAATGGCGAACATGTGTGTTGAAATCGAAACAACACGCGCAATTTCACCACAACTTCTGCGTCATCGTTCCTTCTCATTCCAGGAATTTAGTCAGCGCTATGCAGATACAGGAGAACTTGGCTCAGCTATTATTCCTCATCTGCGTCGTCAAGATAATAAAAATCGGCAGAACAGTGTCGATGACTTATCTCCTGATGTTATCGCCAGCTATTACCGTCGTATCAGCCAGTTGTACGAAGATGCCGAGCACCTGTATCGAGAGATGCTTAGCAATGGGATTGCAAAGGAATGCGCTCGATCTATTCTGCCACTTTCGACACAGACACGTCTCTACATGAACGGCACACTGCGTTCCTGGTTGACGTACATCGCGTTGCGCGAGAAACACGGCACTCAAATGGAACACATGTTGATCGCCAAGCAGGCGAAGAAAATTTTCAGTGAGCAGTTTCCGATCATTACGGAAGCGCTGGGCGGTCTCAATCAGGATTGGGAGCTTTGAAAATGTCAGAAATTGAAACCAAGTCACTTACCAATGGTTGGAAGTGGGACGACGACGCGGAAGCTGCGTTTGTGGATTGGTTTAATTCTTGGTCATCTCCATATACGTTCTTAAGTGAGTATTTTTATGGCGACTGCAAAATTAAAGATGAGAAAACTCGTGAGGACATGTTGTACAGATGGTTACATCTGGCATTTGTTACGGGTTACATGTACACCAAATCAACTAGCTCTACACACGATTCTTCCTCATGACACAACAACAACAACAACAACACCCTATCACCCCACCACTGGAGCTGGTTCAGGAGCTACGGCTCAAGGCTCCGTGGTCATCCAACGTCAAAGAACACTACGACTACATCATTCAACGAGCCGCCCAATGGGGCGCTGATGAGCAGCTAGAACAAGATGCAAGGTGGCTCGACACCCAGGCTTTGTTCAGTGCACACTTAACAATTACACCATCTGGCGATGCATTGAGACAAGCAATGCGTCCTAAAACGCCGAGCTTGAAGGAGCAGGCGCTAAAGGCGTTGTACTCTGCCAGCTTCCAACCGGGCACCGACTTCAGGCAAATCGACCCGGCCCGTTCAATCCTCATCCGCCGTGCCTTAGAGCAGCTCGATGACTGAAAATCAAATCCAATTTCTTCGTGGTTGCTGCACAACAATCCTTGCTTTTGCAGCTACTGGTTTAATCGCTACAATCTTTTTGTCACCTGATGAACCTAAGAACAACTCTAAGTTTGAGGTCATTGATCAGTACGAAGGTTGTTCAGTAATCCGTTACACTGATCCCACATCTCGCTGGCATTATTTCCTTAAGTGCTCATGATTGAACGAGATTTTGCGGACATGCCTAATGAGTTCTACGATTTTGCCTCGAAATTCATTTACACAAGAGGCTACGAGCAAATAATCGACATTGAGTGCTTAGCGCTAACACTTTGGGATATGCAGCAGAAGATTGATAAACTGGAGAAGTCCAGTGAACGCTAAAAAACTACTTGAAACACTAGACCAAGCCACAGTTACATGTGCTGACTGTGGCGATAAATACGGAGTGCACAGCGTCAGGTACAGTAGTTGGTGGGTTGGAAAGTGTCACGTCTGTGGCGAGGAAAAGCCCATTACCGAGTCCAGAGATTTTGCTTACTTCTTTACTACACGTAAAAAGTTAAGCACCCAGCTTGCGAAACGAGAGTGAAGTCTGTATAATATTTGAGTTCCCCCCTCTCTTTTTGATGGGGCTCGGGTGACTCGTTAGGCAGATAGCCTAGAAGGAGAGCCCAAGATAGAGGTGCAGTCACTGTCTGGATACGCCTGGTTAACTCACAGCCCGATTGTCGGTACGCCAGTCACACTGCATCCATCTA
>Ga0129336_10000860_pt1 | contig 18010 bp, 10 predicted proteins | sample CPB6_02_DNA_FD_96878 | JGI IMG/M metagenome (GOLD analysis project Ga0129336, IMG submission 96878) | Freshwater to marine salinity gradient microbial communities from Chesapeake Bay, USA - CPBay_Sum_0.6_0.2_DNA | ecosystem: Environmental > Aquatic > Marine > Coastal | place: USA: Chesapeake... | reverse complement strand
TTTGCTACACAAGTAATAAATCCATTTTTCCAATACGGTGAAGAATATGGTCCTCAAGAAGCTATCAAGCGTAATTTTGCTATAATTAACAAGATTATAGAATTTGGTCCTGCTTATGCTCCACCAAATTATCTAGGAGGAGGCTTATTTGCCTTAACTGGAATTAACGGAAGTGATCCTTTACCTGAACCAATTGTAGTTTCTGTAACAACACAATCAACAGGAACATTTGTTATTGGGCTTGACAGACCCACAGTTGGCTTTGGCAACAATGCTACACTATATTTTGGTGATACTTATATCTATCCTCTGCGTGATCGTGAAGTAGATGAATTAAGTTTTGAATTCACCGGTAATACTTCTACATGGAGTATGAGAAAAATTGATCAATTTGGTGGTATGGGCGGTGCTTTAATAGATGGATCTGTTATTAGCGATGATAGTCCTATCCAATCATTTGTTTTCGATGCCTATACTCAACTAACTCAAGGTGGTAGAGGAGTTCATATTAAGAATGACGGATATGCTCAGTTAGTGTCTGTATTCACAATTATGTCAAGTATCGGTGTTGAATGCGAAAGCGGCGGTATAGCTTCAATCGTTAACAGCAATAGTAACTTCGGAAATATCTGCTTACAGGCCAAGGGATATGGCAAGAGAAAATTCACAGGACACATTTATAATCCTCCATTCAAAGCATACCCAGAAAGTCCTAATATACCTGGAAGTGAATTCTTAAACCAATACTATCCTAGTGGATTCTGGCCTAACAATGCGCAGGTAATGGTATTCCTACCAGATTTAGATGACAGACCACACATAAGTCTTGTCATGGAAGTAGTTCCACCAGAGACAGTAAGAGATTTCACAGGCCAGTTGACTGCTCAACTTAACGAGCAAGGGTTTCCTGGATTTTTAAATGCTAATCCAACCACCAGCACACTAACAACTGGTAGTATAACACTAAGCGGATTTAGTACAGATAACATCTTTGTAGGCAATTTTGTCTATGCTAGAGACCAATTTGGTAGAAGCACCAGTACCAATTTAGATGTTAATGGAAACTTTATTCCCTACATTAACTCTGGAACAATTGTTACCAACATTGAATTTAACAGAATCACACTTAACCAACCTTTGACATCAGGTGGAGCAGATCCAGATAATACTGTGTCAAGTGTGAATGATAATTATTTTAATCTATATTTTTGCGGCAACGCCTACTATACAGTTTTAAGCAGTGAAATCGGAAGTAATCCTCAATATAACAGACAAAATACTTTGATTCCCGATTCTTCAAATATATTATCAGCAGCAGCTTTAGGATTACCAGTAGGACAGATCACAGAACATATTGCGGCTATGACGCATTTGAATACTATAACTAATAGAGTTATTAATAATCAAATAGTATCAACATATCAAACAGGTGCAAATACTACAACTCAATACACTAACGTATTGGTTCAAAATGGAGGGTTAGCAACTACATTTATTGATTTACGATTTGATGATATGATTAACATTATTGGTGCCGCTAATCTCACAGCCGCAGAAGCAGTTGTTCCACAGAACAGAAGATTAACATCTGGACCTACTGTACAGGGTGCAGGCAGTGCTATTACACTCATCGAAGAAAACATAGAGTTCTTGGCAGATGAGGTCAGTGCCTTTGTTGTTCAAAATTATTTCAGCACTTCATTTACTGTCTATAGTAATGATGAAAAAGCAAACATCATTGTAAAATGCCAACGTGATACTAAGATAATTTTACAAAGATTAATCTACGATATCCAAACAGGCGGTAATTACAATATGGTAATGGCAGGATTAAGTTATTGGAGACGTCCAGGTTCATATCATATTGTAAGTCTAGGTGAAGGGGTAACTAGAACTGATTTATTCCCAGATGGTGCCACTACGAACTTCTATCAGCGTAGCTATATGAGTGCTAGTGGATATGTATTTGAATATGTAGGTGCTGGTATAGATTATGGATCATTGCCTCAAAGAGGAGTATCTGATCCTAAACAAGAACAAGAAGTTGTACAACTAAACGCAGGTAAAGTATTCTTTACATCAACAGATCAAAATGGTGACTTTAGAATTGGTCCAGGATTAGTTATAAGCCAGGCCACAGGTGTCCTTAGTGGTAGAACATTTACAAGATCATTATTTGCAAACCTTACACCATTTATTCTAGCTATTGAATCAGGTGGAGGCTAAGAGGAAAGATTATGGCTTTAATTCCGTTAAATTCGTTTAAAACAAAAACAACTGTACTTACATCATCGTCGGTATATTTAAGTCCTACCGTAGGAGGTGGTACTAGTACAGTTTATACAGCACCAATTGGGGTAACTAGTATTGTTCTTATGGCACAATGTGCTAATTTGAGCACTGGCACACAATTTGTTAGTTTTGTACATCATAGAAATAGACCTGTATTAGCTGATGCTCAAGGAAATGGAGCTCAACCTGCAAACGTAGACAGTTTTCTAGTGAAAAATTTTCCAATACCTGATGCAGACGCTGCTACGGTTTTATCAGGTAAACTTGTATTAGAAAGTTTAGATAGTCTTAGAGCATACGCTAGTAGCTCTGGAACTGTACAGTTGGTTTTAAGTATTTTGGAAACAGCTAACAATTAATTGAGAAATATATGACACGATTATTAAGTGGATCAACTTTAAGAAGGGGAGGAAGCGGTCAGTTTATTGATCTAAAAGGCGCCCAGCCCCAGTTACCAGCCACTGAGACAACTGCCACAGGTTTTTCTTTAATTACCAGAGCCGATTTAATTACAGAATATAGATCAAGTTTAGGTTTTATTGAATTTGCCACTGCTACGATGTATAGTTCATTACCTGAAGGGACTATAAGAATTGTAGGATCCGGAACTGCCTTTTTAAGTACTTCTACAATGACAGGTGTACTCGTTGTCAAAGGAGGTATAGGTGTTGGTGGTAATATGCACGTTGACAAAGATATAGTTGTCAATAGTCTTACGATAGGACAAGGATTTCAAGGTCTAAATAATATTGTATTAAGAGGCGTAGCAAATACAAACACGTCTATTTTAGAAGATGGGCAAAATAGTATTGCTATAGGTTATGATGTACTAACAGGCATAATAACTTCTAACAAAAATATTGCCATCGGACGTAAGGCTCTGAGTACAGGGTCTAACATCAGTAATAGTATTGCAATAGGGGATAGTGCTCTTACCAGAATGGGCACAAATAATTATCCATTATTAGGAACTATTAGTAATGTAACAATCGTACCTTCAACCAGTGTAACTAATATTACTACAAGTACCCCTATATTAGTATCGGCAACTGCTCACGGATTAAGTTCTGGCACAAAGATAATTCTACAAGGGGTCGTAGGTTTGGCCACGGCAACTGGTGGAGCAAGCATATTAAACGATACTGGATTTTGGATATGGAGAGTTGATCCTAATAGTTTTTATTTGTATAACAATCGAGCATTAACTATACCTAGTATAGGCAATACAACTACATTCAATGGATCTATAGTCAGCCTAACAAATTATGTCAGCGGCGGAACAGTAATAAGTCCAACTGTTTTAACAATTAATACATTTATTGATACAGGTACAAGGATCTATGTTGATGGTATTGTAGGAACCACTCAACTTAATATGTTAGATTATTATGTTGATAATATTTCTACCACAACTATTGCTCTTTATAATAACAGTATTTTAGATAGTCCAAAAAATTCTACAGGTTTTACTCCGTATGTTAATAGCGGTACTGTTTTTAGATATACCTATAATGATAATAATTTAGCGATAGGTGTTAACAGTGCGCCTGCTTTAGAAAATGGCGCTAATAATTTCTTTTTTGGTAATAATTTACTTACTGCTCTTATTACAGGTTCTAATAACACATTTATCGGACATAATGTAGGAGCTAACCTTAGTAATGTAAATGGAACTATAGCATTAGGAGGCGACAACCTAGTAGATAATAGAGATAACCAGGTCAATATAGGCAGTGTGTTTTATTATGACGGTGCAGGTAACGCTGATATTAACAGTGATGTTAGGCTAGGTCTAGGCACAGCTAGTACCGGCACTAATTCAGGTGCTCTAGTAGTTCTTGGCGGATTAGGAGTTGCCGGTAAAGTCTACAGTGGTGGTAGTGGAGTAGCAGAAGAAAATTACGAACTATATACACCAATTATAACTATTACTACAGGAACTGCGCCCCTTAATCCAAGATTAGGCGATATTTGGATTAACACTTCTATCTTTGGATATCTACAATACATTCAAGATGGGACCAGCACTATATGGTTACAGATTGTACAACTATAATGAGACTCTAATATGGCAATTTTAAATTTTCCTCCCAATCCAAGTCCTGGGCAAACATATAGTGTAGGTAATAGGACCTATATTTGGAACGGGCAGGCTTGGATTTTAGGCCCTATTCCTGGTAATTTTACCCTTATCACTGGAACCACTCTTACTTTAACTAGTACAACAAATGCTACAGGTTTAACCACTGGCGGTACTCTAACAGTGTTAGGTGGCGCAAGTATAGTGGGCGATTTATATCTCGGCGGTAGTCTAATCGGTATCAGTACAGGAACAGGCGGCGGAGTTGGTGCCATTACAGGAGGGACCGCAACATTCGTTAAGATATTTGCCACAGGTGGTGTTCAAGCAGTCAGCACCAATACTGGGGATCTTATCGTCACAGGCGGTATAGGTGTTGGTGGAAACCTTTGGATAGGTGGAACATTATTTTCCGGTGGTGCTCCTGTTTTAACCACCGCTAGTTTTAATAATACAATAGTAGATGGTGTAGATATTGACATTGTTGATGTCGGTGGGGGAATTTTAGAATTTAACAATACTTCTACACTACAATCTGTAACAAGTAGAGGCAATGTATCAAACAATCCTATAATATTAACTAATTCATCTGCCAGTACAGGCACACAATCTGGTGCTTTAGTTGTAGCTGGTGGTGTTGGTATAGGAGGTAGAATAAATGCAGAATCTGTAAAGATTGCTGACTCCATTTTTGATTCTACTGTTCAAACGGTAAATAGTACGTTAGCAACTTTAATTGATGAGTTTTCATTTGACAACTATAGATCTGCCAAATATCTAGTACAGGTAGATGAGGGAACTTCTAGCACTCATAGATGTCAAATAACAGAATTATTAACATTAGTTTCTAACACTGGAAGCGTAATTGTAACTGAATATGGATCAATTGTAACTGACACTGACCTTGGCAACTTTGACGCTATGGTAACGAGCGTAGGAGCGGAAACTTTTGTAAGATTGTATTTTCTCGCAGTTGATGCGACACCAAAAACCGTAAAAGTTCTGAGGACAGCGATGGCAAAATAAAGGAAGTGGAGCATGCCAATATTTTCTCAGAGTAGAGATTTTGTAACTAAAAATGGTATAGTAACTGAAGGTACTGGAGTAGCAACAAGTTCAACTGGTGGTAGTAACATTATCCAGTCTGGAGGCGGTCTAGCAGCCGCAGGAAACTTGGTAGTAGGAACCAGTGCTACAGTCTATGGTGAAATGGTGGTTTTAGGAACCACTTCTACGTTCCAAAATCTAAGAGTAAATGTAATTACTGCTACTCAAACCGCAACTTTTTTAGACATTGTAGTTGGTAATATTAATGCTACTGGAACAGTCAGTGGTACAATTACTGGTAATATTGCTACAGCAACAAACTTAGCTAACGGCGCAGCAGGACAAATTCCATTCCAATCTAGTCCGGGACAAACTTCATTTATAGGTGGTAGTGGTACCGGCGGAGACCTATTAATAAGTAACGGCTCCAGTGCCCCTAGCTTCAAAAATACTCTTACTTTAACTGGTTCTACCTTAGCTACCAATACAAACACAGGTGCTCTTGTTGTTCAAGGCGGTGTTGGGATATGGGGAAATTTGTATGTTGGTGGAAATTTAAGTGCGGCCACAGTCGTTGGAACTAGTACAAATGCCATAACTGCTACAAATGTTTCAGCAGGTACTGCTGGACAAATAGTTTTTCAAACTGCTCCTGGTGTTACAAGCTATGCCGGACCAGGTACTAGTGAAGATATTTTAGTAAGCAGAGGAACTACAGGTCCAGTATTTCAAAATACATTGACATTAGGTGGAAGTACTCCATCAAGCAGTACCTCAACAGGTGCATTAAAAGTTACTGGTGGTGTTGGAATTGGTCAAAATATATATGTTGGCGGTACTGCCAATGTTGGCGGCATAGCATCTTTTACAAATACTACAGAATCCACGACTAGTGCCACAGGTGCTGTTACTGTAAGCGGTGGTCTAGGAGTAAGTAAAAATCTTAATGTTGGCGGTGATTTAACTTTAGTTGGACAATTTGTCGCTAGCAAATTTATCCTTAGTGGGAATAATTTAGATACTCAACAGACAACTTTTAATCTTGCTAATACAACTGCTACAACTATTAACCTAGGTGGTGCTGCTACCTCTATTGCTATTGGAAGTATAAGTGGTACAACAAATATAAAAAATCAAGTTACCATAACCACATCTACAGCAGCCACAAACGCAACATCGGGGGCTCTTGTAGTAACAGGCGGTGTAGGTATAAGCGGTGCATTATATGTTACAGGTGCAATAAATGGTAATCTTACAGGCACTGCTACAAGTGCAAATAATTTAACAGGAGGTGCAGCAGGAAGCATCCCTATTCAAAGTGCTAGTGGAACAACTGCTTATATTCCAATAGGTGTTTCTGGGTACATATTAAGTGTTACCGCAGGCAATACTGCTACTTGGGTTTCTACAGCTGGATTAAGTGCAGGCCAAGCTACAACATCTAGCAATTTAGCCAGCGGCACAGCAGGTCAAGTGCCGTACCAGTCAGCAGCTGGAGTAACACAATTTTATGGTCCAGGCAGTGAAGGTGAAATTGTAATTAGTAGAAGTACAACTGGCCCTACATATGCCAATACGCTGACATTAGGTGGCTCAACACAGGCAACAAACAGCTACACAGGTGCCCTACAGGTAAGAGGTGGAGTTGGGATTGTAAAAGATTTGTTTGTCGGTGGGAGTGGTAATTACGTAGGAAATGTAACTATTGAAAGCAGCGGAGCCAGTACTGCTACAGGTTCAACAAATGCCTTATTTGTCAAAGGTGGAGCCTATATCCAAAAAACTCTAACGGTAAAAGATGATGCTAGATTTGAGGGCAGCGTTATTTTTGCTGGTACTGCTACCTATGTATATTCTACTAACACAGTTGTTACAGACAATTTAATTAATTTACACGTACCTCCAGGTTCAACTGGAAGTAATCATACTTGGACCTTAGATGACGGTAAAGATATTGGACACATTTTTCATTACTATAAATCAGGCCAGGACAAAGATGCTTTCTTGGGATTAGCCAATGATACTGCCTATCTAGAATGGTATGATAATGGTACTGAAGCTGGCGGTGTTTTCACTGGAACCAGTTATGGTATTTTCAAAACAGGTGGAATACGTTTAGTAGGAGGAACCGCTAATAACGGTGATTCAACATCGGGCGATCTACAGGTAACAGGTGGAGTAGGAATAGGCGGCAGATTGTATGTAGGGTCAACAACTACATTCAATGCCAGTATTATACCCAGTAGTTCAGGTGTAAATTTAGGTAGTCCTAGCCTTAGATTTGGTAGTTTGTACGTTACTAGTAGTACTATTGATATTAGTGGCGTGCCACTCGGTAGCGATGGTGGTAATTATATTTTTGCACCTGCTGCTAGATTTACTGCAACCACTGTAGCAAGTTCTACGAGCACAGGCGCACTGATTGTAAACGGTGGAGCAGGTATAGCAGGCGCAGTTTATATTGGTGGGGCAACTGCGATTAATTCAGGTGTAACATCTACCTCACCTACCACCGGTGCCTTAACTGTATCAGGTGGAGCAGGTATAGGTGGAAATTTAAATATTTCAGGTACAGCAGCCTTTGGTTCAACATCCAGTAGTGCAGTAGTTATGGGTTGGGTGAGCAATAATAGTGCTTATGCTACTTATACAAGTCCCGGGATTACAAATACAGTACAACAAGTTTTAGATACATTCAGTACATCTACCTATAGAACAGCAAAATATCTAATACAGTTAGTAGATGGTCCAAAATACCATGCTCAAGAAATGTTATTATTTCATGATAATTCTCAAGTTTATAAAACAGAATATGCTGTAATTTTTAATACAGCAGAACTAGGCACGTTTGATGTAGATATTTCAAGTGGAAATGCTAGATTACTCTTTACTGCTGCTGCCGGAGTCAGTAGTTTAGTGGCCAAGCTAACAAGAACCACTATAACTACTTAAGGAGTAGCTGACAGAATAATTTTATGACCGGTTCATAAATATTAGCCAGTTGGTGGAAAGGGAAACTAATGGCGATTGAAAGAGATTTTCGTGTAAAACACGGTGCAAATATTGCATCAACATTAACAGTTCAATCTACTGCTCAAAGCATTAGTTCTGTTACAGGTGCCATCCAAGTTGTTGGGGGAGTCGGAATAGGAGGCAACTTAATTGTAGATGGCAATCAAAGAACATCTGGTGTCTTTACAATTACTAATACCACCCAGGCAAATTCAAGTTTAACTGGAGCTCTACAGGTCGGTGGCGGTATTGGAGTACAGGGCAATGTTTATATTCACGGAATCTTAAGCGTTTCAGGTGGTATCAGTGCCGCTATAACAGGTACAATTACTACAGCAACAAATATTTCAGGTGGCACAGCAGGTCAAGTTCCCTATCAAAGCAGTCCAGGAAATACTCAATACTTTGGACCAGGAACCGCAGGACAAGTATTAATAAGCGGAGGAACCAATGGTCCTTCCTACACTAACACTTCTAGTTTCAAGGTAGGTTATGCCACCTATGCTGATCAATGGACTAATCCTAGAACAATAACTTTATCAGGAGATCTATCAGGTAATGTCAGTATTGATGGCAGTAATAATGTTACACTAACTGCTACAGTTGTATCTGATTCAGTGGCATTGGGAACAGACACTACAGGAATTTATGTAGCCAGCGGGGCCACAAGTGGATTTGGATTGAGTGGAAGCACAAGTTCAGAAGGTGGTGTATTTACTGTCAGTAGTAATGGTACAAGCAGTAATACCACTAGTACATTGGTTTTTAGGAATGCCAGCGGCAATTTTAGTGCAGGAACAATTACTGCTAATTTAATAGGTAATGTAACCGGCAATGCCGATTATGCTGTAGCAGCAGGTAGATGGGATACAGCTAAAACTTTAACATTAGCAGGAGATTTGTCAGGAAGTGCTTCTTTCGACGGTAGTAGTAATTTCACTTTAACTGCTACTGTGACTACAGATGCTGTGGCATTGGGAACAGACACTACAGGCATTTATGTGGCTACTGGTGCCGTAAGTGGATTTGGTTTATCGGGAAGTGCAAATACAGAAGGATCAACTTTTACTGTAACTGCTAATTCAACATCATCAAACACAACTAGCACAATAGTTTATCGTGATGGTTCGGGAAATTTTTCTGCAAGCACAATAACTGCTAACATTACTGGTAATGTTACAGGTAATCTTACAGGTACTGCCACTAGCGCTACAAATATAAGCGGGGGCACAAGTGGGCAATTACCATATCAATCAGCTATAGGTCAAACTGGGTTCTTGGGACCAGGAACTGCAGGACAAATTTTAGTAAGCCAAGGTGCTAGTTCTAGCGGTCCTGCGTTTCAAAACACCTTAACTTTAGCAGGAACTGCGGCGGCAACAAGTACGAATTCAGGTGCCCTTCAGGTAGTCGGAGGTGTTGGAATAGGCGGAAGTTTATATGTGGCAGGAACAAGTTATGTTGCCGGGGCACAAATTTTAACGACTGCTACAGTGAATTCATTTGTTACCGCAGGTGTTAGCAGTGTTTCAGCAGGAACTGACACAGCAGTTTCTACTAGCACAGGCGCAGTAACAATATGGAACACGTCTAATTTACAAAATATAACTAGTAGAGGTTCTACTACTAATCAAGCAATTAGTATTACCAATACCACTGCAGCTAGTTCAACAAATAGCGGCGCTCTTCAGGTAGTTGGAGGAGTCGGGATAGGTGGTAATTTATATGTTGGTGGCAATATTGTAGCTCAACAACTTACTATAGAATTAACCACCATTACTACAACTCTAGTTCAAACAGATGATATCATACAAACTAGTAATGCTTCAGAAGCTTCAAGTACTTCAACAGGAGCTCTTAGAGTAGCCGGTGGTGTAGGAGTAGGTGGCAATGTTTTTGTAGGCGGTAATCTTAATATCAGAGGTGTTGCTACAGGAACAATTACAACAGCTACAAATATTGCAGGTGGTACAGCAGGCCAAATTCATTATCAAACTGCGGCTGGTTTAACAGGTTTCTTTGGTCCAGGAACAAGTGGCCAAATATTATTAAGTGCTGGCGCTAATGCTCCTACATACTTCAACACAGGAAGTCTTTTAGTAGGTTTTAGCTCAAATCTTATGGCAGGAACAGCAGGACAGCTAGTATATCAAACAGGGCCTAATGCCACAGGATTCGCTGGACCTGGAACTGCCGGACAAATTCTTTTAAGTCAAGGAACTAGTGCTCCTACATATTTTAGTACAAGCAGTCTATTAATAGGTTATAGTTCAAATATATTTGGTGGTACAGTAGGACAAATTCCCTATCAAAGCGCAGCAAATACAACGTTGTTTGTAGGACCAGGAACTGCTGGACAAATTTTAGTAAGCACGGGAGCCAGTGCTCCGCAATATCAAAACACCTTAACTTTAGCAGGAACCACGGCGGCAACAAGTACGAATTCAGGTGCCCTTCAGGTAGTCGGAGGTGTTGGAATAGGCGGAAGTTTATATGTGGCAGGAACAAGTTATGTCGCTGGCGCTCAGATCTTAACAACTGCTACAGTGAATTCATTTGTTACTTCAGGTGTTAGCTCTGTTACTGCCGGAACAGATACTCAGGTCAGCACTTCTACCGGGGCTGTGGTCATATGGAACACATCAACTCTTCAAAGTGTAACAAGTAGAGGATCATCTACAAATAGAGTAATTTCGATAACAAACGCAACCTCGGCCACTTCTACAACAACAGGGGCTTTAATTGTGACTGGGGGTGCCGGGTTTGGTCAGGATGTTTATATTGGTAGAACTCTATCTGTAGGTGGATCTGCAGGTGGCAGTATAACCGGTGTAACATATCTAACAGCAACTAATGTATTAGTAGATGGAACTACCGCAGCCACATCAACTAACACAGGTGCATTACAGATTATTGGGGGTGTTGGAGTAGGTGGTAATCTATTCTTAGGTGGTAATCTTAATATACGTGGTGTTGCTACCGGAACAATTACAACATCTACAAATATAGCAGGAGGAAGTGCAGGGCAAGTTCCTTATCAAACAGCAGCCGGTTTAACTTCTTTTTATGGTCCAGGTACAGCAGGACAAATATTATTAAGTCAGGGTACATCTGCTCCTATATATTTTAGTACTGGTAGTTTGGTAGTAGGCTTTAGTTCAAATATTATGGGTGGTACTGCTGGACAATTGGTCTATCAATCAGGACCAAATACCACTAATTTTGTTTCAGGTAATGCCGGAAATATTTTAGTCAGTAATGGAGTAAGTCCTCCTAGTTTTAATAATGTTCTACAACTATCAGGCACAACTGCCGCAACAAGTATTTCTAGCGGTGCTCTTGTAGTAAATGGCGGAGTTGGTATTGCAGGAAAATTATATGTAGGAGGACTTACTCAAAGCACTACCACAGTTATAATGTATTATAACAGTTCAACTGGAGAAATTAGTTATGGACTTAACTTTGCTTCTGGTGGAGGTGGTGGCAGCGGCGTAATAAGTCCCTATAGTGGTATTTTCACTATAACAAATACCACTCAGGCAACAAGTACAAATACAGGCGCACTTCAAGTAACAGGTGGTGTAGGAATAAATCAAAATCTTGTAGTAGCAGGACAAACTACTGTAACCAATATCACTCAAGCAACATCCACACTAACCGGAGCATTACAAGTGAGGGGTGGTGCAGGCGTCGGCGGCAATCTATATGTAGGCGGCTCTATCAGTGTTGGTTCAGGCTCAGGCGGAAGTTTAGATGGTATTGCAACGCTAACGGCAACTAGTATTGTAGTTGCAGGAACTGTAAATGCTACTTCAACTTTAACAGGATCTCTACAAGTAAGAGGCGGTATAGGAGTTGGTAGAGATTTATTCGTAGGTGGTACTATTAGCGTTGGTACCGGCACTGGTGGCACATTAAGTGGTCTTACTTTAGTCAGTTCTACTAACATTATTGTTTCAGGAATAACAAATTCTACTTCTACAAACACAGGAGTTTTACAGGTAAGAGGTGGTGCGGGTATTGCCGGTAATCTATTTGTTGGAGGTATTTTAACGGCAACCAGTTTGTTCATAGGTCAATTCGCTGTCTCTACCAGTTCAGGTGGTGTTATAAGTCCTTACAGCGGCATTTTTACTATGACAAATACAACATCTGCTACTTCTACATTGACAGGAGCTCTACAGGTAGCAGGTGGTGTTGGTGTAAGAGATAGTCTATATGTTTGGAATAGAATAGTAGTAGGCAGTGCCGGTACAGGTAATATAAGTAATGTAGGTACATTTAGTGCAACCAATATAATTGTTACAGGAAATACTGCTAGTACAGGTACAAGCTCTGGGGCAATAACTGTAACAGGTGGTGCAGGTATAGGCGGCAATTTATATGCTGGAGGTTCAGTGTATTCAGGCGGAACAGATCTAAAGGCTTTGTCAATTGCATTTAGCGTGGCTTTCGGATTGTAAATAAAGAAACAAGGAATTATAAAAATACCATGGCAAAGAATCAGATTAGACAGTACGTTTTTACACCAGGTGCTATAGGCGTGGGCACAATCGTTATACCGGGAAATATTAGACTAGAGCAATTGTTATTGATAACAAACGTAACTAGAAATGTAATTTTATACAATTTCGCTGATGTGTCTTTTGCGTCAACAACCGCAGTCCATACTGCAGGTAATATAGGAACCGGAACTCTTGCCAAAATTACTCAAAGAGAAGCAGGATATACTACTATCACTCTTAGAGTGAACACAGCCAGTTTTAGTGCCAGTGATAGATTAAGTATATTAATTGAAGAAACAGAAGTTTTATTTAGACCATTTAGATTTGGCACAGATGCCATTGAACGTATGAGAATTAGTCAGGGACAATCTATGATTGACGCTGACTTTGAATACGGGTTACAACCTACCAAATGGGCAGGATATGGTCTTGTGGGAGGTTATCCTAGTATTTTCGAAATTCCGGGCGTAGACCTTAGTATTTCAACAATAACAACAAATGGTGCCTCTCCAAGAAGTACAATAACTGTGACTACAAATATAGCACATGGAATATCAACAGGACAGGCGGTGAGTATAACAGGGGTTAATGATGCCATAACGGGATTTAGCAGAGCAGATGGTTTATTTTTTGTGGCAACTGTGCCTGCAGTTAATCAGCTAACTTACTTTGCATGGGGTTTGGTCGGTAGTGCCTCACAGAGCTTACTTAGCGATGCTACAATCATAAAAAGAGCTGGGATTTACACTGGGGCAAATCTTAATGTTGGATCAGTGAGTGGCAGTGGAAGTACCATAACCGTGAATTTTAACAGTAATCATGGTCTTGTACCAGGCCAACCTATATACGCATCATGCTCGGGCGGTACAACACCAGAAAATGCCACAGGACCCTTTTATGTAGATGTAGTTGTAAATGCAACTCAAATACAATATACAGCCGCAGGAACTTCTGCTCCAACAAGTTGTACGCTTTACTGTATAAGTGGAGCACAACTAATCCATAGACCATTCGACGGTGGAGTATTGTTAAGTACTGGGGTTCCTTCTTACGGTGCAAGTGTGGTTCGTGTTAGTAAAAAATATTTTAGATATCAATCTGGTAAAGGGCTACTATGGTCATCCGGTACCTTGTTCAAACCTAATTACGATATCGAAAATCTAACACAAACAGGATCTGCGGCAGGTAGTACATTGACATTTATTGTTGATAATGTCATTCACGGATTTCAAGTTGGAGCTAGATTTATTGTAGAAGGATTTGTAGCTACCCCCGAATATAATCAAACATATGTTTGTAATGGTATAGTAGATGATTATACATTTACAGCAATCAATACAGCCGCAGTAAATCCTAGCGGCCCTACCTTTGGAGTGAGTCAAAAAATAGTTTTAGATCAATGGCACGGATCTACGATTAGAGCAGGCTGTTTCGATGATCAAAATGGAATGTTTTGGGAATTTGATGGTATGACTGTAACTGTGGTGCGTAGGGCAGCTACTCAGCAGATAACAGGATTAATTACCATTAATGCTAATACAAATCAAATTACAGGAACCAATACCAGATTTCTAGCTCAATGTCGTGCCGGAGATAAGATCGTGATCAGAGGCATGACCTATTGGGTAACCGGTGTAACCAGTAACACCACAATGTATGTTAATCCAGACTATAGAGGTGTAACCAATGCAACTTTAGTCAAAGCAAGTTTAGTAGTAGAAACTAGAGTAAAGCAAGACGAATTTAATATCGATAGGTGTGATGGAACTGGACCTACTGGATTTAATTTAACTTTTAATAGAATGCACATGCTGGGCATTCAATATACTTGGTATGGCGCTGGCTTTATTGACTATATGATAAGAGGCAGTGACGGAAATTGGGTATTTGCTCACAGGATTAAAAATAATAATATAAACTTTGAAGCACACATGAGAACAGGTAATCTACCTGTTAGATATAGTATTGAAAACGAAGGTGGGTATGATTATCTAACTGTGGCTATGAACGCCAGTCAAAATACAATTGTATTAAGTGACAACTCTAGATTTGCCACAACTGGAACAGTATATATAGACAATGAATTAATAAGCTACACAGGAAAATCAGGAACCACTACTCTAACAGGAGCCAGTCGTGCTGCTAACTTGGTATTATGGATTAATGGTGGAAATAAAACATTCACCGCAGGCGCAGCAGATATACATAGTCTAGGCACAGGTGTTAGACAAATAAGTTGTTACGCAAGCCCCACTCTAAGTCATTGGGGAAGTGCATTGTTGTGTGATGGATTATTTGATGATGATAGAGGATATATTTTTAATTACGCTAGGACTGATATTCAGCTAACGCTATCAGCAGGAACCCAAACAACATTCTTAGTTAGACTGGCCCCAAGTGTGTCTAATCAGGTTATAGGCGATCTAGGCACACGGGATTTATTAAATAGAAGCCAATTGTTGTTAGAAAGTTGCTCTGTGACTTGTTCTAGACCTACTCAAAATCCAAATAGTGTAATTGTTGAAGGTATTCTAAATCCTAAAAATCTTACCAGTGCTGTATGGACATCATTAAACTCGGAACAATTTGGCGGACAACCTAGTTTTGCCCAAGTAAGTCAAACGCCAACTTGGAGTACAAGTACTTTTGCGCAACCTGGAGAACAAGTTTTTGCTTTTGTGGCCAATCCTAACGGTGACTATGTCTATGACCTTACCAAATTGAAAGAATTAACAAATAGTCCATTTGGGGGCGTAGGTGTATTTCCAAATGGCCCTGACACCCTGGCAATTAATGTAAGACTAACAGGAGGAGGATCCTCCAGTTCTGAAGTAAGAGTAGGCGTGCTATTACGCTGGACTGAAGCACAGGCCTAAAGTATTGGTAAATAACTGAACTTTTTCAGTTATTAATATGACAATTCAAAAAAATAATTTTTCATCATTGTTGCCTAATATAAATAGGATTGCCGTAAGGCGTTAGTATGGCATTTGTAACACCAGCATCCGGCAACGAGATAAGTTTTGGCAAGGTCAATCAGGCCTTTACCAATAACTTACCTGGATCTACCGGCAATGCTCCTAGTGGTGGGCAAAATATCAAGTTGAGTGCTGTATTAGGTGCTAATCCAACATATGGAATAAATCAGAATACAGGAACTCAAATTAGTTTCTCATTACAATTTGGTAATTTACCTACGCCTTATAATTATCCAGGATAACAATGAAAATAGAGCATATAGAAAAACTATTAAAATTGGAAAAATCAGAAACGAGTAAGTGGGAATTAGATAATATAATTTATTGGGACAGAGCAAATAATCCTGCCACACTGATTGCCTTTCTTAAAAAAGTTAAAGAATTACAAACAATAAAAAATCCAACGAATCTAGAAAAAGAAATATTACAATATCATCTAGAACTTTTAGGAGATCTAGACTTAGATGAATGTCAGAAATTGCTAGAAGAAAAAGATGACGATGAATTTAAGAATCGTTACATTGAAAATCTGGCCAGAAATTGTGCTATAGAAACATTGACCTCTGGTAAGATTAGTTTTGAAAGTATGAATACTGCCTGTAAATTAAGCCCAAACGATTTTATTCTTTGTGCCAAACGTACTCAAGATTTAATAACAGCCATTCATGGACTAGTTATCAAAGGAGAAACATTGAGTAAAGATGTAGGTGGGGCATGAAAAAGAAATCCGTTTTCAGCACAACTACCTGGTCAAGTAAAAAAGGAAAATTGGCAGTTTGTATTCCAGTGAGAGATATGTTACACAGTGCTCATGCTCTTTGTCTCGCCGAACTAGTAAAATTGAATACGCAAAATAATATTGACACACAGGTTTTCATGGATGCTAGCACCATATTATTAACACAGCGACAACGATTAGCTGACATGGCTGTGAATCTCGGTGCAGAATACACCTTATGGTTAGACAGTGATATGACTTTTCCTGCCAGTATTGCTATGCGTTTAATGGCACATAATGAAGATATTGTGGCCTGTAATTATGTTAGAAGACAGTTTCCACCTAAAGGTGTAGCCTACCAAACTATTGGGGATTGGAACAATCCTCTAGACTTTGACATGTACGATGAACTAATAGAAGTACAGGGTGTGGGAATGGGTTGTATGTTGATGCGTACAGAAATTTTTACAAAACTTGCTAAACCTTGGTTTGAATTTGGTTGGACCCCTGACTCAAATGATTTTTTAGGTGAAGATATGTTATTGTGTCAAAAAATGGCCAAGGCAGGTTATACAGTTAAAATTGATACCGTACTGACTCATGAACTTAGACATTTAGGAACTTATGCGTTCGGACCTGAACTGCTAGATTAGATCTAGCAATAATTCTATTTTTGCTTTGATAATTTTATTATTAAAACTATTTTTTACACCTTGATGTAAAGGCTTTGGCCAACATTCGTAATCCACCCAAGAATATCCGCTGTGCTCGCTGTTCAACTTAGGACTAAATTCCCTATCAACAATTAAAATATAAGTGTTATATTGGAATTTTTGATCATTACTGACAAATAGCTCTAAAGGAATAGTTTTTTCAATTTTAGGCATTTGCCCTATTTCTTCTTCTATCTCTCTTTTTAAGGTATCAAATGGTGTAGTATCTGACGGTTCTTGTTTGCCTCCTACAAATCCCCAACTTCCTGCTGTTCTGCCATGTGTTCGCAGTAGCAAAAGAAATCTGTGAGTATCTCGTGCAAGAAATAGACCACCGCTGCATATAATTTGATTTAAAGGATTAGGCGCCATAATTTGGTACTGTAAAGTCCCTCGTATGTCTTGCTCCAATCATTGTTTTTAAATTGATACTGTGTTCCGGTAAATGCGTTGGTTACATAAACTACAGATGTTGCTGCCTGACTATCAAATACCACCGACCAAGAAGTGCCATTCCATTCTATTAAATCGTTAGCCTTGGCCTGAAAGTCTGTACCGTTTGTGTTTTTCCAAGCTGTTGGTCCTGAATAACCCATGGTTCCAAAATCTGTATTATCATTTATACCTTCTAAAATCAAATATCTTGTGTTGGCAATTATTCCTAT
>Ga0129336_10000858_pt1 | contig 18034 bp, 16 predicted proteins | sample CPB6_02_DNA_FD_96878 | JGI IMG/M metagenome (GOLD analysis project Ga0129336, IMG submission 96878) | Freshwater to marine salinity gradient microbial communities from Chesapeake Bay, USA - CPBay_Sum_0.6_0.2_DNA | ecosystem: Environmental > Aquatic > Marine > Coastal | place: USA: Chesapeake... | reverse complement strand
CTCACCCGCGTGGCTGGATCGCCCAGCCTGTCGTGACGTTCTCGACCTGTCCCACCGTCGTCGATGGCGGCAAGGTGGAGGCGCGCCACGTGGACCTGCGTCCCTTCGCGGTCAACGATGGCAACGAGATCTACGTGCTGCCGGGAGGGCTGACCCGCGTGGCCCTGCCCGAGGGCAGTCTCGTCGTCAACTCCAGCCAGGGCGGCGGTTCCAAGGACACCTGGGTACTCGACACGGCCGGCGCGGTGTCGCGGCCACAGCCGCGCGCGCGGCGCCGCGCCTCGGTCGAGCCCGACCTGCCTGCGCGTCACGAAGCACCACGGACCCACGATGAGCGCCTGCAGCAGCAGGAGCGCCAGCAGCAGCAGGCTCCGCCGTGCTGAGCCGCATCGCCGAATCCTTCTTCTGGATCGGCAGGTACCTCGAACGGGCTCACGCCACCGCACGCATGGTGGGCGAGCATCATCAATTGATCGTCGAGGAGTCGCCCGTTGACGAGGCGGCTGCGGGCGCGATGCTGCTCGAAGCGCTCTCGCTCGTGGAGGACGCGGACGGTGGACCCCTGGTCACCACGGTGCTCGGTGATCCGAGCCGTCCTTCGACGGTGGCCGGTGCGATCGCCTCGGCGAGGGCCAATGCACTCGCCGTGCGCGACGTCCTTTCCGTCGAGGTCTTCGAGGCGCTCAATGCGGCGCACCTGTCTGTCGTCCGAGGCCTGGGTCTGGCCCGTATCGACAGTCCCGGAGTGGCGCTCCATCGGGTCGTGGAGCGCCTGCTCGTTGTCCACGGAGTGATCGCCTGGGCGATGCCCCGCGACGAGGCATACCACTTCTTCGTCCTCGGTCGCTCGCTCGAGCGCATCGACATGACCGCCCGTCTCCTCGCTGTCCAGCACGATGCCGTCTGGCCAGAGTCGGGCCCGGTCGCCGCCCTTCGATCGGCGGCCGCCCACTCGGCCTATCTGCGCCGGGCAGCGATTGACGGTGACGGCGTCCGCGAGTTCCTCGTTCTGGATCCGGACTTTCCACGGTCAATGCGCCGCAGTGCCGTGGAGGCGGAGGATGCGGTGAGGTCGATCATGGCTCTCGGCGCCGGTGGCGGCACTGAACTCCTGCGTGAGGTCGGGATGCTGCGCTCCTCACTGGAGTTCGCGGTGCGACCGAGCCCCGAGGACGTCGACCGCCTCGCCGAGCAGGCACGTGTGGCCGCCATGACGGCATCGGATATCGCCGACGCCGCGTTCTTCCGCCAGTCCGGCACGATCGTGTGGAGTCACTGATGGGCGGGATACCCGAGCCGGGGGCCGGGCGGCGACTGCACATCTCGCACCGCACCGGTTACACCTACGCCGGACCGGTCGACGCGAGCTTCAACGAGGTCCGGATGACGCCGCTGCACCGAGGGGGCCAGGTCCTGCTCTCGCATACCCTCCACGTCACACCCAGCACCGCGGTCCAGTCCTACGTCGACTACTGGGGAGCCCATGTCGAGACCTTCGACGTGCACGACCCCCATGAGCGCCTCGAGGTGGTGTCGGTGAGCACCGTCAACACCCCTGCACACCGACGCATCGATAAGCGAGCCGACTGGCAGACCGTCACCTCGGACAGCGTCGCCGATCGGTGGGCGGAGTACCTCTCCGCGACCAGCTACGTCGACGATGCGGCGCTCGATGCGCAGCGCAACGGGATCGTGCAGGCGATGACCACGACGTCGACACCGCGTGACGCGGTCGACATCGCCGTGCGTGCCGTCCGCGACCGGATCACCTACACACCGGGCGTGACGTCGGTCTATACGACTGCCCAGGAGGCGTGGACCGAACGGCATGGTGTCTGCCAGGACTTCACCCACGCCACCCTCTCCCTGCTGCGGGCCGCACACATCCCGTCGCGCTACGTGAGCGGCTACCTCCACTCGCTCGAGGAGCGCGTCGGAGAGACGGTCGCCGGCGAGAGTCACGCATGGGTGGAGTACTGGGACGGTGACTGGCACGCCGTCGACCCGACCAACGACCGGGAGGTCGGACCCGCGCACGTCGTCGTCGCCCATGGGCGCGACTATGCCGACGTGCCGCCGCTCAAGGGGATCTACGCCGGCGGGGCAAGCGAGGCTCTCGGGGTGATCGTGGAGATCACGCAGCAGGCGACCTAGACGCGCTTGCCGAGCGCGTCCGTCAGCCGCAGCAGCGCGGGGCTGCGATCACCCTTGGGCACGACAGCGCGGATGATGCACAACTCGTCAGCCGCCATCGCGGCAGACAGGGCGGTGTCGAGCTCATCCTCGGTCGTCGCGAGCCAGCCGCGTCCCGTCCCGAAGACCGCGGGCAGGGCCTCCGCCATCAGTGGCGGGATGTCGTTGAACGGTCCATCCTTCATCGGACGCTGCGTGCCGTAGCCATTGTTGTCCAGCACGAGGATCACGGGCTTCACGCCATGGAACGCCGCAGCTGCCGCCTCGAGACCTGTCATCGCAAAGGCGCCGTCGCCGACAAGCACGACCGGGCGTAGCGATGGCTCGGCGATGCCGGCGCCAAGGGCACCGGGCACGGCGTAACCCATGGTCGCGTAGTAAGCACTCGATAGGCACCAGCGCGGCGCCGCGAGGTCCACCGAGGCGAAGAGGCACTCGCCGGGGTCGACCAGCAGGCCGTGGCGGTCATCGAGGTAACGGTCCACCGCCGCGATCACCCGTGCAACGCTCAGCGGCGCACCGGCCTGCGGATCGAATCCCGGTCGATGATGAAGCTCCTCGAGCGGATCGATCCCCTCACCCTGGGCAGCCTCGGCAAGGGCGGGCAGGAATGCCCACAGTGGTACGTCGCGATACGTCCGCAGGCCAATCGTGACCTCGGTGTCCTGGGCGTCGATATGCCGATGCGGATCCAGGTGTGCAGTGAAGGCCCCCATCGTGAGGTCGGTGTTGAGCACGCCGAAACTCACAACAGTGCTGGCGGTCTCCACGCGCTCAACCACGTCGGGCTCGGAGACCGCGCCCATGTAGACCCCGAGCGAGAGCGGGTGCCGTTCTGGGAAGAGACCCTTGGCGAGCGAACTCGTGGCGACCGGCACCTGCAGCCGCTGCGCGGCTGCAGTCAGCGCGGGACCAAGACCCCGTCGCCACACCATCGCACCCGCATGGATGACTGGCGTGGGCGAGTCGCGCAGGCAGTCCATGGCATCAGCCACGGCGGCACGCAGGCGGTCGTCGTCGACCGTCGGCAGATGTGATCGGAGCTGAGCATGCGTCGGTGGCGCAATAGGCACATCGACAAGATCGCGCGGAATCTCGAGATAGCCGGGGCGCTGCTGAGAGAGCACCTGCGCGATGACGCGATCGATCTCGTCGGCAGCGGTCGCCGGGTTGTCCACCAGGGCCTGGGCGCACGTCAACTCCTCGAACACAACGAGCTGGGAGTCGAAGTTGCGAATCTTGTGATGCAGCAACACGTCGCCGACGCGCTCTTGGACGCCGGGGGCGCCGGAGACGACGAGCAGCGGGACCTGTTCGGCCCAGGCGCCCGCGACCGCGTTGGCGATCTTCAGCCCGCCCACGCCGTAGGTGACGCCGACGACCCCCAGCCCCTTGAGGCGCGCGTAGGCATCGGCCGCGAATGCGGCTCCTTGCTCATCTGCTGTCACCAGCATCGGGAAGCCGATATCGTCCAAGTCGGCGAAGAGGCGCAGGGCGTAGTCACCCACGATCCCGAAGCCGCGATCCACACCATGTTGAGCAAGCCGGCTCGAGAGATGCTGCGCAATGGTCAACTCGCTCGTCACGTCGCTCACCCACGCAGACTAGTGCTCACGCCTCCAGCTCCGGATGCACGTCCCCGGGCGGGAGCTCCTGCCGCGCGCCAGCGAGCCAGCCCACCAGGCGTAGGCCGTAGCCCACCGACGGCCCGATGAGCAGCGCGAAGAGCACCGTGCCAAGGCCCACGGTGCCGCCGAGCACCCAGCCGGCCGCGAGCACCACGACCTCGATGGTCAGGCGCACCGGAGTCACCGCGATGCCGGTGCGCTCATGGATGCCGGTCATGAGCCCGTCACGCGGACCCGGACCAAGATTGGTCGTCAGATACAGCCCGCTGCCGATGCCGACGAGGGCGATGCCGCCGAGCACTTGGGCAAGTCGCCAGCCGATCGACTCCGGCGTGGGCAGAACGCCGATCATGACCTGCAGCGCCAGCGCAATGACCACGGCATTGGCCAGCGTTCCCAGGCCCGGCCGCTCTCTCAGCGGGATCCACATGAGCAGGACCACGACGCTCGTGAAGAACGTGGCGAGGCCGATAGCAATCCCCGTACGCACCGAAATGCCCTGGGCGAAGACGGTCCACGGTGCATTGCCCAAGGTCGCGTCGACGAGCATGGCTTCGCCCGTGCCGAAGAGCCACAGGCCGAGGATGAGCACTACGAACGTGAGTGGGCCGGTCTTCCAGCGAGATCCTTCGCTGCGCCACCGCGTGCGCGGGATCGTCCGGGAGGGTACGACGTGTCGCCAAGCCTCCGCCATCCTCACGTGGGCCTCACGTGGGCGGACACTACCTCCCGGTGCGCGGGCTAATCGATGATGGCTCGGCTCGGCCCGAAGCTCCAGGCCAGGTAGTTCCATGCCCAGTCGGCGAGCACACTGACGCGATTGCGGCCACCGGCAAGGTAGGCGATGTGCAGGCCGAGCCAGGCCAGCCATGCGGGCGTGCCATGCAGGCGCAGGCCCTGCGGTGTCTCGACGACGGCGCGGCGACGTCCGATCGTGGCCATCTGCCCCTTGTCGAAGTACGTGAAGGGCTTCATGAGCTTGCCCGTGGCGAGGGCGACGATATTGCCAGCGGCCTGACGCCCCATCTGCATCGCCACCGGGGCCACCATCGGCAGGGGACCTGTCGCACCCTCGGGAACGAAGGCCGCCGTGTCACCGATAACCCACACGTCGGGCACTCCGGGCAGCCGGAGGAACTCATCGACGATCAACCGTCGCGCCGGGCCCGTCGCACCGAGCTCGGACCAGCGCTCGGGAGCAGCGACACCCGCCGCCCAGACCACCGTCCCTGCCGGGAGGATCTCACCGTTCTTGAGGTGGACATCGCGCTCGTACATCCGGTCGACAGCGGTGTCGACCTTGACCGTGACGCCGAGCTGCTCGAGTTCATCCTTGGCGTGGGCGCTCGACTCCTCGGTGAACGAGGGCAGCAGTCGTGGGCCCGCCTCGACGAGGGTCACGGTGGCCTTGTCGGCGATCTCGGGATACTCCCGCGCCATGCTCGTCTGGAGTTCAGCCACTGCGCCGCTCACTTCAACACCGGTCGGGCCACCACCGACCACGACGACCCTCAGGGCCTCACGCGGCAGGCGTCCCTCCTGCACGTCTTCGTACGTATTGAGCAGGCGCGACTTGATGTGCCGCGCCTCGGCGATCGACTTCATCTGCAGCGCATACTCATCGACACCCGGGATGCCGAACGTCGTCCCGACGCTGCCGGTCGCGAGTATGAGTTGGTCGTAGGTGATCTCCTGGCCGTCGTAGAGCCGGATCCGGTGAGCCTGGGGATCGATGCGAACAACGTCGCCCCTGATGAAGCTGACACCCGGGATGGCGACGCGCACGGGGTAGGCGATGTCGTCCTCGGGCAGCGCACCGGTCGCCACCTGGTAGAGCAGTGGGCTGAAGAGTTGGTACGGATGACGATCCACGAGTACGACGTCGATCTTGGGGCAGCGCCTGAGATGCTTCGCCGCGTCGAGCCCAGCGAAGCCAGCCCCGATGATCACCACCTTCATGCGCCGCATGGCCCGATGGTGCCAGTCAGCGGCCCATTGCGCTCACGCAGGGCAGATCCGGGCCACCGGCACGGACGAGGCGCCCGCCTCGGTCACGGCGGCATAGAGGCGAGGACACTCGGCGGCGACGACCTCGCTTTGCAGCGCGACTTCACCGAGGATGGCAACGGCCTCGTCCACCCCCGCGGTGTCGCGGACGGCGAGCAATTGGCCCAGCACCTGGTCGTAGGGCGACAGACTCGAGCCTGCTGTCGGAGGCGCGGAGAGCCGGGCGCGGTCAGCATCGGTCAGCTCCGGGAGGTCGACCCCATGGCGATGCGCCTGGGCCGCCACCACCTCGGACACGGTGGGCAGGTCGTCGATCGCACTGCCGTCGTCCGTGCGCCAAGCACCCCAGACGAGCAGGCCGACGACACCGAGGATGGCCAGTGCCATCGCCGTCACAACCAGTCGCGCCACACCACGAGGGTACGTCGTACCCCCGCCTCCACGCCCGGCGTCCTGCTGGGCCTTACAGTGCCCGCATGACGCACGCGTCCCCCCGGACCGACTCGGCACCACTGCCCCGCACCGACCGGCGCTGGTGGTCCCTCGTCGGCCTCTGCCTGATCACCGCACTCGTCTGGGTCACGGCAAGTGACATCTCCATCGCCCTCCCCACTATCGCCCGCGATCTCGGCGGGACCATGGACACGCTCCAGTGGGCCGTCAACGGCTACTTCCTGGCCGGAGCGCTCATCATCGTGGGCGGTCGAGTGGGCGACATCTACGGTCGTCGGCTGCTCTTCTCTATCGGAACGGGATTCGTGCTCCTCGGCTCCGTCGTGGCTGCGCTCGCGCCGTCACCCGCCGTACTCATCCTGGGCCGCGTCCTCGAGGGCATTGGTGCTGCGGCGATCCTGCCGACGGCACTGGCGATGATCGCGGTGCTGTTCGAGGGCAAGCAGCGCGACACGGCCATCGCAGCATGGATCGCGGTCTGCTGGGGTGCTCAGGCTCTGGGACCCCTGGTCGGCGGCGTCATCGTCGAGGGCCTGCAGTGGCGATGGATCTTCTGGATCAACCTGCCCATTGGCATCGTCGCACTGCTCATCACCTGGTGGGCGACCCCCGAGACCCGGGAGGAGGGGGCCGCGCGCCGCATCGATGTACCCGGGGTGATCACCCTGGTCGGTGGCATCTTCCTGCTGTCCTGGGCGCTCGTGCAGTTCGACACCCTGCCCACCTTTGCCTTCACCGGCATGATTGCCGGCTCGCTCCTGCTCTTCGTGGTCTTCGTCCTCATCGAGCGGCGAGCCAAGAGCCCGATCATCGTCCTGTCGATCTTCCGCAAGCGCCGTTTCGACGGAGCCGTGCTGGCCAATCTCATCGCCAACTTCGTCTTCGGCGGCGTCATCTTCTTCATGTCGCTCTACCTGCAGGTCGTCGAGGGCTTCGACCCACTTCGCGCGGGCCTGCTGTTGCTACCGGCGACGATTCCGATCCTGCTCATCAACCCGCTGGGCACGTGGCTCGGCCGACGCGTCGGACCGGCATGGCCCACGGCCGTGGGCATGGCGTGCCTCGCTGTCGCAGCGTTCCTGCTCCTGGACCTCTCGGGTGACTACTCACAACTCATCGTGCCCTTCGTCCTCATCGGCATTGGCATCGGCCTTCAGATCACTCCTTGTGCCGCGACAGCTGTCGAGGACCCGGGCAGTGCTGGCGAGGGAGTCGTCTCGGGTGTCTTCAAGGCATCGTCCATGATCGGTGGATCCCTCGGCGTGGCCGTCGGTACGGCTGTCTTCCAAACCGATGCCCGCGATCAGATCATCGAGCGCATTAGCGGCGCCACGTCCGACACCATTGACAAGGTGCTCAGCGTCCTCACCGGCGGCATCAAGCTCGACGACGTGGCGTCCCTCATCCCCGGTGATGCGCGCCAGCTCATCACCGATGTCTTCGATGCCTCCGTCGGAGTGGCCATGTGGCCGACGATCGCGGTATCGCTCATCGGTGTCGTGGTGGCTATCGTGCTGCTGCGAGGCAAGGCTCCCGCAGCCAGCGGCGGCCACTGACCCTCCGGAGGCGCATTGTGAGCATCAACGTGGGCGACCGCATCCCCGACGTGACCCTGAGGGTGGCCACCGAAGCTGGGGCTGACGCCGTCTCGAGTGCAGAACTGCTGGGGTCAGGCCGGGTCGTCCTCTTCGCGGTACCCGGGGCCTTCACACCTACCTGCTCCGCGGTCCACCTACCGTCCTACGTCGACACCGCGAGCGAACTCGCTTCCGCAGGCGTCGATCGCATCGTCTGCCTGGCGGTCAATGACCCCTTCGTCCTGACCGCGTGGGGTGCCTCGCAGGGCGTCGGGCCGGAGATCACGCTCGTCTCCGACGGCAACGCCGAGTTCACCGAGGCCATCGGCATGGACGTCGATGCATCGCGGGCCGGCATGGGCAAGCGTTCCAAGCGCTATGCCATGGTCATCGAAGACGGTGTCGTGACGACGTTCCTGCCGGAGGAAGATGGATTCTCGGCCATCGTCAGCACCGGTCAGTGCGTGGTAGACGCTCTCAAGGCATAGCCGGCAGGCACGCCGGGTAGTCCCCGGAGTAGGCGACCGTCAGCGACCTCGTCGCGCGCGTCAGGGCGACGTAGAGGTCGGTTCCCCGTCGCGCGGCCTCCGCATCGATGAGATCCGGTTCGACCACGATCACGTCGTCGAACTCCAGACCCTTGGCCTGCCCCACCGTGAGCACGGAGACAACGGCGTCGAGCCGGTCGTCACCGTGTCCGACGAGGTCATCGCCGAGCGCCTCGCGGAGACGGAGCTCAAGGTCCGACACGAGCGAGGGAGCCGCGATGACGGCGACCCGCCCCACGTCCTCTCCGCGCGCGACCTCGCCCACGAGGTCGGCGACACCCCCGGGGACGGGCGTCTGCACGATCACGGGCGGCGCACCGTCGCGAATCGACTCCACCGGCGCGGGTGTGCGACCGCAGGCGAGCAGTACATTGCGTGCGAGATCCATGAAGGGTCTCGGCGTGCGGTAGTTGACCGTGAGCCGCTCTACTCGCCAGCGCTGCTCTGTGCGATGACGCGACTTCGTGATGTCGCGCAGGGCACTCGCCCAGTCATCGGCACCGGCCGACGAGGCGGTCTGATCGAGATCACCCACCACCGTCATGGACAGCGATGGGCAGCGTCGCGCAAGGAGACGCCACGCCATCGGTGAGAGTTCCTGGGCCTCATCCACGACCACGTGCCCATAGACCCACTCACGATCCTCGGCCGCGCGGTCCGCGACGGAGATGATCTCCCGGGGCCCGGAGTACCGATCCAGCAGCTGCTCCGCAGAGACCCCGCGCGTGCCGGTCATCTCGAGCACGGACTCGGCGTAGTCCTGCTCGGCGCGGCGCTCGGCCTGCGCCCGCGCCTGAGCCTGGCGTTCCGCCTCGTCCTCGACGCCGAGCAACTCGGCTGCTTCGTCGAGGAGTGGCACATCCGCCGGGGTCCACGCGGCATCGCGCGGGCGAGACAGCAGTGCACGCTCCTCCGTGCCCATCCACGGCGCGGCATCAGCGAGCCGCTGCGGATCCGCGTAGAGATCGGCCAGGAGACGCTCGGGCGTGATGGGCATCCACGCGAGGTTGACCTCGCGACGCACATCGCGCGAGTCCCTGAGGTCCTCGATAAGGACGTCGCGGTGACCCTCGACATCGATGTTGCGTGCCTCCGCGAGTCGGTGGGCGAGCGCATCGAGCAAGGTCAGCGCAAAAGTCCGTCGCGCGACGTTGTGCGGCCGTCGGGAAGCCCGCGCACGATCGCGTGCTGAGACCACCATCTCCGGTGTCAGCGTGATGGTCGTGCCCGCCACGTCGAGTGGCCGCGACCCATCTGGCACTCGCTGGCGAGCGCGCACCGCGCGCTGGATGACATCGGCCATCCTCGCGCGGCCCTTGATCGCCGCGATCTCGGCGGGCTCCCAGGCAGTGGCGTCGAGGCCGGGATAGAGCTGGCCGGTGGTCGCCAGCACCGCCGCCGTCTCACCCAGAGCCGGCAGCACCTGGCCGATGTAGTGCAGGAAGATCCGGTTGGGGCCGACAATGAGCACGCCGCTCCGTGATAAGCGGTCCCTGTGCGTGTAGAGGAGGTACGCCGCCCTGTGCAAGGCCACGACGGTCTTGCCGCAGCCCGGCGCTCCCTCGACGATGAGGATCCCTTCGAGTGGTGACCGGACGATCGCGTCCTGCTCGGCCTGCATCGTCGCCACGATGTCGTGCATGCGCCCGGTCCTGCGGGCCGCCAGCGCGGCCATGAGCACACCGCCGCCCTGCACATCCTCAGCCACCACACCCGCGTCACCCTCAGCGAGCGCCTCGAGGTCGAGCACATCGTCCTCGAGTGAGGTGACCTCCCGACCTGACGTGACGATGTGCCGGCGGCGCACCACGCCGCGCGGATCGGCCGAGGTCGCCTGATAGAACGGCTCTGCCGCAGGGGCGCGCCAATCAGTGAGTAGAGGGCGTTGATCATCGTCGGCCAGTCCGAGGCGGCCGACGTAGCGGGACTGCCCGTCGGAGAGGTCCAGCCGACCGAAGCACAGCCTGGTTTCCGCGGCCTCGAGGGCCTGCAGCCGCTCCGTGTAGAGCTTGACGAAGGCGTCCTGCTCGGTCAGCGCCGCGGGTGTACCTGCCGTCTGGTCGTGCTGGGCTCGGCGCAAATCATCGCGTGTGCGCTGCCTGACCTCATCGAGCCGGTCATAGAGGGAACCCACCACCGCACGTTCGGTGGCGAGCTCACGCTCCCGGCTGATCCCCATGGCACGCCTCCCAAATATGGGGAGGATCGATCATGCCGCACCGGCGGGACCTTCACCCACCGGGGGCGTCAGGCGAGCGAGAAGCTCCGCTTCGTCCAATCGGCCCAGTCGATGTTCCACATGGCGCCAGGGCCTTCGTCCCAATCCAGGTCGACACCGGTATCCGTCGTGATGACCGGATCCCCCTCGAAGGCGTTCTCGTAGAGCCAGATGGCGTCTTCCATCGACATGTTGGTGCAGCCATGCGACGTGGACGCCACGCCGAGGTTGTAGAGGTTCCAGGGTGCTGCGTGGAGGTACTCGCCGCTGGGAGTAAGCCGAAGCGCGTAGGGGACGTTGACGTCGTAGGGCTCACGAGGGCCGGGATTGACCATGCGCTTCATCTCGTAGCGCTCGAGGATGGTCTTGACCCCCGACGCGGTCTCCCACGTCGCTTTGCCCAGGGATACGGGGACGCGACGGATGGTGACGCCGTCGCGCTTGACCTTGCCGATGAGCTTGTTGGCCGACATGGAGAAGACGAGCTCTCGACCCACGCGGAACTTGACCTGCGGGTCGTACGTCGCGAGCTTGTTCTTCTTCCAGTCGAAGTCCACCTTCACGTCGGTGTAGGCGGGCCAGAACTCCTTGGGGCGGAAGGCCATGGTGGTCTCGTTGGGCCAGCTCCACGCCGCGATACCGAAGGGCTTGCTCGCGGTGACGGTGGCGGCCTCCTCGAGCAGTCGCTTCTGCTCGTCGGGCACGGGGTAGGCGAACTCGATCCGGATCACCGTGCCTACGCCGTAGAGGTCTTTGACGCGGGTGGGGTAGACCGTGGAGATGATCGCCGGATCCTTCTTCCACCGCAGGACATTGATGTCCGGTGAGTAGGTGCGCTGAGGTTCGGCTGGCAGTGCCTCGGCAGCGAAGACGATCGGTGTCGACACATCCTGTACGTCGGCATCCGCGTCGAGCACGTCCTCATCCGTCGGGGACGGAGTCACGATAGATGCGACGGCTGTCGATCCGGTCCACGGGGACGACAGCCCGAACGCGACCCCGCCGACGATGGCAACGGATGCGAGGGCCACGATGCCGGCGACGACGCCAGCAAGGCGCCACACTGCTCCGCCTCGCCCCGAGTCGGGACGGGCATGTTTGCCAGCCACGCCTCCATGGTGCCAAAGGCCAGCGAGCATGGGGCTACTGGGACGGGTGTGGCGTAGACCCGTTATCGGTCTGTGACCTGTCCCGATGACCGGCGTGGCCCGGCGGATCGGCCAAGCCGCCCCTGTCGGGCTCCACCTGCCAGACTCACCGCGTGGACCATCCGAGCGCTCGCCAGCCGCGTGAAGCTCACGAGCCCCTGGGTGATGTGGACCTTCGGATTCTGGCCTTGCTGGGCGCCGACGGGCGCATGTCCTACGCCGACCTCGCGCGGGAAACCGGACTATCGACGTCGGCGATGCACCAGCGCGTTCGCCGCCTCGAGCAGCGCGGCGTGATCACCGGCTATCAGGCGGTCATCAATGCTCGCTCAGTCGGACTGTCCCTCACGGCGCTCATCGATCTCACGCCCCTGGACCCCTCGGCTCCCGACGATATCCCTCAGCGCGTGGAGGGCTTCGGCGAGATCGAGGCGTGCTGGTCGGTCGCGGGATCCGCGTCGTATGTCGTCAAGGTGCGCGTTGCCGAGCCCGCCGATCTGGAGGATCTGCTCGCGCGCATCCGCGCCGCTGCGGGGGTCTCGACGCGCACGACGATCGTGCTGTCGACGCCCTTCGAAGGGCGACCGCCCGTGCTCTAGCCGACCGCCATCTCCGCAGCGATCGCGGCTGCGAAGCGATCGACGTCGTCGGCCGTGGTGTCCCACGAGCACATCCAGCGCACCTCGCCCGTGTGGTCGTCCCAGGTGTAGAAGCGGTAGTCGCGCTGGAGTCGCTCGGTGACCGCCACGGGCAGGATCGCGAAGACCGCGTTGGCGTCGACGCGGCGCGCGATCTCCACCCCGGGCACTCGGCGTACGGCTGCCTCGAGTCGGCGGGCCATGTCGTTGGCGTGGCTGGCGTTGCGCAGCCAGAGGTCATCGGTGAGCAAGGCGCTGAGCTGAGCGCTCACGAAGCGCATCTTGCTCGCCAACTGCATGGCCGACTTGCGCAGGAAGGGAACGGCGTGAGCAAGATCAGGATTGAGCACGATCACAGCCTCGGCACCCATGGCACCGTTCTTGGTGCCGCCGAAGGACACCGCATCCACACCCACATCCGTCGTGATCTCGCGCATGGCCACACCGAGGCTCGCTGCGGCGTTGGCGATGCGTGCCCCATCGAGATGGAGTCGTAGGCCGAGCGCGTGGACGTGGTCGGCGAGCGTGCCCAGCGCTTCGATCGAGTAGGCCGTGCCAAGCTCGGAAGACTGAGTGATCGTCACGGCCGCCTGCTGAGCGCGATGCACGTCACCGGCCCGCACGGCGTGCACGTCGACGAGGTCCGGCGTGAGGAGCCCGTCGGCCGTCGGCACGGTCCACAGCTTCAGCCCTGCGACCTTCTCTGGCGCCCCGCCCTCGTCGACGTTGACGTGTGCGCTCTCGGCGCAGATCACGGCCTCCCACGGCCGGCAGATCGCCTGCAGGGCGACGACATTGGCGCCTGTGCCGTTGAAGACGGGGAAGACCTGCGCCTGCGGGCCGAAGTGATCGCGCACGAGGTCGGCCAGTCGGGCCGTCTCGCCATCATCGCCGTACGCGGCAGCGTGCCCATCATTGGCACGGCCGATGGCTTCGAGCACCTCCGGGTGGATGCCGGCGTAGTTGTCGCTGGCGAACCCCCGCCAGGGTGCGGACATGTCAGGCCTCCGTCAGGTCACGACGCAAACCGTTGGGTGCGTCACCCCCGACGATCCCATGGATGGCGTCAGCCAGGTCAACGGTGTCGGTGTAACCGGGGAAGGACTGATCGGGTTGAGCCTCGCGCATCGCAGGATCGACCAGTGCCTTGACGGCGACGATCACCGCGCGTGCGGACGAGTCCTTGAAGGAGTGAGCCAGGCCGCCGACCCAGGTCTCGGCCGCGGCCTTGGCGGTCGCGTAGGCCACATTGCCCGCCGTGGGCTTCGCGGCCGCCGTGCTCGACACGATGACGTAGCAGCCCGCGGACTCCATGAGCGCATCCCGGAAGGCGACCGTCGTCGTGCGCACGGTGACGAAGACACCGGGCGCGATGGCGTCCCACGCCTCGAGGGCAGCGAGATCGACCGTCTTGGAGCCCTGCCAACCTCCCACGAGATGGACGACCGAATCGATGCGTCCGTGACGCGCGAGGACGTCATTTCGAAAGCGCACAACGTCATCGACATCGAGAAGGTCGACGGCAGCAGACTCCCCGGCGACGGGTGCGGCTGCCGCCTCAGCAAGGTCGGCTCGACGATCGACCACGATGACGAGATGGTCCTGGCCCAAGGCACGCGCAACAGCGCGCCCGCCCATGCCGGCGCCCAGGACGACAGCCACCGGCCGGCTCACGCTGCGACCCCCGTGATGCCCTTGGCCGAGTCGATGGCAGGGCTGAGGGACTTGCGCAGTGCTTCGTAGAAAACATTGAGCGGGAACTCATCGGGCAGGACAGCATCCACCGCCTCGCGGGGCTCGGTCGGCAGTGACTGGGCTCCCCGAGCCCACATGGACTGCGGATGCGGCGGCACGAGGGACGTGACGAACTCGTACGCCGCAAGCCAGTGACCGAGGCGTGAGCGGTCGATTCCTTCGCGGTACAGGCGCTCCACCTCGTCGCACAAGGCGTCCATGCTGTCCTGCACGCGGGACCAATCGACGACGAGGGTGTTGTCGGTCCATCGAATGACACCTGCCTTGTGAAGCCACGCGAAGATGATCTGGCCGGCAAGCCCGTCGTAGTTGCGCACCCGATCCCCCGTAGTCGGGAAACGGAACAGCCGGTCGAAGAGGATGGCGATGCGGACATAGGGGGCGAGCACGACGCCACGCTCTTGCAACTGCCGCGTCTCCCGGAAGGTGGTCAGGTCACAGCGGAGTTCCTCGAGGCCGTACATCCAGTAGGGCATCCGCTGCTTGATCATGAAGGGATCGAAGGGAAGGTCGCCGTGGCTGTGCGTCCGGTCATGCACCAGATCCCACAGCACGAAGGTCTCCTGGGCAAGCCGCTGGTCAGCGAGCAGCAGCTCGGCCTCGGGGGGCAGGGCCACCTGGAGCCGCTCGGCTGCCGCACGAGAGACGTGACGGAATCGCGCCGCCTCGCGATCGCAGAAGATGCCGCCCCAGCTGAACTTCACGACCTCGCGCGTGGCCACCGTCTCGGGGAAGAGGACCGCTGAGTGCGTGTCGTAGCCAGAGGTGAAAGCGACGAACTCGATGGGCACGAAGGCAGCATTGTCATAGCCCGACGCCTCGAGATCGGCGATCCACTCCGGCCACACCGTCCGTATGACGACGGCTTCGACATTCCTGTCCGGATTGCCATTTTGCGTGTACATCGGAAAGACGACGAGGTGCTCGATGCCGTCCCGGCGTTGTGCATCGGGATGGAACTCCTGAAGGGAGTCGAGGAAATCGGGAACGGCGAAGCCCCCCGACTCCCAGGCGCGGAAGTCAGCGATGCAGGCCTTGAGGTAGCTCTCCTGATGCGGCACCAGCGGCGCAAGCGCGCCGAGCGCCGAGACAATGCGATCGACATAGCCCCGGGCAGTCTCGGTGTCACGGGCAACTGAGCCGTCAGCGGACTGGAGCAGGCGCAGCGCCTCGACCACTTCGACGAGTTCGCGCCAGGCAGGGTGATCCGCAATCGTGCTGCGCAAGACCGCCGACTGCGCTGTCGTGCGGCGGGCTGCGGCCCAGGTGATAAGCCGCCTCCACAGGCGCCGGTGGTCGAGGTCGTCGATGGAGTCATCCCCGGCGAAGTCGGAGTCGGCCACAACGAGCACCCGGCCCTGGCCGACGTCGGTGCCCGCGATGATCGGGGCCGACGGGGGCATCGCATGCGCCGAGGTCCGCGCGAAGATCGACACGTCCTCGGCCGCCTCAAGGACCCCTGCGCGATACGCGCAGGCCTCTGACACTCCTGCGAAGAGGTCAGCGCCATCCACCGGGGAAGGCACGAGTCGAACCCACGTCGAGACATCGTTGAAGCGATGGACCGGATCCTGCGCTGTGCACGTCACGATGTCGATTCCGTAGTTATGGGCGATGTCCGCGAGATTGTTTCCATACTTGGCCTGCTCGGTTTCAGCGAGGATGACGAGTCCGCCACCGGCACGCACGAAAGCGTCGATGGCCGTGACCTCCGCGGCGGAGTAGACCGGTGACCCCTCCCCCGTGGTGGCCTCCCACGCATCGTCGGAGCAGTGCGGAAGGACGAGGACGTCGACCTGCGCCAGGGAGGCCGCATCGATCGGTCCCGCGCAGTGGGCGTCGACGGTGAAGCCGGCCCCGCGGAGCTCACCGGCCGCCTCGACGTACGACGCATCCGCGGGGTTGGCCGGCGACATGGCAGCGGCCAGGTCGGCGCGCGTGGTCCAGGCCTGGCGATGGCTCTCATCGATAAGGACTCGGGCGATGGGGCGCACGGGGAACTCCTGCCATGGGGGTGATGCAAGACTCAGAATATTCAGGAGATGCTATCTCACACGGGAAAATCGGCTGCTGAACATCCGTTTCGACGTAAATCCTTCGAATCTTCCCCTTCCCTGAGCGCCGGTCTAGGGTCACGACATGCTGCGTAACTGGTCGGACACGGTCGATCTCCGGGGCACGGTGGCCACGCCCCGCTCGACGGCCGAGGTCGCGGAACTCGTGCGCGGCGCGGATCGCGTGCTTGCCTTGGGCAGCGCCCATTCCTTCAGCCCGGTCGCGGTCACTCCCGGCCTGCATATCGAGACGGCCGCGCTGCCGGCGGACATCGCCGTCAACGGCACCACGGTGACCGTGAGCGCAGGGATGACCTACGCGACCCTCGGTCGCGAACTGCACGCGAGGGGCCTCGGCCTCGCCGCGATGGCATCACTGCCCCACATCACCGTCGGCGGTGCGATCGCAACGGGCACCCACGGCTCAGGCGACGCCATCGGCACCCTTTCCAGCGCTGTAACCGGCATCGAGATCGTCACCGCCGGCGGCGATGTGAGGTGGGTGCGCAGGGGTGTCGATCCCGACTTCGGCGCCTGGGTGGTGAGCATCGGTGCACTCGGTGTCGTCACGCGCGTCGAGATGGAGGTGGAGCCGACCTACGAGGTGGCGCAGACGATCTTCGCGGGGCTTGACCTCGATGTCGTCGAAGCCGACTTCGATGCGGTCTTCGGGTCTGCGACCTCGGTGAGCGTCTTCACGCGGTGGCGACCCGAGCCCGACGCCCAGCTCTGGCTCAAGCGGCGCATCGATCGCGAAGGTCCATGGCCCGGCGGACCGGCCTTCGGCGTGCCGCCCCGGGACGATCCCCTGCATCCGCTGGAGCAACTCGATCCCGTTCACTGCAATCCGCAACGTGGCCAGGTGGGGCCCTGGCACGAACGCCTGCCGCACTTCCGCGCCGAATTCACCCCCAGCGCCGGCGATGAGATCCAGGCCGAATACCTGCTGCCGCGCACACACGCCGTCGAAGCGATTCGAGCCTTGCGCGCGCTGCACGCACGTATCACCCCGCTGCTCCACGTGACGGAGATCCGCACCATGCGGGCGGACGACCTCTGGTTGAGTCCCGCGTACTCCGTCGACACGGTGGGCATCCACTTCACCTGGCATCGCGATGAGCGGATCTTCGAGGTGCTACCCGCTATCGAGGAGATGCTCCTCCCCCTCGGTGCTCGACCCCACTGGGGCAAGGTGAGCGTGGCCTCGCCCGAGCAACTGCACAGCGCGTACCCGCGACTGACGGATTTCCTTCGGTTGCGTGAGCAGGTTGACCCGCAGGGACGATTTTGTGGCCCATTCGTCACACGGCTCATGGGCGCGCCGACATGAAACCCCGCGGCGGATCTGCCTAGCATTTCCCCATGACTATGAACATGCGTATTCCCGCCGCGGCAGCTCTCGCTGCCAGCGCCCTTGTCCTTGCCGCCTGTGGTGGTTCATCCGACTCTGGAAGTTCCAGCGAGGCCCCCATCGGCGGTGGCTCCGCGGAGTGCACCGAGCAGGTCATGGAGCAGAACGCCGAGGGATCGGCTCAGGCCGCCGGCGTCGAACTCATCGACACCAAGAGCTACGAGTGTGCGGACGGGTGGGCAATCGTCTTCGCCATCACCAAGTCCGGCGACATCGAGCAGACGACCGCGTTCGTCTACCAGGCCGAAGGTCCCGTCTGGGCCCAGAAGCAGCTCGACGCACTCTGCGGTGGCAACGCTGACGGTGCGCCGCAGTCGATCATCGATCAGGCCTGCGCACTGCGCTAGGCGCTACCGATCACGGATCCATCGCGATGCCGTGGCCGCTCGACCTCGGGGTCAGCG
>Ga0129336_10000857_pt1 | contig 18037 bp, 25 predicted proteins | sample CPB6_02_DNA_FD_96878 | JGI IMG/M metagenome (GOLD analysis project Ga0129336, IMG submission 96878) | Freshwater to marine salinity gradient microbial communities from Chesapeake Bay, USA - CPBay_Sum_0.6_0.2_DNA | ecosystem: Environmental > Aquatic > Marine > Coastal | place: USA: Chesapeake... | reverse complement strand
TATTTTAGAATTAATAAAAATAAATATAATACTGATTATATTGATTGGATGAGTAATTTATTATTAAATTTAGATAAAAATCTTATAATATTTACATCAATAGATACTTATGATTTAATAAAAAAATTAAGAGAGAATTATAAAACCAAAACATTTATAATAATAACTTCAATAGAAGATTTTTATAATTATAGATATATAGATTATTATAAAAAAGATTATGCCAGAGACCATATGAACGTTAAATTTCCAAATTTGAGAATTCCAGAATTATATATGATTTGGAATGAAAAACTAAAATTCATAGAAAAAGCAATGGATTTAAATCCATATAAAAATAACTTTTTTGCTTGGATAGATATAGGATATATAAGAAATAAAGTATATATTGAAAAGTATTTAAGGAAAGGATTTCCAAATGTGGAGAAATTAAAGGAAGATAAAATATATATGTTAAATATTGATTATAATTTCACAAAAGAAGATTTTAAAGAACCATATAATCAAAAATTTAGATATATAGATAATAAAATAGGAGGAGGATTTATAATAGGAAATGAAATAAATCTAAGAAAAATGATAAAAGAATTTTATGATGTAATTTTAATAGATTATATGAAAAATGATTATTTTATAGGAGAAGACCAAACATTATATACCAGCCTTTATTTAAAAAATCCAGAAATGATAAAATTAATTAAAGGAGATAATGATGATACAACAATTCCTTATTGTGAAATGAAATGGTTTTATTTTTTAAAATACCTATCTTAAGTTTAAATAAATTGAGAAAATTATCTATTTTTTTGCTAAAATTGAATGGTTCATATTCATTGAATTCAATAGATACTAATTCACCATTAAAATTATAATTTAAATTCAATTGTTTATAACAATTTTCAGAAATAAAATAACCATAAAGCATAGAAAATGGTTTATTATCATCAATAATTTCAGGAATAGAAATAATTAATTTATCAATAAAAATTGAAGAAATATAATTATTATTTTTAAAAAAATATTCATAATCATAACTATAATATTCTTTAATTTCTTTTTTATAAATATTTTTAGTATTAATAATAGTAGATTTACAATAATTCCATTTTTTCAATTTAGAAATTAAAATAGATAAATTAAATTGTTTATTTCTTTCTTTATAAGTTTTAATTAATCCACAATGTAATCCAGAAATAGTAATATAATTTAATTGAAAATTAGATTGATTATTAATAAAATAATTATCATTAATAACAGAACGAATTGAATTATGAAAAAAATTAATTTCATTATTGAAATTTAAATTAAGATTAATATTTTTATCTATATTAATATAAATTCCTCCTAAATTATCACTTGATTTCAATTTTAATTTAAATTTATTATTATCATTAAAATTATAATTTTTTTTATAATTCAAATAAAAATTTAAATTATTTATATTAAATGAATAATTTTGATTATATGAAGTTATTAAAGGTTTAGAAAAATTTAATTTATTATATTGATTTCTTGTATAAATATGTGTAAAACCACGCCATAATCCTAATTCAAATGAGCTATTAGAACTAATAATATTAAAAAAGATGATAAATAATTTTATGATATTTAACATACAAAAAATAATTAAATAATTCTTATATAAATTAAAAAAAATACAAAGATTCTATTCCTGCCACACGCAAGACCTAGAAATCCTTGAATTTGATCGAATAAGTGACATTGAGAAATACATTTCCTGAACTCAATTCAGTCTCGTGCATATACTCCAAGTCAATAACCATATCCGACAGCCTAATGTAATAACCATTGCCATCCAGATAGAAACTATCGATCACAAACTCCACAATGAATTCCTTGGTAGAAGGAATTGGAATTACATCCTCATCCTCCACCTGAAAGCGACCAATGCATTGGTTTTTGCTCTTCAAACCGTTGCTTTTCATCATATTCACGTTCTCCTTAATGTGAGATACGAAAGCAGTCATCATATTGGAAAAATCCATTGTTCGACAAATTTATAGTTTTTCAAGAAAAAATCATTTTTTATAAATATCTATTCTTTTTAATACAAATTAATACAAAAATCTAATTTTTCATCCATCAATTCAAACAAGCTCAATAGAATACCTCACTTCAATGAAGCATATTTCATCGCCACTGGAAGATTTGCAAATCTCATATTTCCATTTCATAAAGATAGAAAAGTTTTCGCAATCCAGAAAGCGAGTGTATCTACCTTTTCGGTAGGCAGAATGAACCATAAACCTGTCATAGAACGATGAACTGCGGACATCAGGATTAACCCTATCATCATCCACAATATAGCGAACAGTGTTGTTTATCTTCCTCCGATCCTTTGTTAATAATCGGTTCAGAGAATGCGCAACATCTGTTGCAATGTTTTCAGATAACCTTGCTTTAGCATATGCCATCTTATTTATTTAATTATTAAAATCGATATAATCATTTTTTATATAAATCAATTATATTTAATACAAAAAATGATTATTGATTATTATAAATAATTTATAAATGAGTGAATTTAATTTTCAAGGAAGTTTTTTTATGGTTCCAAATACAAATAATATAATACATTGTATAAGTGATGATTATGGAAAAAAATATGCAAAATTTAGAGATACAATTACAAAAGATATATTTGAAATTTATAAAGAATATTTATTAGATGATTATTTATATTTGAATATGATGTCAATGAGTATTGGATAAATTAAAAACTAATTAAGAAATAATTGTAATCCTCAAAATTAGAATTATTATTCAATTCTTTTTTTATAATATTAATAAATTCTGGATTATTAGCATTAGTAATAAGTATTTGAGAACCAGAAATTAATAAAGATTTTATTATAAAATAAATGTTAAGATAATTATTAGCATTTTGAATAGGAGTTAAATTTAAATCATAAAAATCAATAATTATATGTAATTTTAATTTTTGATAATTATGATTATTTTTAACAATTTCTTTAATATGATTAATAAATTTAATGGGTTCTTCAAGATAAACTTGACTATTTACACCAAAATTTTCCTTAATTTCTGCAATTTTATTACTATCAGTATCACATAATAAATAATTACCACCATATTTCATAACAATTTTATTAAATAAATAAGTCGTATCATAATTATTAGAAATACCAATTTTAATAATTAAAGTGTCATTATAAGAATTCATAAGATTTTTAATGAATTCTGTTAAATTATGATGAATATGATAATTATTAATATTAAATTTATATAATTCCATTAAAAATGATTTTTAATCATTTCCTTAAATCCAAAATGAATTTAAAGGATTTATGAGGATTATTTATTAATATGGAAAATAATCAAATAGAAAACAAAAAATGGTGGTATCCTAGTTTAAATGGTAAAAAACGTATATTATGGTGTGGAACACATCCAATACAAACAAATGGTTATAGTCGTGTAATGTATTATATATCTAAATATTTGGGAAAATATAAAGATATAGAATTAACAGTTTATGGTTTTCAAAATTTTAATCATTTTAATGGACAAGATATAATCAGAGGTGATATTCCAAAAAATGTAATAATTCACGATGCATATGCAAGTGAAGAACCTAAACGTTCAGGTTTTGGTGAAAAAGAAATTGGAAATTTTCTAAAAAAACATCCACAAGACATCATTATAATTTTTAATGATGCAATTATTACTACTAGTTTAACAGCAACAATTATAAATGAATGTGGAAATGAACGACATAGATTTAAATTGGTTTCATATATGGACCAAGTTTATAGATATCAAAAAAAAGAATATATCCAATTATTAAATACATTTTATGATGCAATAATTGCTTTTACTCCTTATTGGAAAGAAATAGCTTACAAAATTGGTATTAAAAAATCAATGCCAATTTATGTATTTCCACACGGAATTGACCATAAATTATATTATCCAATTGATCAAAAAATAGCTCGTTATTATTTTAATTATAATCAAGATGATTTTATGTTTTTAAATTTAAATCGTAATCAACCAAGAAAACAATGGGATATTAATATTATAGCTTGGGTTGAATTTGTGGAACGTCATTATCACGTTAATATTACTAAAAAATTAACTAAAAATGATTGTAAAATTAATAAATATACTTCTAGACCTGTTAAATTAGTTGTAGGAACTACTGTTGATGGTTATTGGAATTTAGCAGATGTAATTGAAAGTGAAGTTAAATTTCGCGATGTTCCACTTGATTATGTTAAAAATACTATTATATCTGTATCAAATCCTCAAAGTCTTTCAGATAGAGATATTAATATTTTATATAATTCCTGTGATGTGGGAGTTTCCACAATTTCAGGAGAAGGATTCGGCTTAACTGTTTTTGAACATATAGCATTAGGCAAACCACAAGTTGCAACATATGTTGGAGGAATTAGAGAATTTTTAAATGAAAATATTTCAACAGTAATAAAACCAAGTATAAATTTATATTTGGATAATAAAAGTAATGGAATTGGAGGAATTGCAGAAATAGCAAATCCAAGTGAATTTGCAGAAGCATTTTGGAAATATTTAAGTAATCCAGAATTAGCAGAAAAACAAGGATATAGAGGAAGACAACATATATTAACAAATTATAAATGGGAAAATTTAGTAGATTATCTTTATAATAGAATTTTATTAAATTTATAAGAAAAAAAATGATTTTTATTTTATTTAAAATATAAATTATAAAAAAATAATAATGATGCGTCGTATTTGTGATAATTGTAAAAAATTAAATAAATTGTATAATTATTATGAAAATATTGATATTATATTATGTAATGAATGTGAAAAAATAAATATTAAAGATATTAAAGATATTAAAAATAAATTATTATCTGATAATTCTAAAGTTGATACAAGAAAATGTCTTAAATGTAATAAAAATCCTTCATATAATTTTGAAGGTGAAACAAAAAGATTATATTGTAATGAACATAAATTAAATGGAATGATTAATTTAAGAAAATCAAAATGTCTTGAATGTAATAAATTTTCTTCATATAATTATGAAGGTGAGAAAAAAGGAATATATTGTTTTGATCATAAATTAGAAGGAATGATTAATGTAAAAGCTCCAAAATGTGAAAAATGCAATAAAATACCTACATTTGGATTAAGTAAAGATTCAATTACTCATTGTATTGAACATAAAACAGAGGAAATGAGCGATTTTAAACATAAAATGTGTGAAAAATGTAATAAAATTAGAGCTAATTTTGGAGACCCTGAAGAATATATAAAAAGATTTTGTAAAGCTTGTGCTCCTGAAGGATTTAAAGATTTATCAAATTATAAATGTGAAATATGTATGGATAAGAGAGCTTGTTTTGGTTTAGAAAATGATAAAAAACCTAGATTTTGCAAAACTTGTATGCCAGATGGTGCAAGTGATATAGTTCATCCATTATGTAAAACAGAATTATGTGGAACTCGTGTATTGGATAAATATGAAGGTTATTGTGTAAGATGTTATATGTATTTATTTCCATCAAAACCAGTTTCTGTGAATTATAAAACAAAAGAAAGAGCAGTATTAGAATTTGTAAAAGAAAATTTTCCAGATATAGATATTGTAAGTGATAAAATAATAAAAAATGGATGTTCTAGAAGAAGACCTGATATTTTAATAGATTTAGGTTATCAAATAATAATTATAGAAATTGATGAAAATCAACATATTAAATATGATTGCACGTGTGAAAATAAGAGATTAATGCAATTATCACAGGATGTAAATCATATACCAATGATATTTATTAGATTTAATCCAGATGGATATAATATGAAAGAAAAGAAAATTGGTTCTTGTTGGAGTATAACAAAAGCAGGAACAACAATTATAAATAAAAATAAAAAAAAGGAATGGAATGAAAGATTAAATAGTTTAAAGGAAATTGTTAGATATTGGTTAGATGAGGAAAATAAAACTTCAAAAATAGTAGAAGTAATACAATTATATTATGATGAATAAAAATAATACAAAAAATTAATCATCCGCCATAATTTCAATGGTAAATTGAACATAATCAACGTTCATAAATACGTATAACTGATGACTAATGCAATATCGCATATTCACAATCTCGAAAGTTTTTTTATCATTTCGAGTATGAAAAGTTGTATTAAGTATAGTCCCAATACCCTTATAATCAGATGCCAAGTCCATATTTTTAATATGAATAAATCTCGTAGAAATTGACATCAATTCATTGAAAGGGTCTTTGAGAATTCTGATTTTATTCGCAATCTCTTTTGCAATGAAAAAGAGGTTTTCCTTTTCCTTATCACTGTAATCAACTTGCATTTTATAAAAAATAGATATAAATATAAGTCAATTTTAATTATTTTTTTTTTAAATTAATACAAAAAAATTTAATTCAATAAATAATAATATCAAAAGTAATAGAACAATTATTATTATTATCATTAAAAATAATCCAATTGATAATAATAATAAAATCATAGTATGAAAGAATACATTCATTTTTAAATGAAGAAACAATATTAGCACCAAGTCTTTTTGAAATAAGTTTGGGAATATCTTCAGTTAAAAGGTCAGTATCAACAAATTCATAAACAATTTTCTTTTTAACAATATGATTTTTACAGATATTGATAAGTTTGCGAATATCAACTGCAATACACACAATTTCTATAAAGTAGGTCATTTTTGATTTAAGGATTAAAAGTATTTAAAGATAATCATTTTTAAATAGTTTAAAATTAAATTACTACATAATTATTTATAATATCATCAGAAATAATTAGAGAATTTAAAATGGCTTCATCCATATTAAAATATTTATAATTGGCTAATCTACCAACAAAATAAATATTTTTTTCTTTATCAGCGAGTTCTTTATATTTTTTATAAATATCTTGATTTTTTTTTGTGGGAACAGGATAATAAGGTTCTCCAAAATCATTAGTAATTTCTTTAAAAATGATGGTATCATTAGATTTTTGATTGAGAATATGTTTATATTCTACAATACGTGTAAAATCAGAATTGGGTTCTGGATAATTAATGACAGAATTAATTTGATAATAATTAGTATTTTTATGAATTTCTTTAATAAAATTGATACTTCTATATTCTAATTTTTCATAATTATAATTACTGAAATATTTATCAATAGGTCCAGTATAAATAATTTTATTAAATTTGGATAAATCATTATTTTTTTTAAAATCATCAAAATCAGTATTTAAAATTATTTCAATTAAAGGATTATTTAATAATTGTTGAATAAAATGAGTATAACCTTTATGAGGTATAACTTGATATTTATCATTAAAATATCTAGTATCAAAATTATTTCGAATGGGTATTCTTTCTAAAACTGATTTATCAAGTTCAATAGGATATTTATTCCATTGTTTAAATGTATAATGTTTAATTAATTTTTCATAAAGAGTTTTACCAATTCTAGAAAGAGCCATTTCTTCACTATTAGAAATATTATTGAACATAATTTGATTATTTTTTAACCATTCGTCCATTTCATCTGTATTTTGAATATGAGTATTACATAATTCATTAACAGTAGTAATATTAACTGGAATATTAATAAATTTATTATCAACATAAGATAAAACTTTATGTTCCCATCTAATCCATTTATCAAAATTATTTATATAATTCCAAACCCTTTCATTATTAGTATGAAATAAATGTAATCCATATTTATTACATAAAATACCAGTTTCTGCGTCAATATAATCATAACAATTTCCAGCAATATGATTTAATTTTTCAATAATGATAACTTTTTCTTTTAAAACATTAGCAATTCTTTCAGCAATTACAGCACCTGATAATCCACAACCTACAACTAAAAACATATAAGATTATTAAAAGATAGTATAAATTATATATTTATATAATGGTAAATTTGGTTATAGCAAGATATAATGAAGATATTGAATGGACAAAAAAGATTAATCATAAGATAACAATATATGATAAGTCAAATAATCCAGTGGAAAATAGTATAAAATTAAAAAATGTGGGAAGAGAGGGAGAAACATTTTTATATCATATAATTAAAAATTATGATAATTTGGATGATGTAACAGTATTTCTTCAAGGTAATCCATTTGAACATCTACAAATATTAGTAGGATGGAGGGCAAAATTAACAGATGAAGAAAAAGAAAAAGTAATAGATAAGATAAATAAAGAGATAAAAGATGATGCAAAATTTGCAACATTTTATCAGGTATTATATAATGAACCAAATTTTACAAATGGAATGAATGCAAAATTAGATTGTATGAAATATTATAATAAGGTATATGATTTTTTCACAACTAGTCCTGGTGCTCAATATATAGTTCCTAAAGAAAATATATTGGCTAGACCATTAGAATTTTGGAAAAAATTACATAATGCAATGTATAATGAAGAATTAAATGGTTATAGTCAGGAACAATTATGGTATTTAGCATATACACAAGAAATGAATACGAATGTTAAAGATCATGATTATGAGAAAGCGAAATGTTTAACAAAAGTATCAATGGATTATACACCATTTAATTATCAAACATAATTATTAATGATGGATAAATTATGATTAATTTCATTATTTAATTTTTGAATAATAATATCATTATATTCAAGATAATCAATTATTTTTATTTGAAATTCTAATGGAATAATAGGAATTTTCAGTTTATTAAAATCATTAAAATAGATGGATAAATAAAATAAATATTGATTTAAAATTTCATAATCATCATTATAAATAATATTGGTATTATAAATAATAATAGAATTGAGATATAATTTATTTAATTTACGTAAATTATCAATTTGATTTTTTTTATTTTTAATATTATTATTTAATAAATCAATAATATTATTAATAAAAATAGAATTCATATCATATAAATTTATAGATTTAAATTTTAAATAAAATTATCTTAAGATATATAAAGAAATAATAAGTATATTTATTATTATTGCCAAAAATAAAAAATGATTTATTTTTATAAGTTTTAAATTAAAATAAAACAAATGGAATATTATGGAGCTCAAGCAACTGATATTTATAATTTAATGGAATTTGTTGAGGAACAAGATAATATTGATAAAGATAATTATACAACTTATTGTGAAATAATATTGGATAATTTGGATTTAGTAAAAAAAGATTTTAAATTTATTGGAAAAGAATTATCATCTTATTATAAATCAGGTAAAATTGAAGAATTAACTGATGAATATGTAAAAATAAAAATTGATAATTATCTTATAAAAGTTGAATTGGAAGATGATAGTGAATATTTAAAAATTTCTAAATCAAAGTAATTTTTTTAATTTTGAATTATCAATAATCATATTATAACGTTGAGCATTTGGTAATAATGGATTAATATCAGTTGAATAATAATTATCATTATAATCTGTATTATTTAAATTATTAGTCCAAATAATATTTTTATAAAAATTTTTTCGTAAGAAGGAATTTGAAACACAATTATAAATTCCATAATGATTATTATTAGCTAAATATAAGATAGATTTAGCGATATCATCAGTATAACTTAAACTCATATAACTATCACCAATTTTTTTAAGATAAGGTTTATTAAAATTAAATTTAAAATTATTTTTTTGAATTTCATTATTCCAAATACTGGTAGTTCTTAAAATAATTGGTTTAATATTATTATTAATTTTAGCAAGTTCTAATAAATAATTTTCACCAAGTTGAATTGCTTTAGAATTGCTTAAATGATTTATTTTCCAATTATTATTATTATTATTATTATTATTATTATTATCTTCAAATGGTTGATTTACTATTTCAGAATTTTCATTAACAACTGCTCCATCAGTATGAGCACCATAAATATTACAACTACTAATAAGACAAACAATAGTTTTTTTATTTTTATCTTTAATGGCATTTACAACTCTTTGACAAGTTCTAACAAATGTATGAATACTAAAAATAGAAATAATATCAGAAATAATAATTAAATCATTATTATTTACAGTGGTTCTAAAAATTTCATCTTTTCCAATTTCCATTTGAGGAATTAAAACAACAGAATTAAAATCATCTTGAATTTTTGAAATTCTAGCAGGTTTAGTAGTAGTTATAGTTGTTTTATAATTATATTTTTTGAGTTCTTTATATATATCAAAACCTATATTATCATAACCAATAATAACTGCTTTATTATTAAAATTATTATTATTAATGATATTATTAATATTTTTATAAATAAATAATCTTCTTGAAATATCAAAAGAATAAGAATGAAAAAAAATATTTAAAATTAAAAATAATTTAAATAACATTATAAAAATAAATATAAATTATACTTAAATAAATTAAATCAAACCATTATTAATATTATATAAATCAAAACTTTCTTCTTTATCTTTTTTGAGATTTTGGAATAATTCATTCCAAGATTTTCCATTCATTTCATTACCAGTAGCAAATAATGTATCTTTAATAGGTGCTTTAATTGCTTCATCAATATTTTTAGGTTTAGAATTTTTATAATGACCACCGAAAAAGCATTCTTCTAAAGATTTGCCTAATTCCATACAAGTAGTTAAACTTTTTTTAACATCAATTGGTTGAATTGTGTCTCTATAATAAGCTTCAAAAGTTGTATCTTTAGTATTAGGATTATTAATAGAATTGATAGCTAAATCTGCTAAATCAATTCTTGAAATCATACCTGATTTACTATAATCCTGATTAATTTCAATTTCTTGAACCCCTCGTTTTTCTCCAGTAGTTAATAAACCAGTTCTAATAATAGTATATCCAGAATTATGATTAGAATTTGCATATAATTCCTTAACAGCTTTTTCACCTTCTAATTTAGCATTACAATGTTCGCATTTAAGACCACAAATTTTATCAACTTTATTTGTAGGATTTTCATTACAAGAAATACAAGAAGCAGAAAAAACGATTAATCTAGGAATATTATAATTAATACAAATATTAGCAGTATTAATTAAACCAACTACACAAGTGTCTGAATAAGATTGCGAATTAGTTTCATTATTATTTCTTTTTTTAGCATTAACGGCATAAATAACAGCACTAGTATCTTTAAGAATATTAGAAAGTTGTTTAAAATCTGTTACATCACCTTGTTTATATTCAATAAAATTATTATTAAATTCATTAAATTTAATAGGATTACGAGAAATAGAACGAACATTAATTTTATTATTTGAAAGTAATTTTACACAATCACTACCTAAATATCCAGAACCACCAATAACAGAAATTGGTAAATCTTTGATATCATTTGCAAATGCATTTTTTTTATAATAACCAGTAATAAAAGGAGAATAAATAACTATATTACGTCTTGTTAATAATTGAAAAGCATCATTTGAATAATTAAAGGAAAATAAAAGTGTAATAATAAAAAAAATATTTATCATTAAAAAATAATAATCCAAATAATCTTTAAATATAATTTATGTATATATATTAAATATGTTTAATGGACATTATAAAAATTGGCAAAATTCAAGAATGAATGGAATAAAAAAATATTTTTCTCCAGATTTTTTTAAATCAAAAACACTATTAGAATTAGGATGTGGTTATGCTGATATTGGAAATATGTTTTATGAATTAGGTGCAAATGTAACAAGTAGTGATGCTAGAATAGAACATTTAAATATTGTTCAAAATAAATATCCTTATATTAAAACATTACTTATAGATTGTGATAATCAACATGTTCAAGATAAATATGATATAATATTGAATTGGGGATTATTATATCATTTAAAAAATATTGAAACACATTTAAAAAATATTTCAGAAAAATGTGATATATTATTATTGGAAACTGAAGTATGTGATACTAATGATAAAGATTATAGTATTTTAATTGATGAAGAAGGATATGACCAAGGAATTAATAATAAAGGTCTTAGAGTATCACCAAGTTATATTGAAGAAATCTTACAAAAAAATGGTTTTAAATTTAAACTAATAAAAGATGCTATTTTAAATAGTGATTTTCATATATATGATTGGGAAATAACAAATTCTAAAAATTGGCAATATGGATTAAGGCGTTATTGGATTTGTTGGAAAAATATAGATTTAAAAATACAGGAATAAACAAATAAAATTTTTTATTATTTATTTATGAAATCATTATTTATAATTATAAAATTCATTTATAAATATAAATAATGATTTTAGAAATAAATAAAAAAATAAAAATATGTGTTATTTTTAATTTATTATTAGTAATAGCAATAATTATAATAATAACATTAAATGCTGATAAAAAATTGTTAAAAATTGGATATTCAAATGAATTATATATTATAGGAGTTCAAATAAATACATTTAATAAATATTTATTATTACATTTTATAATATTTATAATAGAATTTTTTTATACTTTAATATATGAATATGCAAATCCAATTGTATATTTTAATATATTCAATATAGATAAAAAGGAAATAACTGAATTTGGAAAATTAGAATTGCAAATTTATGCACAATCATTATGGTTTTTATGTTCATTAAAAAATGCAATAATGATAATAGTATCTATTACACAATTAGATATTGCTATATTAAAAGTTATTTATAATGAAATAGCTGTAGCAATAGTAATAAGATTATTATTAAATAATAAAATATTTATAAAAAACAATAATGTAATTTTAAAAGAAATAAAAATAAATTATGATGAAAGATTAAATTAAAATGAAAAAAACGATTTTAATCATTTCGAGTATAAATGTGAATACCATCTATTTTATTTCCAATAGAACGATGAATTTTAATCGTCTTTTCTTCCTTATGAAGCAAGAGCCTAATATTTGAATGACTATAAATAGAAACACCAAGTCTTTCCTCAATTTCGGCTTCTACCTCGTGGATGGTATAATAATCGAATGATAGATCAGAATCAATTCTTCTGAAAATTTCTTTATTTTCCAACATTTCACCAATAATCTCCACCATAAAAGAAACGGTTGAATTAGTCATTTGCTGATTAACTTAAAATAAAAAATTTGAAATCATTTTTTAAAGATTTCCAAAATAATTAATACAAAAACATCTATTTTAATGATAGAATATGATTATCAATGATAATTAAGAATTCATAGAAATATGTTTCATAATTATCAATGATATCAAAATAACTATCAAATATTAATTCGATGTATTTGCTCCATCCCAACCAATCAAATATATTTTCATTGGTCTTCATTTTTTTTTATTTAATTTATAATAAAAAATAATTCATTTTTAATAAATTTACAAAAGAAATAATACAAAAAAATAAATATATATATAATAAATGTTATTATGGAATGATTTAAAAAATAAAAATATAAAATTATATAGAAAACCTGAAATACAAAAAAGATATGATATATTTACAAAAAAAATTATAAAAAAACATAATAATTATTATGAATATATAATAAAAGAAATATTACAAAATAGAAAAATACATATAACATTAAATAAATTTCCATATTATTTGGATAAATCAATATCACATTGGATTATATGGGATTTAGTTGATTGTAATATGATTACTTATAAAAAAATGGTAAATAAAATATTTAATCCTAAATATTATGATATAATATATAGAATAAATAAAAAAGAACATCAATCAATACCAGAAATAAAACATTGTCATTTATTTATTAAAATGAAAAATTAATTTTCTGTATTTGTTAAAATTAGGAATAAATTTTATATTTTTATGATTATTATTATTAAAAAATAATAATTTATCTTCGGTAATAGAAATAAACATCGAAATTTGAAATAGAATTTTAATAATTGGTAGGAATAATAATAATTTTTTATTAGTAAAAACTTTTAAATTTAAATAATGATTATTATTATTATTTAAATCAGGTGATAAAGAAATTAATAATGTAATAAATTCTTTTTGATTAATATAAAAATTCATTTCACAACTATTAATATTTTTAGTATGCATTCGAACAAACATCTTATGCAAATTCATAACAGAACAAGTAAAATAAATATTGGTAATATTATTATAATGAATTGGATGAGAGACTGAATGAATATTAAATAAAGGAACACCAATTAAATGAGTATATTTAATATGTTCAGGCATATGAAGATGTTTAATACCTTTATTTAAAGAAATACCATTAAATTTAGTATTAAATTCGATAAAATTATGAGTAAAAGAATTAGAAATACAAATTAGAGAAAATAGAAAAAATAAAAATAGTTTCATAAATTATTATTTAAATTGAAATTAATGTTTAAATAAAAAAATGATTTTTAAATTTAAAATTGAAAACTAAAAATGAGTTTAAATAAACCAGTTTGGAAATTAAAAGATTGGATTGAAATTAAAAAATTGAATTTAAAATTAATAAATAAAAATAAAAATGCAATTGATTATTTAAAGAAAAATCCAAATAAAATAATATGGAAATATTTGAGTTCAAATGAAAATGCTATAGAATTATTAGAAAAAAACCAAGATAAAATAGATTGGTTAGAATTATCAAATAATCCTTCAGCAATAGAATTATTAGAAAAGAACCAAGATAAAATAGATTGGTCGGAATTATCAAAAAATCATTCGGCAATAGAATTATTAGAAAAGAACCAAGATAAAATAGATTGGTATGCATTATCAAATAATATAAATAAAAAAGCAATAGAATTATTAAAAAAAAATTTAAAAAAAATAAGTTGGATAAATTTAAGTTCGAATAAATCAGCAATAGAATTATTAAAAGAAAATCCAGAAAAAATAAATTGGACTAATTTAAGTTTAAATGAAGAGGCGATGGAATTATTAAAAGAAAATCCAGAAAAAATAAATATGTTTAATTTAAATTGTAATATAAATGCAATAGATTATTTAATTAAAAATAAAGAATTAATAAATTATACAAATTTAAGTTCCAATCCAAATGCAATAGAATTATTAGAAAAGAACCAAGATAAAATAGATTGGTGGAATATATCAAATAATCCAAATATATTTGAATTAGATTATGAAACAATGCGAAAAAATAATGAAGAAATGGAAGAAGAATTGATAAAAGAAGTAATGAAACCATCAAGGGTCTTTAAAAATGGTGGTATTAGTTATCTTAAAGAATTATTTTAAAAATTGAATAAAAAAATTATTTTTTGGCAATTTTCATATGAATATGTTCATTTGAATACAATACAGGATACATTGAATAACTTAGATGGTCATTAATTTTGAATACGACGGCATAAGAACTAATCATAGTATTCCATTTCTTAAATGAGACATTATTGCCAAGTTTTTTTTTGATACTTAAAATAAATTCTAGATAATTATCGAGAATATCAGGATGAACTTCAATTAATTTCTTTGAAGAAGAAGAATTGAAAGATTTAATTACTTTGGCGATTTTATTGACTTCTCTATCAAAGATTAATTGATCAAAATCATCATTAACTGACATTATTAAAAAAAATAATAATAAATAAAAAATCATTTTATTTTTAATATAAAAATAAATTAATACAATAATATAAAAAGAGATTTAAGGAAATAATGATAATTAATATTATTATTGTCAATTTGACCAATCAATGGTTTCATTTAAAACTTCTTCAACTTTTTTAAAAACACCAGAACCAAAGAAACCATATTTAGAAGCCATAGGAGATGGATGAGCACATTTAATTATACGACTTTTATTTTCAATAAAAACTTCTTTAGCTTTTGCAAAATTGCCGAAAAGTAAGAATACACATTTTTTATTTTTCTCACTTACAAATCTAATAACATCATTTGTAAATTCTTCCCATATTTCCATTTGACTTCCAGCACAACCTTTAATTACAGATAAAGAAGAATTCAATAGAAATATCTTTTCTCTATTAAACCATTTCTCTAAATTTCCGGATATAAATTGATAATTTCTTTCTGGAAATTCATTTTTCAATTCTTTAAATATATTTTGTAAAGATGGTGGAATATTAATTCCATCAGGCACAGAAAAACTTAATCCGTGAGCTTGTCCATCACCGTGATAAGGGTCTTGACCTAATAATAATACACGAATATCATTAACATCCATTTTAAATACTTTAAATAAATCTTCTTTTTTTGGATAAATTGTATTTTTTCCTGAATATAATATATCTATATTAAAATCATAATCATCAAATAATTCTTTCCAAGATTGATGAAAATCACACATTATTTATATTTAAAATTTTACATAAAATTTAAATCATTTTTTAACAAAATACAAATTTAAAAATTAAAAAAAATAATAATAATCCAAATATAAGATTAAAATATTTATTATTATTTACTATAACACAATTTAGAGGTGGAAATTTTATTATATATATTAATTTATTAATTTAAATTAAATTATGAGTTTAAATAAACCTATTTGGAAATTAAGAGATTGGATTAATTTAGAAAAATTATATTGGTCAGAATTATCAAGAAATCCAAAAGCTATTAATGTTCTTGAACAAAATCGAGATAAAATTAATTGGAGTAAATTATCACAAAATCCAAATGCTATTGAATTATTAGAGAAAAATCAAGATAAAATTGATTGGCATCAATTATCTAAAAATCCTAATGCTATTCATATTTTAGAGAAAAATTTAAATAAAGTTATTTGGTCTAGATTATCAGAAAATCTAAATGCAATTAAACTTCTTAAAAAGAACCAAGATAAAATTTATTGGTTATATTTATCATATAATAAAAATCCAGATGCTATTAAATTATTAGAGAAAAATCCAGATAAAATTGATTGGTCTGAATTATCAAGAAATCCAAATGCAATTAAGCTTCTTGAAAAAAACCAAGATAAAATTGATTGGTTTTATTTATCTCAAAATCCAAATGCAATTAAGCTTCTTGAAAGGAACCAAAATAAAATTGATTGGTGTGATTTATCAGAAAATCCAAATGCGATTGAATTATTAGAGAAAAATCCAGATAAAATTGATTGGACATTATTAAATTTAAATCCAAATGCTATTGAATTATTAGAGAAAAATCCAGATAAAATCGATTGGTATTTCTTATCATCTAATCCAAATGCTATTAAGATTTTGGAAGAGAACCAAAATAAAATTGATTGGAATTATTTATCAAAAAATCCAAATGCTATTAAATTATTAGAAAAAAACCAAGATAAAATTGATTGGCAACAATTATCTGAAAATCCATCAATATTTGAATTAGATTATGAAGCAATGAAAATTGCCAATCAAATGATTTATGAAGAATTAATAAAAGAAGTAATGAAACCTTCGAGGGTCTTTAAAAATCCAAATTACGATTATATAGAGGAATTATTTGGAGATTAGAGAGATATAAGGAATTAATAATAAAACTTATTATTATTGTTAATTTTTTTTATTATATGTCAAAAAAATTTTATTATGATTATAATTTATATCCTTATGATAATATAATTCTTTATATAAATAACAAAGAATATTGGGATAATAATGATTTTATTTTATTTAATTCTTTAAAATTTGATGAAGGACCTATAATGGGTCCAAATAGAAAAAAATTAAAATATTTTTTTGAATATGTATTTAAAAAAATATACAATAATTAAAAATTATATATAAATTTAAATGTAATTCTATTATTTTTATTTTTATAATAAATATCATAATTATCATAATAATTTTTAATTTTATTATTTATTGAAAAATGAATATTCCAATCATTATGTGTATTGCAAAATATTATTGAATTTTTACACTTATAATATTTAGATAATAATTCTTTTACTACTAAATAAAATTCCTCCAATTTATTTTTATCAAATTTAAATCTGCTATAAATATTATATTTAATTGAAATATTTTTACGTGGATTACTATATAACGTATTTGTCAATAAAATTAATGGTTCATATAATTCTTTATCAAGTGATAATAATAATGGAAATTTAAATTTATTTATTACATTAAGATAT
>Ga0129336_10000855_pt1 | contig 18059 bp, 26 predicted proteins | sample CPB6_02_DNA_FD_96878 | JGI IMG/M metagenome (GOLD analysis project Ga0129336, IMG submission 96878) | Freshwater to marine salinity gradient microbial communities from Chesapeake Bay, USA - CPBay_Sum_0.6_0.2_DNA | ecosystem: Environmental > Aquatic > Marine > Coastal | place: USA: Chesapeake... | reverse complement strand
CTTCAGGCGTTTAGTAATAGTATTAAAGTTATCACCACCGTAAAAACCGGCACCAAGATTATAAGCAAAGCTGAGCAGAGCGCCTCTTTTTCCATCTGACATTTCATTCCAATGTGGGATTTTACGCAGTGCAGGAAGAAACTCATTTTTACATTGTTCAATGAGAAGTGCATCCGCCTCTGCTTGAGTTAAAGTATCGCCAAGTTTGAATGGCGAACCATCCTTCTTACGAGTAGAACCCCAACCAATGGTGATTGGAAGTCCACCAGTAAGAGGATCTGGATATGCCTTTAGATGACATCCTTCAAATTCCTTGATGAGTTTGATGCCCATCTGAGGAACATCATCACCACCTGCTACAGGAGCGGCAGAAGCTGCAGCAGCAGGTGCTGGTGCAGCATTAGACTTTTTTCCTCGGTAAATTTCTGCCCAATCAATATTATCCTCCAGATATTTGACAGGTAGATTATCTTCTAACCATTGCACTGCCTTAACGTGGTTAGGGTTCTTCTCGTCATAAAACTTGAAGAAGTTATGTAGATCGATTCTTGCCATTGTTGTCTCCGAAATACCGTTGATAAAGTTCGTTTGCTTCTACGTGCTTTCCATTATTTGTAAGATCTTTAATCACTTTAAGCATCTTCCTTTTAAAATTAATCGAAGATTCTGCCCCATCCATCGTTGCCTCCTGGACACCAACGGTGCTTAAGAACTGCTTTGGTATAAATTGTTTTCTTACCGTTAGTTACAGGACCAGTATAGTTATCGTTCAGTGAACCATATGGATCATTTACATAATATCCTTTGCCATCAGGAGTCTTACCAATTACAACACACATGTGCCCACCAGTAGGTGCAGATAGAGAACCGCGATGCAGGATACCAATAACAACAGGTTTTCCAGCATCAAGACTCTTATCAATATCAGCAAAAGAAAGATTGTAACTAAAGTGTGACTTAACTCCATAACCTGCCAGAACTTTCGTCTGTACCGCATGGTCAGTCGTGTCACCAATCGCAAATACCTTCTTAACGTATTCGTCATCACCCTTAATGCTTCCTGGCTTGAGGAAAGCAAGGCACATAGCGCACGATGAAGAGTTGCAAGTTCTGTGCGCATCTCTGTAGTTATCTACTTGATTGAAATATGGAACTGCAAGAACTGCTGGTGTAGGGGGCTTAGTTCTAAAAATTCCAATCCAATCGGTTTCAGAATCATCTAAAAATTGAGCAGGTAAATTATCTTCTAACCACTGGACCGCTGCAACATGATTTGAATTGCTATCATCATAAAACTTAAAAAAGTTATGAAGATCTAGGGTCATTGATTATCTCTATAAACACTGAAGATATTTATAAAAAAAGCACCCTTTTGGGTGCCTTTATTATTTTCAAGCAGTAACAGTTTCTCGTACTGTAGATTTCACGTAATCAAGAACCACTTCTGGAGTAGTCGCCTCGTAAGGGTCGGTGTCTGCATTATCCCGCTGACCCGCCTCAACGAATAGTTTTTCGATGATTCCGTTATCCACGACTGCAGCATAACGCCAAGAGCGACTGCCGAAACCAAGGTTGGACTTAGTGACAAGCATTCCCATAGAACGTGTGAAATATGCATTTCCGTCTGGAATGAGTTTTACATTTTGAATGTTCTGATCCTGCTGCCAAGCATTCATTACAAACCCATCATTAACAGAGATGCAGTAAATATCATCGATGCCACTACCAATAAAGTCGTCGTATTTCTCTTCGAATCCAGGAAGCTGATAGGCACTGCAAGTAGGAGTGAAAGCACCAGGCAGACTAAAAATGACCACACGCTTTCCATCAAAGAGATCTAAAGAAGTACGAGTTACAAATTCACCATTCTCACGGAATACAAATTCAACTTGAGGAATTTGATATTGTTCTTTACGCATGTTAGTCTCCATCAAAATACACCAGGAATAATTTGTCCAGTAATGAGATAAGATCCTGCAGCAGCCACGAATCCAATCATTGCAGCCCAACCATTAATGCGTTCTGCACGTTCAGTAAAAATTTTGTTCATTTCTTTTCTCCTTTATTTTACTTTAGAATAGATAGAAGTTTCACCATAATCGCGGTGAGTTTTATAACCAACAACTGCTCCCTTTGTATTCATAAGTGCAGGCATAAAAACAATTGTAAAAAATACTGCGGGTGCTCCAATAAACAGAGCAGCAACAATTACATAATAAGTCAGAATTTCAATTAGAGAGTGTTCCATTATAAGGGTGTTGTTGTTTAAGTTCAGGATTTGGTTGTGAAGGAACAACTGGGTTCCTTGACTTGTTTTTAATTACAATAAAAGCATCGTTTTGATAAGATACAGTTCCAAATGGTTTTGCCCATTTTGGATTTGCATTTGGACTGGTAGCAGTTCCTGTGACTGCTACTCCACCAATCTCAACTGAAAGTTCATCATCACGATCCCAATTCAATTGTTGGAGGGCAACTCCAAGTTGCCCGAGCATATCAGCACTCACAGATTCTCTTCCTGTTCGGTAAGAATTACACAATCACTTGTGGGATAAGCAACGCAAGTGAGAACCCAACCTTCTGCTTGTTGGTCATCATCAAGGAACGATTGTTCTTCATTGTCAACGGTGCCAGAGATGAGTTTACCAGCACAGGCAGAGCAAGCACCTGCCTTACACGATGAAGGGAGATCAACACCTGCCTCTTCTGCTGCTTCAAGGATGTACTGGTCATCAGCACATTGAATTGTAGTTTCAGTGCCATCAGGAGATTGGAGAGTGACGTTAAAAGTAGCCATTAGTAAGTCTCACAAAGTTTTTCTACGGATGCTGCCAACAGAACGAAGAAGGCAACGGATGTCATTGTAAACAAGAATGAAGTCATTGTCAATCAATTGTCAGAAGATGCCGAAGAAGAAGTTGCCAGTGACAGTATAAGAAATAACACCAGCAACAAAACCGACCATTGCCCAACGTCCATTAGTACGCTCCTTTACTTGATTAGGTGAGAGCATACCGTAGTTTTCGTAATACATGGTTGGCTCTTTGGCAAACATATTCTGTTGCCCATATTCATTAGTCGTTACAGTCATTGTTTAATTCGTTAAGAATTGTTACACAATTATATAGGAAAAAGAAAGGGGTGTCAAGCACCCCTGGTAGTCATTTATACCTAATTTTGTTAGGAGATCAGAACTTAAACGTAGTCTGGATCACACCACCCCAGTTGGAAGAGTTATTAGCAAGACGCTGATTGTCGCTACCGTAGATGATAGCAGGAGTGACGCTGATGTTATCAGACACTTGATACTTGTAGAAGATCTCAAGCATCGTGGACTTCTCAAGGTTCTCACCAGTAGGTGCTTGACCGATAGCAACACCAGCAGAGTTGCCACCCACAAACACGTCTTCCCACTGAAGACCAGCAAACCAAGATTGACTATCAGTAGCATCACTATTAGTACCACTTACAGTGTTCCAACCATAACCAGCAGAGATAGAGGGAACCCAACCAGATTGAGTGGGTTGCCAGTAAGCATTGAGTGCATAACCGTTAGAGGTTTGTCCTGGAACCAGAGTACCAGAAGCACCATTTAGGCCGTTGTAGGTACGAACACGAGTACCTTCAGTACCATAACGGTAACCGAATGCAGCACCCCAGTTAGTACCACGATAACCAATTTGTGCCAGGGTGTTCAGAGCACCAGTCTCATCAAACACTCCAGTCTCACTATTGTTACCACTTTGGGCAACATAGTTTACACCAGCAACGAGACCTTTGGTTCCGTACTGAGCACCGAAACCAGCACCAGTTGCTTTGTTATAAACACCAGGAGTACCAGCAACAGCAAAGAAGTCAAGAATACCAGACTTATAAGCAGAAGGCATCCAAGCAATCTCAGTGTTACGAACAGCAGCACCAGCAGTCAGAGTTGCTTTATTATTGAATGCAGGGAACTGATAGAACAGTCGGTCAATAACTACGTTGTTACCAACTTCACTGGTAGTGTTGTCTGCCTTATCCAATTTAAAGAGTGACGAACTGGAACCGAAAGGATCACTACTGAAGTTAGCAGAACGCAGGCGGGTACGCAGCAGATCCTTGCCGGTGAATGAAGTATCCAGGTTCAGACGGAGATCATAGTTGAATGCAGTGCGAGTTGCATTACCACCTTTGGTTTTGTAGTCATCAACACCACCAAGAACAAAGTTTGCTTCACCACGCAGTTTGGTAGTGGTGGAGAATTGAGTTGCTTCCAGAGATGCAACTTTAGTTTCCAGACCAGCAACCTTACCTTGAATCACAGCGAGTTCATCACGGAATTCATTAGCAAGACGCTTGAGTTCATCAGTGTTTTCAGTAACACGATCAAGGCAAGCATTTAGGAGTGCTGCTGCCTCATAACGGGTCATTGCACGTCCACCAGCAAAGGTGCCATTGGGATAACCAGCAACGCAACCATAACGCTCTACAAGGTTGCTGAGTGCTTGATATGCCCAATCAGTAGGTTGCACATCAGAAAGTTGTGTGACACTTGTGACCTGCTCAGAGGTAACATATTGGTTGACTGCTGCCATGTTAAGGTCTGCGGCATTCGCAGCAACAGGAGCAACCATTCCCAGAGCAACAGGTGCAAGCATCAGTTGTTTGAGTTTCATAAAAATTTTTATGTACTATAGGACGAATGTTAAGAATTACAACTGAATTCTTAAGTACTTATTTAGTGTACCGATTTTCTTCAAATTTGTCAAGTCGTTTGTTGGGCTGCTGAATTTTCAGTTATTCTACCCAAAAATGGATCATAATTCATATAATCCTTAATATCAATATTAGCACCATTTTGCTGCCAATACTGTGAGAGAGCATTATAATTTCCTCTATGAAAAGCGTCAATATGATCTGGGTGAATACTGGAACCCAATTCAATACGGTAAAGCAAGAGAGGGATAGAGTAAGTATTACCAGAGTTATAAATCAAATCATCAGCAACAGGTCTTGGTTTAACACCATTATCAAGTTTATACTTATCACCGCGAACATGAAACTTCAAAAGTTTTTCTGCATGATGTCTCGTAATTAGATAACAAGCTGTAGAAAAATCATTTACAAACCTCTTATGAAGTTTTACATGTATATCACCTGTACAAATAATGGCAATTTGAACTACATCCCAATCATATGGAACATGAGCATAAAAATCAGACCAAGTAAAGTTCCAATACTTAACTAAGTCCAAGTTGCAATCATCTTCCATAATGATTGCATATGGGCTATCACTTGTCTCATACCAATGTTTAATTGCTTTCAAATGAGACGTAATACACCCAACCTCACCTGAACTCATCATTTCAGGATAACGACCACTAATAATATCACTTAGGTCATCTTCTCTACCATCGTATGCAGAGATGCGAGTGTAATTTTCTATCTCCCAATATTTAAATTGGTTCTCCATATATTCTCTTCTCTCTGGTTGCCCGTCAAGATTCAAATAGTAAATTGGTCCAATATTTTTAAGTTTATACGTTGATTTATTTTTATCAAGTAAATCATTCATACTACTACCCAACCTGAACAATAAAGATCTTTAGTATCTTTGTCTGCATACGCAGGACCAAACCACTTTTGCGGTGCGATAACTTTTTTATTTGGATTACTAATCAACCATGACCCCCACCAACTCAAAGAACTATTAGCAATAATAGCGTGAGAACACAATGACATTAAGCAAAGGTCAGCATATGGCGTATAAGATCCGTCTGGATATTTATCAACTGGTTCGGATACAAAAAATCTATCACTCTCAAAGAATTCCTGCTCTTTTACCCATTCAGGAGAATCTGAAAATACAATTACAGGATGATCATCATCAAAATAAGAAAGTGCCTTTTCATAATAATCAATTGCTTGAACAGGATGCTGATCAGAGCAATTTACATATGCCCACTTAAATCCGCGAGGATCAACCAGATTTGGATCTCCTCTGCGAACATGCAGCATGATTGGTTCCTGACCTTGGAAATTTTCCATCATTTCTTTACAAGGTTCAAGATGCTCATTATGAAAAGTAAAGTCCTTACGTATGTCATCTGAAATATGTTGAAAATATTTTTCAGATTGAAAAAATCCATGAAGACTTACATTATCTGGACAATTTTCAAAAAGTTCCTCATCAAAGTGAAAGAATCTTTCTTGAACATATCCAAAGTCATCTCTAAAATTTAAATTAGAATCCCTAACAGACTCCAATTTAAAACAATTATGTAGACTATAATTTTCAATACCACTTCTGTGGAATGGTGGAATACACCAATCATAATTATGTTTAGTAGCAATCCCTCTTAGAGATGCATACTCAAACATTTGATTGCCAAGTCTACCAAGATTTCCAATCTGATTAAATGCTAACATATTTTTTAAGATAATCCTGTTTCAAATAATATTCTTTTAGTTGATTTTTGTTCATAGTTTGAATTTTTTCCCACTCACTAATATTAGATTGCATGTAGGGATTATTAAACCAAGAGTTTTCTCCTCGCGAATGCTCTAAGTGATAAACAACATCATTAATTCTACCAACATTATACTCTAAAGTATTAAACCTGTAAAATCTTTCTTTATCTTCTGGAGCATATGCTTTAAAGTTTTCATTCTCCATGCCACCATCAATATAAACTTGACGATTGAAAAACTGAACCCACCCAAAATCAGAGGTGCTACGTTCCGAATATTTCTCAAGATAATCAAAGTTCATATTTTGTAAGAAATTAGAAACTACTTCATCAGTTGCATGAACTTTCCTTTGAAATAATCCTTGTCCATATGGATAAATTACATCATGCGTATGATGCAAAATAGATTGATATGCTTCGTGGTATGAATCTAAAGGAAGCAAAACATCACAATCATAGTTTACAACTATCTCGGTCTTTGCTTCCATAATCATCTCATTCAAAACTTTCTGACGATGAAAGAGTGGTTCATCACTTTTATCAAAGATATGATTTACATTAATTTCAACATCCAAAATATTCTTTAAAATTGGTAGAGCATCTCTCTGAAAAACAGACTCTGCATCAACTTCTTTAATAAGAATATTTGTATCAAAATTTTCCAACAGAAATGCAGTTGTTGTAATTACATTCCTAAGCCTATCAGTAGACTCAATACGAATTGGAATAATAAAAGTTGCTTCCTTTAAATCAATTTTCATCTGGATATTTTCTATTGATACAAAATTCTTTATGTTTATTTTGGACGTAGTGATACTCTGATCTATTAATCAACCAACTACCTTCTGGGTGTTCCACCACTGCATCATATTGAGATGTCTGATGACTACTAATGCGATTGTCATGATCACGATTTGCAACTAAAACATCAGAAATAATATGGGGAATTCCATTCTCCCAACGCATACGATGATAAAACTCAGTATCTAAAAGTAGTTTTAGATTCTCATCAAAGTGTTGCTTTGAGTTTCTCAAAAAAGAGACAACAGAAGGACTACTTAAAAGATTTCTACCTTCTAACATGTAGTCTGTCCACTGAGGAACTCTTTCATCATAAAATGTTTTACCATCTTTAGTTCCACAAAATCCACTAAAAGACCAGGAACACCCAGTCTTTTTATATTCCTGATCAAGAATTTCTAAAGCATTATTCACAACGAAGAGATCATCAGAAAACATCGGTTTAATAATCTCTCCCTCACATTCATCAAGGGCAATATTAATATTTTCGCAAGGAATATTTCCACTATACTTTACATATTTGAAATCAAAATCATTGGAGTATTCCTTACACGCATTTAAAATGTTATCATTTTTACTTTGATCCGAAACAACTATTTCCAAATCTTGAAATGTTTGAGTCTTAATAGAGTCAAGGAGTTCTCTCATCCATACTGGACCATTTTCTCCCCTATCATGTGCAGGAATTGCAATAGAAAATCTCATCAAATACGCTCCCAAGAATCAGGAACTAAATCGCGATCATCAAGATTTGCTTGAGGACCAAACCAAACCTTGGGAGCAATAACTTTTTTACTACCAGAGAGCCAAGCACCCCACCAACTGAAAGAACTATTTGCAATGATGTGATAACTACACATTGTCATTAGACACATATCAACCAAATTATTATCAGATTCAGAGATAAGAAATCTATCTGGCTGAAAAATATCTTGCTTTTTACACCATTCAGTGTCATCTGAAAAAATAAGAACTGGAATATCTTGAGGAAGTCTTTTCAGTGCTTCCTCATAGTATTCCATAGAACAAAGTGGATGATAATTTTGTTTCTCTACATAATCACTTCTGCGGATATGCAAAGAGATTGTTTCATCAAAAGTAAACATTTCCTTACATGGATTCCAAATATCATCTACAAAGATGAAATCTTCACGAATCTGTTGTTCAATGTGCTTAAAATACTTTTCAGTTTGAAAGAATCCATAAAGATTTACATTGTCAGAACAATTTTCAAATAAGTCTTCATCAAAGGTAAAAGATTTTTCTTCAACATAAGTTGCACCAAGCATCTCAACATTCTTCACAGAAGGAAGTTTGAATCCTTCAAACAACTGATGGTCTTTATGCTCGTTACGAAAGTCGCTTGGAGGAATACACCATTCATATCCATGCTTCACTGCAATTCCTCTCAATGCAGCATATTGAAACATCTGATTACCAAGTCTGCCATTACGACCTAGATGATTATAACCAATCATAATTACCTCAACGAATATCCTGAACAAAAAAATGAAATCCAAAAGTCTCAATATCATCATGATATGGAGATATATGCCTTTCTTTAGAAAACTTTGCGGCAACTTCTACTGGAGCAAATTTGCATCCTTGCTCTTCGTATATATGCCTATTGTGAACACAGATGTTTCCATCTTCCGACGTTGATCCATACCCAAAATGTTTGTAAAAATCTCCTTTGTTTACATCCCAGGGAACTTGAACTTTGGTTGGAACATCAAGAAGTTTCTTACTCCTAAAACTAAATCCACCATTACCAACAGAAATATGTTCGCCAAAAGGAGTTATGAATGATGCTTCTTCCCACCTCCACGGTGCTCCAATGTAGTCATAGTTGAACCAGTTGTTGTCCCATTTCCACGGCCTAATAACATACCCATCTGGTTGAACAAGTAGACAATAATCAGTGTCAATATGTTTAGTGAGATTATAGATGCAATAATAGTTGTAATCATGAATTGATTCTATCTTATAACATTTAGAGAACTCAATTCCCTCAGGAAGATTGCCAGGATCTTCATGAGTGATTAATTTAATTTTTCCAAAGGAGATGCCCTCCATACTTTTTTGTAAAGCATAGAGAGCACCATCAATATTATTGGATGAAATGCAAAAGAGAGTTACATTTGGTAGACTAATTTTATTCATACTTAACTAAAACACCAGAAGTTTCGGGATTAATCACATGCGTATACCTACGATAATCCTGCCAACAATCATTTCCTGTTTTAATATTACCAGACCTATCCATATAAGTCCACTCAGGAACGATAGAATCAACAGGTCTCCACCATCCATCAGAAGTATTCCAATCAAACCAATACATTGGAACAATGATATTTTTGAGTTCTGTTGACAACCAAACAGGCCAGAAAGAAAAAGTAGAGGAAGACATAATCACATTCTTTGCTGTGTGCAAAATACTATAATCAATAGATAGAGGTCCACCTTTCATTTGATACCAACCGATCTTATAGTCAGGTCCACCCGGTTCATTAGAAACTGCTGCACCAACAACTTCAATCCCAGGAATATGCTTCCGTGCAAGATCTGCATCATCAGTTACAATCACAAATCGCATATCACTTCTCTTTTCTTTCATTCTCTCAATTGCCATTTGATAGTATTGAGGTGGTAGGAATGAAAATCCAGTGGAGTAATCTCCTCCACGAAAATGAATTACACAAATATCATCTGCAGAATAATCAGTAATGACTTTATCTTCATCAACTTTACACCACTCCCGAATATCATCACGGCGATCTTCAATATACAACATATTCTGGAATGTTCCGTCCAGTTTTGTGTTGTCAGGAAGAAAGAAAAGTCCGTGGTCAATAGGATTCATATCATGCTGATGACGACCCTCTTTATAGTGACCTTCCTGACGTTCACGATACCAGTACTCAATACCTTCAGGTAGAGTATCTGGAGGACCACCATCAGGTCCAGATCCACCTACAACTTCCTTCCCCCAGAAGTAAGGCATCCAACCATTTCCTTTCCACAGTTCTTTGCCTTTAATGCCATACTCGTATCCCAACTTTTCTGCAATGATGCGAGTTACGACAGATGCCCAAATCTGGTTACCAAGACCAGATCCGAGATACATTTCATTTACTAACATATTCTCCTTCTAAGGCTTTATTTACAATGTTATCAAAAAAAGTTGGAAGTGTCAATTGAGTTAGATCCATTTCTTGCGCTTTAGCAAACAAATGATCATTATCTTTTAGAAGTTCTTCGGTTACTTCAGTGTAATTATTTACAAATAGAACTGGATATCCTTCAAATAATTTCTCAAGATATGGATGAGTTTTCATCACGGGAACTCTTCGCATATAAAGAACTTCCCAATTTCTATGACAATCAATAGCGTTTCCAATAGGACAAATCATAAATTTGGATTGACTGAGATTGTATAAAAATACAGAATAAGGGACTCTCTCTTCATGAACTTCTGCCCAAGACTTATTTTTAAAAATACTCTTGATACCGACTCTTTGAGAATTTGTATTCTCGCTATGACTCACATATAAAAGTCCTGGAGGATTCTTTGAAGTAAATCTCATAGAACTCTTAATATCACCAATTCTACCATCGCTTGGATTCATTGCCCTTTGCAAACCGTAAGGAGCAGGTACAACTTTTCCACCGTAGGCAATAGCATTTACAGCAGAAATGCACAATACGTTTTCGGGAATAGCATCAAAAATGTGTTCGTCAGTTGGAGTATCTTCAAGGTTAGTGAAGATAATGAATTTCATATCAGGAAAGTTTGAACACAACTTCAACAGATCACTTCTTTCCATAAGACTTTCAACATAAGGTCGGTCAGTCTCTTTTACCTCTACAATATGTCTTTTATATAAACGAATATTATCAATAAACAGAGTCATATAATCTCTGCTTTTTTTAATCTCAAAAAGTTTTTCTACAAATTCCAAATTCATTAAGTTGGCATCTTTCATAAAAGACGTAAAAATATTCCCCCATTGACCAGACTGGTCTCCGAAGGAATAATCACATAACTCTGAAAGTGCTACACCTTCAATCAATTCCATGGTTTAATAAATTCTGCGTATTTTTCTTGATTAACAACAATGTACTCTGGATATGAGTCATCAATGGGAATTGTTTTTATTTGAATAGACCTACCAAAAGGATCAATACCTTCGTCAATTTTTCTCTCCGCATTTGCAGTATTAGACTCTACATTATTTTCAGTATGCTCATATGAAGCCAATTTCAATCTAAAATTATCTGCGTCACCAAAGAAACTCCAATGCCAACCCGCCTGCTCAATTCTATAAGCATCTTTATGCATATTTCGCAAAAGATCTACAGAATAATTTGAAAGAGTTTTGAATGTAGAAATCCTTGTTCCCATCCAATCATCTTGATAAAGATAGTTTAACTTGTAGTAAAATGCTTTCTGCAGGCAAACATAATGATTGTTTGGATCAAACCAAGATAGATCTTTAAGAACTAAAGGATTAATAATTTCATCGGCATCACTGGTAAGAATAATATCATCATCATTGATTCCAAAATTTACTGATCCATAAATGCTACTATCTCTATTAAAGATGGCTCTTTGAAAACGAATTGGATACTCTCTATATGGAGTTCCATTCAAATCATTTCCTCCCATAGGAGTATGATATTTTTTCTTATCCACATAATCACTATAGTCATTGGGAATTTCTTCAGTGATATTATGAATAATCTTATGATGAAACTTAGAAAATCTTTCTTTGTTTTCCTGATAGTAAAGTGGTTTAGGATTTCCACTAACAGTCCAAGGAGATTCTGTAATTACGAAATAATCAACTACATCATTGAGTATATTGAGTCTAAGGTCAAGAAGATCTAACTCATTAAAGAAAATAAAGGAATCAAATACTCTCATTGCTATACTCCAGAATAAATTTACGTTGCTCTTCGTCGTTTTTCCAATTCTTAAGTTGAATATAATTTTTAAGTTCCATCACATAAACAGTGACCTCTTCAGTTTTCATTAACATCCCAGGATTTAAATGCTCGTCAAGATATAAGTTTGTACAATAAAAATTCTTAAGATTAGAAGAGCATAATCCAGCAGCAACAGCAAAAGTACCAGTGCCAGAAGATGCAAGATTTTTTGCTCTCATAAGAGTTGCAAAATCCTCTCCTACTGATTTTGATTGTATGGTTACTTTTTCAATCCTTCTAAGTTCATCAACTATGGGATTACAGTTATATGGTTCAGTGACCACAATTACTTTATCGTATTCCTCAATCAAATTTAAGTAATAACATAAAGGATTGGGAACATAATCATGTGGAGGATTATGTTCATGCGCAAAAATATCTCCACTACGAATATGAATGACTAAAGTATCATCATCAAATGGTTTATCAATGCTAAATTTAAAGTTTGGAACTACATATTGCTTTGCAACTTTTCCAATATTTTCATATAGAAAATCAATAGGAATATCAAAGTCTTTATTTTGAGTATTATAATGAAAGAATCTATTTGGACGAAGCATTGTTTTGCCTTCGTGATTCAATATCACTTGATCAATTAATTCATGATGAGGACTAACAAATCCGTCTCCATGAATTTGAGAGTATAGAATTCCATTACAGATTTGTTGAATATTATTTCCAAGTCTCCCATACCAATGAGAGACACTATTCACAATACTTCTCATATCAAATCCTGCTTAATATAAAAGGCATCACCCCAAGTACCACCCATCCAATCAGTTTCAACTCTAACCATATTATATCCTTTAAGGAAATCGTCAATGTCTTCAATAAGAGCATTATCTTCATAGACTTCAGTATTATTAACCTCAGTATAAACACAATCAATAGTCTTGAGAGTATTTTTTGCTCCTTTTAGAACTTCAAGTTCATATCCTTGAGTGTCCATATTGAGAAAATTATAACTATGATTTTTCCCAATTACAGAATCCATCGTAACCATTTCAACAGTTTCTTTCCTGTCAAAAATAATATTTGGATATTGTTCTAAAACATGTTTAGGATTTAGAATTGAACTACACAATCCATCATCATTACAAGTCATTTCTACAGTAGCACAACTACTTCCAAGTGCTTTATTAATAAGATTAATATTATCAAACCCAATAGAGTTGACAACATCAGTCAACTTTTGAAATGGTACTTTTTGTGGTTCAAACACAATCAAGTTTTCTACATTATTCTTCTTATAGGTTTCCATTTCTTGTCCGATGTGACCGCCAACATGAATCACACCAGTAACGTTAATGTTATACTTCCTAATCAAGGAATTAAAACTCAAAAGCATAAGTCAACTCCTAAAGATACATTCTGTTGACTCTTTAGAAATTCTTCCTTTCTGCACAAAAAGTTTTACAATTTCTGGATCAACCACAGTAGGATCTACATACCAATCTTCATATGGATTATTTTGGTTAGCAACATTTCTTACAACCAATTCATATCCACGAGATAGAAGGATTTCCATTGCCTCTTCACCAGCATCAGGACCATCCTTATAAAGATCAGTTTCATAAGTAATCACAGAGAAGCGATATTCATCCAAAGGAAGTGCTTTCAGTGCATTAAGAGTTTGCCAGGCAGGTTCAATGTCAACTTGGAGATAATCAATTTGCTTTGGGTAATTATTCTCTTTAAAGAATTTTTTATAATCAAATTGAATTGCATCAGCACAAATGCACTTATTATCTCTAATAGAGTTGTATCCTTCAACCTTTGACCGATCAATTTCAAAAGAAACGCCTTTCCAATCAAACTCAGTTTCAAGAAGATAGGTGTTACTAATAATTACACCATGATCTCCTCCAATCTCAACATAAGTTCCATTCTTTTTTCCATCAAGAATACTCAAGACAAACATATCTTGAAATGCTTGAGAATAATTATTTTTAATACTCTCAGCACCATTAAACTTATATCTAAGTTTTTCTAAGTTTTCCTGAAAATATCGGTTGCAATCAGGGAAAGTGTAATCAGTCATCAGTTTTTCCAATAATCGTAAATGTCTTTAGTAACTTCATATTCCATAGTTTTAACTTTTCTGTTTGGTTGACTCATTGCCCAAACAAACATACTTTCAATCAATTCTTCAAGATTAGTTTCATCTCTAAATTCTAACATACTTTTTGCTTTTGTGTGATCACAATATGCATGTTTCACTTCATGTCTCGGTTCACCATGCTCAATAGGAACTTCATATCCATATTTTTTACCAATCTTCTGTACTGTTTCAGCAACCTCATTTAGAGTAAAGTGCTTATCGGCACCAATATTAAATATTTCTCCGTCAAAATCTGTGAGAAGTTTATCAAATGGTTCCATATAATATTTGATATCGGAAAAAGCACGAGTCTGTTCCCCATCACCATAAACAAGAATGGGTTGCCCATTCAAAGTTTTGCGGATAAAAATACCAATCACATTCCGTTAACGATCCCAAATGTTTTGATAAATTCCAAGAACATTGTGAGGACGAACAATATTATATCTAAGACCAAACTGTTCGTGAGCCAATTTTAAATCACACTCCACAGCGTACTTAGCAATACCATATGGATCAATTGGTTGTGGTCGTTTATCCTCAGTGAATGGAGGTTCTTGTTCACCATAAACTGCCATACTTGAAGTAAAAATCATTTTAGTATCATGCTTGATACATTCATTGATTAAATTGGCAGAACAAATAAGATTGTTTCTATAGTTATAGTTGCGAATAAAAGGTGATAGTCCTTCAGCAGCATAAGCGGCAAAATGCAAAAGAACATCTGGTTTATGCTCTTCAAATAGATCAACTACTTTCTTTCTCCTTTCAAGATCAAACTTTGCAAAGGTAAAATTTTCAGACTTCGGAAGAAATGCCTTATATCCACCAGAAAGATCATCAATACCTATTACCTTATGACCGTTTGCCAAAAGATGTCTTGTATAATTGGACCCAAGAAGTCCTGCACATCCAGTAACAAATATCTTCATAGATAATCTCCCTTCATTGCTTCAAATACTTTAGCGATGCCTTGGTCAATTGTAGTTTTTGGAGTCCACCATTTCATCAAATAAGTATCTGGTCTATTTCTCTTATCCATTTGAACACTATCTTTCTGATCAGATGGTTGAACTTTTACATCATACTTTCCAATCAAATTAAATTGTCCACAAATAATACTTGCAATGTCAATAATTTTTGTGGACTTAAAACTTGTAATATGGAGATTATCTTCTGATGTAAATTCATTATAATTTTCCATAATTGCCTCAAGTGCTTCGCAACAGTCTTCAGCATAAAGAAACTCACGTTCTTCCTGACCATCGGTGAGCATATCAATTACGCCAGTCTCAAATCCTTTGCGGATAAAATCTGTAATAACATGTGCTTTGTCATGGTCCTTTTCAATTCCATACACATTCCAGAACTTAACAATAAGACCATTTAGAGATTTAGTATAGAGTTCTCCAACATTCTTGAGTACACCATAAGGTGAGTAACTCATGTTACTCATCTGGGATGATGCAAAAACAAATCTCTTATTATATTTCTTAAGAAGTCCAAATGCATTTGCCATCAAACGGGCATTATTATCAATGAATTGAAATGTATGTTGATACTTTTTCAAGTAACGAGATCCACCAACATCAAATGCAAGAAAGAATACAAAGTCTGCTGTCTGAATTGCATTTTCAAGATATTGATTTGGAATCACAGTCATATCATGATTTGGAGTTTCAACCTTATCAAAATCAATAACCGTATGACCCTTCTCGCGAAGATACTCCGAAAGGTAGGCACCAATCTGCCCACTGGATCCTAAAATTGTAATTTTCATAATCAAGCAGTTTGTTTTTTAGAAATTTGAGAGGAAATCCATTCGTATGTTTTTCTAATTCCTTCTTCAAGAGATTGTGAATAATCCCAACCAAGTTTTTCCCTAATGAGATCATTATTAGAATTACGACCACGAACTCCAAGAGGTCCATCAATATGATTTTTTTCTACAACTTTACCCGCAACTTTAGCGGCAGTATCTACAAGTTGATTGATAGTAACCATTTCTTCCGAACCAATATTAACAGGTCCGATGAAATCACTATCCATCATTCTGCGGGTTGCTTCGATGCATTCATCAATATACAGGAAGGAACGAGTTTGTAAGCCATCTCCCCACACTTCGATGGATCCACCTTCCTCTGAAAGATGGGCAACTTTACGACAGATTGCTGCTGGTGCTTTTTCTCTTCCACCCTCCCAGGTTCCTTCTGGACCGAAAATATTGTGGTAACGAGCAACCCGAACAGGGATCCCATAATTACGATGATAAGCAAAAAATAGTCGCTCGGAGAAAAGTTTTTCCCAACCATACTCAGAATCTGGATTAGCAGGATATGCGGACTCTTCACGACAATCTGGATTGTCAGGATCAAGTTGATTATGTTCTGGATACATACATGCGGATCCAGAATAGAAAATTTTAGTTTTATTTACGTTCTTGAAGTCATTAAGTTGACGTTGTGCTTCAAGAACATTTAAATTAATTGTTGCGGAGTTGTGCATAATGTCTGCATCGTTTTCACCAGTGAAAACAAACCCTGCACCGCCCATATCAGCAGCAAACTGATATACTTCATCAAAAGTATCAATGTACTTTGAAGGAACAAAGTTATAAAAATTACAATATGGACCTTTATATTGAAGAACTCTTTCTACAAAATTAAGATCTCTTAGATCCCCAATAATAAATTCGTGTGCTTCTGTTTTAGAATATTCTGGATTCTTAAGATCTACACCACGCACCCAATAACCTTCAGAGCGTAGTCGTTTTACCATATGACTTCCAATAAAGCCACCAGCACCTAACACAAGTGCCGTTTTCTTGTACTCACTCATAGACTAATAAATTTCTCTTAGTATATAGTATACAAAAAAAGAGGAGTTTATGCAACTCCTCTTATGTAACTCAGGCTCGCCACCAATTCTTTAACTGGAAATTGGAAACCAGGCGGAGAAAGAATTCCCCATCCGCACCACTTGCCTTTTTAAGGAATGGCAAGAAACCTATTTTGTAGCAGAAATAAAGTTATTAATTGCTTCTGCTTGTGAAAGCACATCTGAAAGACTTGGATATTGTACATTAAAGTCTTTTGGTAATGTGCCACCATTACCACATTCTGCTTTCGCAAACTCTACATGATAATTATCTGAAAGCATAGCATATGCTTGTTTGAAAATTTCGAACCGAAGTTCATATGGTGTTTTATTCATGATTATTGTGTGTAGTGTGTATATTTGAAGGGTCTTTTGACTCCACCACTTAGTTTTGCGAAACTAAGAAAAGTTGAGTTAACTTTGATATCTCGGTAATACCAAAGAATGCACATAAAAATAATACATCCCAAAGTTTAAGTTTAATTGCAAAAGGTATTGTCAGTAATCCTCCAACAACTTTTATCATTAAACCATATTTAAATTCTCCCCACAACATAGTTTGGTAACCAATTATGAGAAGAATGTTTCCAATCCACCGAAGTAAATCAGATTTAGACATAAGGGGTTTTGCTCCCGACCAGGGCTAGTTTTAAGTCATACCGGGACTCATCATTGGACCACCCGGGCCATATTTTAAATTAGTGGTCATGACATATCTATCTATATCAATATTACTCTTTTCAGTTTTATGATTTAACCACCCAGGAAATATAAGAACATCATTAGTCTTTACTGGAACTTCAACCCAAGGATATTGGTACTTTTGTTTTTTAAAATAT
>Ga0129336_10000853_pt1 | contig 18062 bp, 30 predicted proteins | sample CPB6_02_DNA_FD_96878 | JGI IMG/M metagenome (GOLD analysis project Ga0129336, IMG submission 96878) | Freshwater to marine salinity gradient microbial communities from Chesapeake Bay, USA - CPBay_Sum_0.6_0.2_DNA | ecosystem: Environmental > Aquatic > Marine > Coastal | place: USA: Chesapeake... | reverse complement strand
CTGCAGAGGATGACCTAGACCGCGAGGAACTAGAGATTGAAATGATTGAGTTGATGAATAATAATATGAATATTGAGAACTCAATGAAAGGTGCGATTCGTAAGATGTCGTTCCTGATGACTCAATATCGTTCTGTTCTAGATCATATTGGTAAGGACCATATTACTGAAGAAGATTATGAACGTGAAGAGAAGCGTTATCACGTTATGACTGCACTGAAGCAAGCACTCAACTCTGCACGTCCTCGTGGCGGTGTGATTGACGAAGGTAACTCAATCTATCTGTTTGATATTGGTGTGAACGTAGCACACGCACAAGCAGAAGTCTTTAACTACCTGAAGATTGAGAATGAACTGATTGCAAACGGTCAAGCACCTTCACACGAAATGACAATGGAGTGGTTGGAGAAGTGTGCTGATAAGTTTGAAGATTGCGCTCAACGCTTTGCAGAAAGTCGTGGATTTAAGGTACTTGATGAGAAGTCTCTTGCACATCCAGAACAACCACCACTGCTCCCATCGACAGTAGACCAAGAGTTTGCTAAACTGAAAGCAGCAGAAGAGGAGTGATTTTATGCATCTTGTGATTGGAACCCCAATGTATGGGGGAATGTGTACTAGTGAATATACGCAATCTATTATTCATCTATCAGAAGCAGCAAATAAGTCAGGAGTTAAGTTCACCACTATCTTTCTTGGCAATGAGTCTCTGATTCAACGTGGGCGAAACACCATCGCCCACCACTTTATGAGTATGCCTGATGCAACTCATTTGCTGTTTATTGATGCAGACTTGAAGTTCCGTGTAGAAGATGTGGTGAAAATGATTAAGGCAGATAAGTCTTTAATTATTGGTCCTGTTCCATTGAAAGGTTATAACTGGGAAGAGATTCGTCAAAGGGCACTAGCAGGCGAACCTGAAATCAATCGTACTGGTGGTGTATTCAATATCAATCACCTTCCTGGTATTGAAATGGAAGATGAAGAAACTCCATTTGAGATTGAGCACGGTGGTAATGCAATGATGATGATTCGTCGTGATGTATTTGAAGAACTTGCTCCTCATACACCTTATTATACAAATGGTGGTGCATCACTTCCTGACGGTGAGAAGATTTTAGATTACTTCCGTGTGGAGATTGATAAGGAAAGGAACCATTTACTTTCAGAAGATTATTTCTTCTGCCATTCATATCGTAAGATTGGTGGTAAAGTTTGGTGTGCTCCTTGGTGCCAGATCGGTCATTTTGGAAGTCATCTGTTTAACGGACACTATGCTCGTTCTTATAAATAACTAGAAACCATAGGATAATAATGTCAGCACAACATCCCATTATCAAATATCGTTTAACCAGAGACGGTAGAATTCCTGAGTACCTATGCACTGACCCAAGAGCATTTGCAGGAATGTATGGTGTAGATACAAATAAGCCTGGATTTATTCCTCGTTGGTTGTCTCCTCAAGAAACTCAATATCTTGGAATGGGTTGTGGTGAGATTGATCCAGAGCAAGGTGCTCCATCGGGTGTTTCTGTTGTCGAAACCAAAGCAGAACTTCAGACTTATATCACAGGTATTTCAACAACTTGGACTGTTGATAGTCAAGTCCTTGTTGGCATTAAGACTGAAACCATTACATCAGCAGGCATTACTACTTCACCTGAAGTAACTTTTGATCCTGGTCCTGGTGTTGTTGTTGGTGTTAACACTTCATATAGTGATAGTGTAGAGAAGATTGATATTGATGGTAATGTTGCAATCACCACAACAAGAACTTGGAGAACTGTAGATACTCTGCAGAATCCATTTGACCCTGTTGCAGCAACTAACGAACTCTGGAACATTTACGAAGTAGTAAACGGTATTGTAACTGGTTGATAAAACTTTATGAAAACTTATTATTTTGACTGTGGACTTCCAAGGTCGGGGTCCACACTTTTGACTGCATTGTTAAATCAAAATCCTCAAATACACGCAGGTACATTGTCTCCTGTATTTGAGGTTATGTATTATACAAGAGACAGACTTCAAGGAGAGCAGGCACAAGCATTTCCAAAACCAGAAATCTTTAAGAAGATGGTTGGAACTTTGATTGATACTTATTATGAAGACCGTAGTGAGCCAGTTGTAATTGATAAGTGCCGTGCTTGGCCTGCTCATATTGATTTAATCAAAGAATATATCACACCAGACCCCAAAATTATTTGTACTGTAAGACATCCACTGGATATTCTTGCATCCTTTATTGACTTGATTAACAATAGTCGCTCAGTGTCTTTTATTGATAAGGCACTCCTACAACAAGGAATGTTTATCACAAATGATACAAGATGTCATTTTATGATGAGTCCTGGTGGTATTGTATGGGAATCTATGAATGCACTTGCGACTGCATTTAGAAACAATCAAACGCAACACATTCACTTCATTCAGTATGATGACTTGGTGAGTGACCCCAAGAGAGTAATGCAAGGTATTCATTCGTTCTTGAGAATGAAACCTTATGAGTATGATTTTGAGAATGTAGAAAATAAGTATAGAGAAAAGGATAGTGAAGTCTATGGTCTTCCTACGATGCACGAAGTTCGTCATAAGGTAGAGAAGAAATCAAGACACTATTCAGAAGTATTAAGTGAGGAAGTGATAAATAAGTATAAGGATTTAGATTTTTGGAATAAGTAATAGATGTCCGAAGCAAGGATTGACCGTATTTCAAATGAGAATAATACTGGTGGTCCTACTTTATCGGGCATCACTACTTTTTCTGGTCAAAACTATTTTGTTCCACCAAGAGGAACCACGGCAGAGAGACCTTCAGATTGCCCTCCTGGTTCCATAAGATTCAATACTGATGGTGCTCATTTAGAGTACTTTGATGGACTTCAGTGGTTAGAATTAGAAGCATTTAATGTTGAGTTAGGTGGTGGAACTGGTTCTAATACTGGTTTAGGTAATCGTGGATTGTTTGGCGGAGGTTATGCTCCAGGAAATAGTAACGTAGTAGACTTTATTACTATTTCAACACTAGGAAACGCTCAAGACTTTGGTGATTTAGTTACTGCAAGATTTGCACCTGCTGCTTGTTCTTCTAGTACTCGTGCAGTATGGGGAGGTGGTGGATTTCCTGCACAGATAAATCTCATTGACTTTGTTACAATATCATCCACAGGAAATGCAACTGATTTCAATGGAGATATAACCAGTGCAAGAAGAGGTCTTGCTTCTTGTTCTTCTTCAACTCGTGGACTGTTTGGCGGAGGAAATACTCCAACAAATGTAAATATCATAGATTATATAACAATCGCATCAAATGGAATAAATGCAGTTGATTTTGGTGACCTAACTCAAACGAAATATGGATTCGCCGCTTGCTCTTCAAGCACTCGTGGTGTTTTTGGTGGGGGTTATGCTCCAACTGCAACTAATACAATAGAATATGTAACGATTGCAACAACAGGAAATGCATCAGACTTTGGAGACTTGACCGATGCAAGAACTGATGTTTCATCTTGTTCTTCCAGTACTCGTGGATTGTGGGCAGGTGGCGGACTTCCTGCTGGCAGAAACATCATAGACTTTGTTACACTATCCACTACAGGAAACGCACAAGACTTTGGTGATTTAACTGTCGCAAAAGTTAATCTAACTTCTTGTTCTTCAAGTCTTCGTGGAGTATTTGGTGGAGGAAATCCAGGTCCATCAAATGTTATTGATTATGTAACTATCACTACGACAGGTAATGCTATTGATTTTGGTGACTTAACTCAAGCAAGATATGGTTTTGGTGCCTGCTCCAACGGTCACGGAGGTTTATAAGAAATGTCAGAAATCAAGTTCTCAAACTTTGTAAACGAAGATGGCAGTCACGGTCCTGACCTTGTTGGAGTAACTACATTTACATCTCCTCATTACTTTGTTCCACCATCAGGCACCACAGCACAGAGACCTTCTGGTGAGGGACTTGCACCTGGAATGTTGAGATTTAATACTGATATTGGAAGACTTGAAGTATGGAGAGGAGACCATTGGGCTACGATACTTGGACAAGAAAGTTCCTCTATTGGTGGTCGAGCATTATTTGGAGGTGGATATGTGCAGAGTGGATCTGGCGATACAAATGTAATAGAATATATAACAATTCAATCAACAGGAAATTCAATTGATTTTGGAGACCTATCTTCAACAAAATCAAATGGACCATCTGCATTTTCTTCCAAAACAAGAGGAATATTTGCTGGTGGATACATATATCCATCGCCAGGTACAGCGACTAATGTTATTGATTATGTTACTATTGCAACAACTGGTAATGCTCTTGATTTTGGAGACTTAACTCAAACAGCAGGTTTTCCTGGTTCTTGTTCCGATTCTACTCGTGGTATTATTTTTACATCAGGAGGAGCAGGTCCATACACTAATGTTATAAATTATGTGACAATGACATCAACTGGAAATGCATCAGACTTTGGAGATATATTAGCAGGAAACTCTGCTGCATCTGCATTATCAAGTCCAACTCGTGGAGTTGTTCATAGAGGAGGAACTGCTCCCGCTAGTGGAGATAATACTCTTGAGTATATAACAATTCAATCAACAGGAAATTCTGTTGATTTTGGAGATCTTGCTCAAGGAGGTTCTGATGGAAAAAGAGTTTTTACTGGTTCTCTGGCAAATTCAATTCGTGGAGTATTTTTTGGTGGAACTGGACCAAGCACTCCAACAACTACAGAAGCAAATTGTATTCAGTATCTTACAATCTCCACTACAGGAAACACACAAGACTTTGGCGATTTAACAATTGATAGAAATCGCACTTCTGGGACAAGTGATGCCACCAGAGGAATTATGGGTGGAGGAAATCCTTCAACTGCAAGAAATTCAATTGAATTCATTACTATTTCAACGACTGGAAATGGTCAAGATTTTGGAGATTTTAGTGTAACAAAACATTCATATTATGATGGTGCCTGCTCCAACGCTCACGGAGGTTTATAAGAAATGTCTAAACTTAACATCTCAAGATTAACCAACGAGAACGAGGACGGAGCACCAAAGATTACTGGTATTTCTACCTTCTCGTCTACTGCATTTTTTGATCCACCAAAAGGAACCACAGCACAAAGACCAGAGTTCGTTCAACCTGGAATGATACGTTTTAATACTGATGGAGCACACCTAGAGTATTATAATGGTGTTGAATGGACTGAAGTTCTTGTAGCGAATAATACTTTGGATGGTGGTAATCGTGGTTTGTTTGGTGGTGGTTTCATATACACTGCACCAGCAACCTATGCAAATAGTAATGTAATTGACTACATTACCATTTCTACTCTTTCAAATGCAATAGATTTTGGAGATTTACAATCAGCAACAAGGGGACCTGGAGGATGTGCCTCATCAACTCGTGGTTTATTTGGTGGTGGAGGAGAACCAGGTATCAATGTAATAGATTTTATTACAATCTCATCAACAGGAAATGGTTCTGATTTTGGTGACTTAACCCAAGCAAGAGGATATGTAAGTTCTTTATCATCACAAACTCGCGGAATATGGTCAAGTGGTCAAACTGGACCTAATACATCAACAACATCAAATACAATAGATTATGTAACTATTGCATCTAATGGAGTAAACGCACAAGATTTTGGAGACCTTCAGAATATAGTAGGTGGTTCCGGTGCTTGTTCTTCTTCAACTCGTGGAATTATTGCTGGCGGTGAAGGTCCAGGAGATGTAAAAATTAATGTGATTAGTTTTATAACAATATCAACAACAGGGAATGCTTCAGATTTTGGTGATATGTCTCGCACTGTAGCATATTTTGGCGCTTGTTCAAATTCAACTCGCGGATTATTTGCTGGCGGAAGTCCATCAATATCAAATACGATTGAATATGTTACAATAGCAACTACAGGAAACTCTCAAGATTTTGGTGACTTAACAGCATCCAAAAATTCTAATGCTGGTTGCGCTTCTCCAACTCGTGGTATTTTTGCCGGAGGTCAGTCACCTCTTGGTATTAATGTAATTGAATATGTAACAATATTAACAACAGGAAATGCACTCGATTTTGGTGATTTAAGTACTGTTAATAGATTTTACGTAGGTGCTCTCTCCAACGGTCACGGAGGTCTCTAAATATTATTATGGAGAGTAATATCTGATGGCAGCAAATCCAGGAGCACTACGTTTTAATACAGACAGTCTGAAACTGGAGTTGTATGATGGCAACCAGTGGGTAGAGTTAGTTGCGACTTCTGCTGACTCACAGACTGGTGGTGCTCGTGGTTTGTTTGGTGGTGGAGAAATTTCTTTTGGTTCTTATGAAATTGATATTAACTATGTAACAATAAGTAGTACTGGTAATGCTCTTGATTTTGGAGATTTAACGCAAGCAAGAGGAAAAATAACTTCTTTTTCAAGTTCAACTCGGGGATTATGGGCTCAGGGAGAACTTACACCTGCAGGCAACTCAAATGTAATTGATTATGTAACCATATCATCAACAGGTAACGCTACTGACTTTGGAGATTTGTTAGCAACTACGAATAGAGGTGTTGCTCTTTCAAATGCAACTCGTGGAATTATTAGTGGAGGAACACCAACAAATCTTCAATATGTAACGATTGCATCAACAGGAAATGCAGTTGATTTTAATGGTAATTTTACTCAAAGCAGGAGTGATTTAGCAGGTTTTGCTTCCCCAACTCGTGGAATTTTTGCTGGAGGATTTACTCCAACAATCGTCAATACAGTAGATTTTATTACTATTTCAACATTAGGGAATGCTGCTGATTTTGGAGACTTAACTGTTGCAAGAATGGGAATGGATGGATGTTCAAATTCCATCAGAGGACTTGCGATGGGAGGTTATAATGCTCCTGCCTTTTCTGCAGATGCAACAATAGATTATATGGCGATTGCAACATTAGGTAATGCAGCAGATTTTGGAGATTTAATTACTGCTGGAGGAGGATGTGCATTTTCTTCATCAACTAGGGCAGTTGCTCTTCCGAGTGGAAATATTATAGAATATGTGACCATTATGAGCACAGGAAATGCTGTTGATTTTGGAGATACTTTTAATAATAGTGCAGGTTATAAAGCAGGATGCTCCAATGCTCACGGAGGTTTATAAGAAATGTCAGAGTTTAGAATAGACCAAATCACAAATCAGGCAGGAACAGCAGGACCACAAGTTGCTGGTATTACAACCTTCAGTAGCACTTCTGGTTTGTTGATGCCTTCTGGGCCTACAGAGTACCGTGGAGGAAGAGGTAGAGGTTTGTTTGCAGGAGGTTACACAAATTCTCCAGCATCAACATCTACAAATATTATTGATTATATAACAATTTCCACAACAGGAAATGCACTTGATTTTGGAGATTTGACATCAGGAAGACAAGACGCTCATTCTTGTTCCTCTTCTACAAGAGGACTATTTGCTTCAGTAGCAGATAATAGGATTGATTATGTAACTATATCTTCAACAGGAAATGCTTTTGACTTTGGAGATGTATTAACGGAAAATAAAAGATATTCTTCAGCAACTGGAAATTCTATTAGAGGTTTATGGGGAGGTGGAGGAAATCCAAGTGTATATACGACGATAGATTATGTAATTATTGCGTCTTTAGGAAATTCTATAAGATTTGGTGATTTAACTTTTGCTCGTGAAGGACTTTCTGCTTGCTCATCTCCAACTCGTGGGGTTTTTGGTGGTGGACAAACTCCAGCAACTTTAAATATAATAGATTATATAACTATTGCATCCACAGGAAACGCACAAGACTTCGGAGATTTAACTCTTGATAGAAGATTTCCTGGTTCTTGTTCATCTTTAACTCGTGGACTTTGGGGAGGTGGCAATAATCCATCAAATACAAATATTATAGATTATATAACAATTGCATCAACAGGAAATGCAATTGATTTTGGCGATTTAACACAAGCACGTTCTGGGTGCTCTGGAACATCTTCAGCAATTCGTGGAGTATTTGGTGGAGGACAAACACCTACCGATGTAAATACTATTGACTATGTTACTATTGCATCAATCGGAAATGCTATTGATTTTGGTGATTTGACAAGAACTGCAGCAAGACATATAGGTTCTTGTTCTGACGCACACGGAGGTTTAGGAGATTAATATGCCATTACCAAACGAAACATCACCACTATCAGTTGTACCGGGTTCCATCAGGTTTAACACTGACTCTATGAAGTTAGAGTATTATCGTGGTGGTCCTGTAGGATTTGGAACCACTACAACGACTGGTGAATGGGTTAATCTTACAACAGACACACCAGACATTCAGACTGGTGGTGCTCGTGGTGTTTTTGGTGGTGGTTATATCAAAAGTCCTACGAGTGTAAACACAAACACAATTGATTATATTACAATATCAACGACAGGAAACGCAATAGATTTTGGTGATTTAACAAATGCTAGAAGAGGTGGGTCTTCTACCTTTGCATCTAGCACTCGTGGATGTTTTTCAAATGGATATTCAACTGCCGCAGAAAACAGAATAGATTATATTACCATATCATCAACAGGAAATGCACAAGATTTTGGAGACACACTGACTGCATTTTATTCTGCAACAGGTTTAGCAAATTCAACTAGAGGAATAATTGCTGGTGGAGTTCCTTCGTCTAATGTAATTCAATATGCAACTATAGCATCAACAGGAAATACTGTTGATTTTGGTGATACTAGTTTTGCTGGTGGATATAAAAGTGCTTGTGCATCAACAACTCGTGGAATTATTGCTGGTGGAAATTCTTCAAATGTAATTGATTTTATTACAATATCAACTCTTGGAAATGCCGCAGACTTTGGAGATTTAACACAAGCAAGAAGTAGTTTAGCGGGAGGTTCAAACTCAACAAGAGGGATATTTGGTTCTGGGTATACTCCAACTCTATCAAATACAATTGATTACATTACAATTGCTGCAACAGGAAATGCAACCGATTTTGGCGATTTACTAGCAGTGTATGGATTTCCAAGTTTTTGTGCTTCATCAACTCGTGGTGTATGGGCAGGAGGATATTCACCAGCACCAGGAACCGCAGTAAATGTTATTCAATATGTAACCATTATGAGCACTGGGAATGCTATTGATTTCGGAGATATATCAACAGCAGCAGGACTTGCTCAAGGTGGTGGTCTCTCCAACGGTCACGGTGGTCTTGGATAAATAACTAAAAAGTATAAAGATGTCTGTTATTAAGGTAAACAATATAACAAATAGAGATGGGACATCAGGACCAGTAATTGCAGGGATTGCTACTGTGTCCTCAACGTCTCATATGGTTGTTCCGACCGGTAGAACTGGAACTAGATATGCTGATGGTGGTGAAAATATTGTAAGAGACGGATTAGTATTACATTTAGATGCAAAGTATTCATATCCAGGATTAGATGGAGTTAATACGGACATTTACAATTGGTATGATTTAAGTGGGAATGAAAATAATGGAGAACTTAAGAATGGTGTAAGTTATTCTACAAGTGATGGTGGGTCTCTAGTTTTTGATGGTTCTAATGATTATATAGACAATACTTTTTCTTTTTCATCAAGACTATTCAGTATAAATTGCTGGATATATTTTAATTCTCTGACTGGATGGCAAACTATTATCGGACAAGATACTTCGCAATCTACACTTTCTGGCGCGATTTATTTTCAAAAAACCAGTGACAATTTTGCACAATCTACTCCAAGACCAGCAAATACATTTAATACTGCCATATTAACTACTAGTAATACAACAATAGATTGTCTTGACACATCTACGGTATCTGCAAATACTTGGTATAATTTTTGTGCTTCTGTTTCAACCACAGACATAAAACTTTATAGGAACGGTAGTTTGGTACAAACAACTGTCAATAGTGATGCTTTGGCAACTCCTACAGGCACTATCAAAATTGGTGCTGGGTATTATAATAATACTTTGGTTGATTATGCAAACGGAAGAATTCCAATAACACAAATTTACAACAGAGCACTCACAGCAGCAGAAGTATCACAAAACTTCAATGCAGTTCGTTCAAGATTTGGTATATAAGTTATGACAGTACCATCAGGAGCACTACGATTTAATTCAGATTCTAGAAAGCTAGAATACTACAACGGGGAAGCGTGGTGGCAGATTGATAGTTTCACACCAGATTCTGCGACTGGTGGTGCTCGTGGTGTTTTCTTTTGGGGATACCAAGCTCCATTAACAGCAAACAGCAATACAATTAACTATATTACAATTTCAACAACTGGTAATGCAATTGACTTTGGTGACATAACAGGAGGAGCACGTAGGGGTGGAGCATCTTGTGCGTCATCAACTCGTGGGTTATTTGCTGGTGGTCTTGTAAGTCCAACAAGGTCTAATACAATTGATTTTATAACTATTGCATCTACAGGAAACAGTCAAGACTTTGGTGATTTACTTGCATCAGCAGGTAGACAAGATATTGCTGGGGGAGGAGCGGCATCAGCAACTCGTGGATTATTTGCAGGTGGAACTGAAGCAGCAGATGTAAATACTATTGAATATGTAACAATCGCATCAACAGGAAATGCTATTGATTTTGGAGATTTATTATCTGTTACTTCTTTAACAGCAGGTTGTTCCAGTTCAACAAGAGCAGTTTTTGGTGGAGGATTAAGTCCAGGATTAACGAATGTAATTCAATTTTTAACAATATCAACAACTGGAAATACTGCAGACTTTGGTGACTTATTAACTGCAAGAAGAAGTGTTGGTGCTTGCTCAAATTCAACACGAGGATTATATGGTGGAGGAAATGCACCGGGAAATTCAAATGTTGTAGAATATATAACTATTGCATCAATAGGAAATGCAATAGACTTTGGCGACTTAACACAAGAAAGAGGAACAATTTCTGCTTGCTCATCTTCAACTCGTGGAACTTGGGCTGGAGGAGATATACCTGGAACTAATTCAAATGTAATTGATTACGTTACTATTATGAGTACTGGAAATGCAGTAGATTTTGGAGACCTACTTATTGTTGGAGCACAACTTACCGCTTGCTCCAACGGTCACGGTGGTCTCTAATAAATAGAAGTGCCTGAAGTTGACTGCAATCTCTAAAGGTAGGGAGAGGAGAAATCCTCTCTATTTTTGTATCACCAACACCAAACAACACCACTCCAACGACGCCCTGAAGTCACTTCATCAACGCGATGCGGATAGAGAAACAGGCTGGGCCACGCTATGATTGACCCAGCAGCAGGTTTCACTTTATAATCATCCCAAAAGACCAGTTCTCCACCTTCATAATTATCATTCAAGCAGATAATCATACTTAAGACTGGAATACCAGCATCTCCAGTGCCCCAGAGCGACCTTATGTGGTCCATATGGCAGCGCATTATCATACCAGGTTCATAGCGATTAAAACGAACCTTACTAAACTTGTTCATAATCTGACGAGTTCTATCTCCACCACCTTCAAATAGAACTTTTTGATTATAAATTCCACCCATTTGGATAATGAATGGCGTCAACAAGTTTTGAAGTTCATCGGTGGTGTTCTGAACTTCAAGTTCTTTAGTCTCTTCAGAACCAAAAGTTCCTTGAACACTATTGTACCAAGTGTGTTTACCCCACTCTCTTTTTTCAATATCATCAATAATATAATCGCAAAGATTTTGTGGAATCAATTGTTCCACCAAAATTAAATCTTTAAGAGTTGAATCTGGATTGTTTAAAGTCATCAGTTTACGGTCTCCAATGGTCTTGCTTGTTCGCACTTACGGCAGAAGTCTTGTTGAAATCTTTGTTTTTGAGTTTGATATGCTTCCGAACTCAATAATTCTTTGAGTGGTGTATCATTTATATTACCACAACTATAGTCTTGGTGGAAGTCGTGACAGCAATAGAATACATTACCTTTCACACCAAAATATAAGTTATCAAAGTAACCTGCACTACATTGTGTTGGTTGCTCACCCCAATCAATTGGACCACGATCTAACTGTTGTGTCTCACAGTTTGCACCATCAAGTGTTCCTGCACGGTCAATCAGTCCAGTCATTGTAAAATTAATACCAGGCGGACACCGCTGGAACTTTTGATAGACTTTCATAAACTCTTGTTTATGGTCTTCACTTCCATCACCATTTACAATCACACTGATAGGAAAGTTAAGTTTTGGTGCATTCTCAAACAGATACATCAACTGATAATACATTCTATAAAGAACAGCAGTTGAAGAACCAGTCATATCTTTCCATCTCTTTTCATCCATTGTTGGAATATTAAGACGGAACTGTTTGATATTTTGTGGATTCTCAATCAACCAATCAGTGAGTTCAGTTGTGACCATACTTCCATTTGAAATATGTTCATACTGAAAACCCATATCAGTCATCAGTTGTAGTTTCTCCTTGAATGTTTCATCAAGGTTTGGTTCATTATAAGTTGCAAAGGAAATATCATTCAATTCCCAAGGAGTATAAACTGAACGTATTTCTAATAGGATTTTACGAAACAACTCAATATCCATACACTCTTTTGGTGCAGGTTTATCATAAGCATTAGGACAGAACCAACACTTATAGTTACAATGAGTATTGTTCTCAATCTGTGCAATCCGATAACCAAATCCGTGAAACTCTGGTAATGGTCTTGAAAGTGCAGAAGTCATACGCAACGATCCAGTGGAAGATAAGTCAGAGAGTTCATATCACCAAGACTACCTTTCGCCCAGGTATTAAATGACAGACTAATACGTTCTGTTTCTGATTGATTAGCAGGAACACTATGAGTTAGATTACTTGGGAAGATAATCAACTCACCCGCTTTCATTGGTAGCAGGAATGTAGCACTATTAAAGTTATTGAACTTCTCACACTGCAGACTGACATCTCTTTGTGATTTACTACGAAACTGAATTGGTGGCAGTTGTTCGTTAATCACAGGATACCAAACACCACTCACCAAACTATTTGGGTGAACATGTTCGTGATGAGATTCACCTTTACCTGATTTGTTAATCCAAGATTGTGTGATTACAAGTTCATCAGTAGAGTTCATAATCTCTTTGACGAACTTATAAATCTTAGATTGAATAAATGCTTTAATATTACTCAACTCTGGTTTATCAAGTACAAAAGTGTCTTCTGATTGGCGATTGTAGTGAATCACGTTACCTGCATCACCACCTTTGTTTTCTCTTCGACAAGGCAATGTACGAATATATTCCAATTCCTTCTCATAAGGTAAAGGATATTGTGCGATAAGCACTGGTGTTGGAAATAACGAAAGCAATTCGTCTTGCATTTTACAAAATCATTTTATATCTGATTATATATCGGATTTTTGGGGGTGGCAAGTGGACGGTTGTTGAAGGGTCCATAGACGCTCCCAATGCCCCCTAGGATGCCCTACAATCACTGGAGACACACAAAACCAATGAAGTGCTCGATCCCAGACCATTTGCTTTCTGTGGGAGGTTTTTAGTTTATGCCTTGAATCACTGAGACTACTTAACACTTGACAAGCATCTGTCAACACCTGTAGACTACCTTTGTCCTGGTTGATAGATAAACTTTAACTACAACTTCAAACTACTATGAAAACTAAAAAACGTTTTGTGAATGTGATTCCTAAAAGTTCCAAGGCGAAGAACCGTTTTGTGAATATTATGCAATCTCTTCATGCAATGGAAGTGGAGCAAGAAGTAGACGATAAATTCTTTTTGGTTTCTATCAATCGTATGTACTGTACTTGGGTGCCCAAGATTGGCAACGAACATTGGGATATTGTTAAATGATTGGATTGATTGCAGCATTGACGTGTGGAATTTCTACATACTATGGAGTAGGAGACGGATTTCATGGAAAAATTACTGCAAATGGTGAGCGGTTTGACGCTTATCGTTGGACTGCAGCTCATCCTTATCTACCTATGGGTTCACGCATACGGGTAACGAATCAAGATAACGGTAAACAAGTTATCGTTCGCGTAAATGATCGTGGACCCTATTCTCATGCTGATTTGGATTTGTCTTATGCTGCTTTTGCTCACATTCAGTCTGTAAAAAAAGGTAACGCTGTCGTTTGTTGGAGGGTTGTTGGATGAAAAAACTGATTATTCTTGCCGCACTTTTGTTCTCTTCTCCTGTATTCGCTCAGGAAACATATCGCCCATTTCGTTATGAGACTGCATGTGGAATTGAAAAAGATGATCAGTTCTATGATGATACCTGTGTTGTGATTGAAACGCGAGAGTCTAATGGTGCTCTACGTACTCGTAATATCTTTTCTAATCGCTTTGCACTGGCAATCAAATCCAGATTTGATAAAGAAAAGGGATTTGTAACTTGGGATAGTCATAACAAATATGAATACAAGTGGGAGTATAAACTTGGCGGAAGTGGATGGAGTTATGTGATGCCAGGAGTTCTTATTGAAAACGTAAGCTGGGATTAGTCTATTAAATAGTAATCAAATACAAAAGTAAAAATGACTGAAGAATCTCAGATCGACAAGTGGAATCGTGGAGTAACTCTTTTTGAAGAAAGTGTACTAAAACCAGATCCAGAACTTCGCAACTGTGCTCACAATCAACTTTGTTACAATGAACTCATGGCAGTTCGCGAACAAGTGCTACAATATATTAAAACTATGAGACAATGAGTTCTACATACATATATTTCATTATTTTCTTTTGTATTGCTTACTTGATTGTCACCGATCAATCTGTAGCAAGGGCATTTTATATGCTTACTCAACTGGTAAGAGTAGAGTACGAAAAGACAAAGTGGTGGATTCTACATAATCCAGCAAATCCAATCGTAAAGTATATCATGTGGAGACGCGCATATAAACTTGCGAAGGAATTGCAACAAGAGTTAGAATCAAGAAATAAATAAACATTATCTGAATAATACATATGCTCTCCACGCAGTATCGGTTGAGATTAGAAGAGATTTGTAATAAGATTGTAAGGTGCGAATCAGTAGAATTATCAGAAATGATATGGGCGGAAAAACTTGCAAAAGCAAATCGTTCTGCTGCAACAATGTTAAGGCAAGCAAGACGCCGTGCTGCAAATCCAAATATGCAAGAAGGAAGTCTAGATGACTTTATGAATGCACTGGATTTAGGTGATCCTGACCCATCAAATCATCGCACAGGATTTAATGGTGTAGATGATATTATTGATTTCTTTACAGGAGATAAACCAGACGACTGGAGACAGCGCGACTAGTGGCATAAGACCCCTTGATTTTTCGGTCAAGGGGTCTTATAGTAGGTACATACAAATCCAGAGCAATGACTTACAAAGCACGCCTCAAAATTTCTTTTGATACTGAATGGACTCCTAGTTATGGGTCTGGAATCTATGATGATGAAACTCTTCCGGAAGAGCATTATACTTTTGAGATTCCTACCGAGGACATTAACACCATTCAATTGTTCCGATTCTTTGGAAATGTGGCACGCACGATGGGACACAATGAACTTGGTATTATGAAAGGCGCTTGTTCGCTTGCATTTAATGATATGCGTAGTGAAGAAGATATGAAAAAGATTGCTTATGAGTTTGATCTTAAACTCTGCGAAGAGTATTCAAAGGAATATTCTGAGATGCAGGATGAGATTTATGATCTGAAAGCAAAACTGTCACGCTGCCAGCAACCTGACAATCCAAACTATACAGAAGAAGAAATGGAAGCAATGACTGCAGATCACTATAAAGAATGGAGTGGTCTTGTTCCTGGTAGTCATTCTGCTGTAATGATGGGATGTAAATGTCCTACAATGGATAATGAAGATATGCCCGATGGTCGCAAATGGGTGAATGGTGATTGTCCTCTGCACGGTAAAGCAAAATGAAACTTTTTCAATGTGGTGTGAGGGATGATTATGGAAAGGAATGGTATATCACCGTTCTTACTGGAAAAAGATATTCACTTCTTCAGGCTGCTATTGATTATGGTGAATATGGTGGATGGATTGAACTACCATATTTTCAAATGAGTATGGGGTACGGTAGACTCTTATCAGTCCTTTTTTCTATTGGACGAGTAGGATTTACTTTTGATATCGCTGGTAGGAACTGGCGAGACGAACTCTTTTACACAAAACCAAACGAAATTACTAAAGACTAAACTATGAGTTTTTCAAAGACTATTTCTGTTTTTGCTGCACTTGCTAGTATTTTTGGTGCTGGTATTACTGGTTGGAAACTTGCTGAAGAAAGTAAAAATCCTCCACCAGTAGAAGCACCAAGTATTAATGCATTTGAAGAAAAGATTAGTGAACTTGAAAAACAAATTGAAGAAACAAAAAACCCAGTTGAGCAAGTGGTACAACCTCAAGTCCAAGAAGTTCAGCAACCTGTTATAGTACCTCCAGTAGCACCACCAGCACCAACGGAGGCACAACAATGAGATTTCGTGATGTAGAGTTTCGTTGGAGCAAATGCAACAACAAGTATGAACTCGTCAAGTGGTATAAGGACAGCAACGACAAAGAGTTATGTTATGTTGTTGCTTTCTTTGATGAAACTAAAGAGGGTTATGATTTAAGAACTGTTGGTGATAGGTTCTTTGAGGATAAGGATTCTTTTATTGTAGGAAAACACGCAATTGAGTTTCTAAATGCTATGTTTTATGAACTTCAAAAGGAAGAGTACCTGAAATGAAACTCTTTGATTATGAAACCTACGAGGACTTTGGAAAAGAATGGTTCTTCCAAGTCCTTAGATTCCAAAAGTTTGCTCTGCTTGATATTACAGTCCAGTGGGACGATTATGGTCCTGATACTATCCTCCCAGAATTTTCTTTGGGTATCAACTCTGGTACGTTGCTTGCATTTTGCATCCGATACAAAAGATTTGAATTTGATTTGAGTGCGATTACTGCAAGACCCAGAGATTTGCAATGGTACAGGAGAAACTCTGATGACAACTAGGGCACTACAAATCTTGGAATGCACGATGGAACTCACTATGAGACCCAAAAGTAAAGATAGACAGAAGTTGATTGCTCGTGTAATCAATGAAGTTGCTGATAGGTTATGCACGGATTGTGGAGAACTTGAAGACCCCGTATCTGTGTTGCGTGAAATTGCTGATGAAGTGGAGGCACTCTAATGGTCGAAAAAGTAAAGTTCGTAACTGTCACTCGTGTGATTGATGACCGCAAAGGTATTCATTATCTGGATGCTATTGATGAGAATGGAATGCACTGGTCTGCAGAGATGGATAATAAACAAGAGAAATGGTTAGTGTATTCTAAATTGTGGACCAGAGACCCTCAACAACCTTATGACCTATGACTGACATCAAACTCTGTAAGGATTGTAAGCACTACAAGAAAGATTGGAATGCTCGTATTACTGGATTTGGAGACACATTTGATTTATGCCTGCATCCTGCTTTGACTGGAAATGTTGTGACTGGAAAATCTAATGGTAAGTATTGCGATCATATGAGAAAGTATTATGGGTGTGGTATGGATGCAAAGTATTGGGAGGCTCGGAAATAATGAAAGTTTATGATTACCGAATTGTGGAGAAACTCAATTTAGATACTATGAAACCTTATTTCATAATTCAAAAATACAATCTTCTTACACAAGAATATAACCTTCACTCAAATGCCCGTATTCAAACACTTGAAGAAGCACAAGAAGCAATACGACTAATCAGGAAATACAAAGAACCAATTTACCATTATGTGGAGTAAGAAATGACGAAACTCTACAATCGTTCTATGAACTTCTTTGAGAAAATCCAAGTTGGTTGGTATTGGATTGGAGAAATCTTTGATGAATGGTGTTATACTATGAGAAGTGAAGACGGAGAGTTCTTTAACTATCTTCAAAGTGATTATGTCCGTTATGAACAGGAAATGTATTATGACTACGAATAAAGAACGAGCAGAAGAACTCCTAAAAGTTATTTGTAAAAGTGAAGCACACAATACTGCTTGGATGCTTCAAGAGGTTCTTCAACATCTTCGTAAGCAACTATCAGGAACCAATAAGATTGATTTTACTGATGAACTGGATGT
>Ga0129336_10000852_pt1 | contig 18069 bp, 12 predicted proteins | sample CPB6_02_DNA_FD_96878 | JGI IMG/M metagenome (GOLD analysis project Ga0129336, IMG submission 96878) | Freshwater to marine salinity gradient microbial communities from Chesapeake Bay, USA - CPBay_Sum_0.6_0.2_DNA | ecosystem: Environmental > Aquatic > Marine > Coastal | place: USA: Chesapeake... | reverse complement strand
GACTGCAAGAACTTCTGGATTTGGAACTTCAAGTATTAATGCACTAACTTATTCCAATAACGAATATTTAATTGGTGGTCGAGTAGAAACGATAAGTTGGACTTTAAGAACTGCAGGATTTGGTGGAACTACTATTAGTTCATTAGTATATGGCAATGGATTTTTTGTTGTATCTCAACAACTTACGGGATTATTAAGTGCATCAACTGATGGAATTTCTTGGTCATTGAGAACTGCTCCTGCAACTTCTCCTTATGGTGGAGGTAATACAACTTCAATTTATGATGGAACTAATTATTTTATTGGTGGTGGTTTCACCGGTTCTGGGAGACTTTTAACTTCCACTGATACTATATCTTGGATTTTAAGAACTTCTGGATTTGGATCTACTGCGATTTCTGGAATTGCTTATGGGTCTGAAGAAACTGAAAAATATATTATTGTTGGGTTTACTGGTCTTTTAAGCTCTTCTACAGATTCTATTTCTTGGACTGCAAGAACTTCTGGGTTTGGAACATCACAAATTCGTTCTGTGATTTATGATGGATCAGATTATTATGCGGTTGGAGGAGGTCCTTTAATGAGATCTTCTACGGATGGAATTGCTTGGAGAACAAGGACTACACCTTCTAGTATAACCAATTATCCTCTTTTATATGGAAATGGAGTTTATGTTTCTGGAAATATAAGTGGTCAAATAATATCATCAACTGATGGTATTCAATGGACTTTAAGAACTTCTGGATTTGGAAATTCCGGAATAAATACACTAACTTATAATAACAATCTTTATGTTGCTGGATCCGATGGGGGTAGAATAGCAACTTCAACTGATGCTATTATTTGGATTTCAAGAACTTCATTTGTAAATAGTGTTTATGGAATTCAATCTAATGGAACTGATTATATTAGCACCGGTGCTAACGCATATATAGCAACATCAACCCACGAAACACTCTCTAGTCTAGGTGATGGTGGATTATTAAGTGCATCAACAGACTCTATAAATTGGAGTACAAGAACTACTTCAAGAAATATGGTTGAAGTAAGTTATTTAAGTTTTGGTGGTTCTTATTCTGCTATTCTAGGTAAAAATTATCTTGGAGAAACACATGTATTAGCAGTATCGACAGATAATATTAATTGGATCTCAAGAACATCAGGATTTGGTACAACCACAGTTAGTTCTTTTGTTTATGGCAATAATCTCTATGTAATTAGTGGATCTTTTGGATTAATATCTACATCAACAGATACAATCACTTGGATATCTAGAACAAGTAGTTTAGATTCAGGACAAACGTTATCAGCACTTTCTTATGGAAGTGGATATTATGTTGCTTCTGGAACATCTGGAACGATTGTTTCATCAACAGATGGAATTAATTGGTCCTTAAGAACTTCTGGATTTGGAACAACAAATATTACTTCTGCACATTACTTTAATAGTAATCATATTCTTGGAACAACGAATGGAGATATAGTATTATCTACTGATACGATTGTGTGGAGATTTGGATTTAATTCAATTACGACAGAAATTGATAGTATAACATCATCATCAAATTTAAGATCTTTCGGTGCGCTTGCGGGAGGATCTTCTGGAGTTCTCATTTTCTCAAAAGGTGTTGAAACATCATGGGTAAGTGTAAACTCCACAACATCTTCTGCGGAAGATCTTGGGTATAAAGGTTATCAGGAGTTTACAACTTCTGGAGCACAAACTTTTATTATTCCTCCTGGAGCATCACAATTTTATATTGAAGCGATTGGCGGCGGTGGCGGTGGATCTTCTGGAAGAAATACTGGTACTATTGGATCTGGTGGTGGCGGAGGTGGAGGTGCTTATAATTCTTGGTTGATTAGACGTTCAGAGTTTGGGAATTCCAATTCATTGACGGTAACTCCTGGTGCAGGAGGTCGGGGCGGTACTGTCAAAACAATGATTAGTAGCACTGATGGGATTTCTTGGACTAGAACCCTTAGTGCTTTTGGAGCAACAAGAATCAATCACCTTGTATATGGAAATTCTTTATATGTTGCAATTGGAGGAGGAGGAATTGCGGCAACATCTCCCGATGGATCTAGTTGGACTTTGCGAACAGTAGGACGTGGATCGAATGAACTTGGCAATCCAAATGGTGAAGGTCCAAGTTTTATTTATGGTGGTGGATTGTATGTTTTTGCAACAGAGTCTGAATTTAGAGTTTATGGAACGTCTACTGATGCAATTGTTTGGACTATTAGGACAGTTCCATTTGTAAATCCAGCTTTTTATGGTGCCATTAGTTGTTTTGCTTATGGCACCGAACCAGTTGAAACTTATCTTCTTTGTTCAGTTCAAGGACTTTGTACAAGTACAGATGCTATTAATTGGTTGATAAGAACTGCTGCAAACCCATCAGTTTATCGTTTGAATAGTGCAACTTACGCACCCTCCACACCATCTCCATATTTTGCTGGTGATACCACCGGTGAAGTTTTTGTATCTACTGATGCAATTGCATGGGTTGCAAGAACATCTGGTTTCCGCAACGTAACAACTGCTGGAATTCAATCTACAACATATGGTAATGGAATTTATCTTATAGGTAATTACATTGCCGCCCCTCAACGTGACGCAATATCAACTTCTACAGATACTATTGTTTGGGTAGTAAGAACTTGTGGTGGAAGAGGTAGTACAGGTATGATTTATGATTCTAGCAATCAAATTTTTGTGAATATATATCAAGACAAAACTTGGACATCAACTGATGCAATTATCTGGCAGTTGAGAACAACTACTTCTTCCTTTAGTAGTCTTGGTGCAATTACTTACGGAACTTCTCTTCTGGTTGGTGGAACTGGATTAGCAAATGACGCTCAAGATGGAGGAAATACTACAATTTCTTGGACAGGAAAATCTCCTACGTTACCTTTTAGTACTACTTATACTTTAACATCCAATGGCGGAACTGCAGCATCTGATACCCTTGTGACTGCTGGTACTGGAGGTGCCGCTGCTGCTGTGACTTTAAATCCACTTTATGGAACTGCTGGTGGGGTCGGTGGTACTGGACTAAGTTCAAGTTCTTCATCAAATAATACAGAACAATTAAATTCTTATCAAGTTACTGGTGGTGGAGGAGGTGCTTTTGATACAAATATTGGTGGAAATTCTATAACATATTATTATGGAAATGTTTACAATGCTTCTGGTGGTTCTGCAGTTGGTGGCGATGGAATTAATGGAATTCCTCTTTCTTACACTGGTTCTTATGGATCTGGCGGTGGCGGTGGTGGTGCAATTTCTGAAGGATTTAATAGTTGGACTTTAAGAACTTCTGGATTTGGTGTTTCTAATATTAATGCTTCAATATTTGGTAATGATGTTTATCTTAATGCAGGTGTATCTGGAACTTTAACTCATTCTACAGATTCTATTTCTTGGACTTTAAGAACTTCTGGATTTGGAACAACCTCAATAAACCATTTAAGTTATGGTTCTTCTTATTATGTTTCTACAGGTTCAGGTTCATCTGAATTATTTTCTTCTACTGATACTGTATCTTGGCAACTGAGAACTACTGGATTTGGTACTTCCACTATTTCTGCACTTGGATATGGTAATAATGAGTTCCTATCAAGCGTTATTCTTTCCAATACCGTCGTGTGGACTTTAAGAACTTCTGGATTTGGTGTTTCTAATATTAATACTTCAATATTTGGTAATGATGTTTATCTTAATGCAGGTGTATCTGGAACTTTAACTCATTCTACAGATTCTATTTCTTGGACTTTAAGAACTTCTGGATTTGGAACTAGTTCTATTGATGGATTATCTTATGCAAATAATGAATATCTGATTTCTGGTCCTAATTCTACTGAGTGGGCAGTAAAAACTTCTGGATTTGGATCTACTGCTATTTTTAATGCAATTTATGGTGGAGATTCTTTTTTGATTGGCGGTTCTAGTGCAATTGTTGGTGGATTTATAAGAGCATCGACCGATGGTGTATCGTGGATAACTAGAACTTCTGGATTTGGATCTACCGGAATTAATTTTTATTCTTATTTTAACGGTGAATATTTGATTGGGGGTAACTCTCAATTTGTACTTTGGACTTTAAGAACTTCAGGATTTGGAACAACTAATATTTTTAGTGTAGATTTTGGCGGATCTCATTTTATTGCTCATGGAGTATCTGGAATTCTAACTGCATCAACAGATGGAGTTTCCTGGTCTTTAAGAACATCAGGATTTGGTACTTCTCAAATTATTAATGCTACTTATTTTAACAATGAATATTTGATTGGGGGTGCGGGAGAAGGACCGATTTCTTGGACTTTAAGAACTTCTGGATTTGGAACTTCTACACTACAAGCATTAATATATGGAAATGGGATTTATGTCGTTGCTAATGGTCCTACTGGATTCTTAACAGCATCAACAGATGGTATAACTTGGACCGCAAGAACATCTCCTGCTGCAACACCTTTCTTTAACACAGATTCTGGAACTTATGATGGAACTAATTACTTTAATTTTGGTGGTGAAGTAAATCCAGGAAGACTCATAACATCTACTGACACTATAAGTTGGATTATGAGAACCTCTGGATTTGGAACTTCTTGGATTGGAACTATTGCTTATGGATCTGGTGAAACGGAAAAATATATTATGGGTGGTCAAAGTGGTCGTTTAATTTCTTCTACTGATTCTATTGCTTGGGTTTCGAGAACTTCTGGATTTGGAACATCTAGTATTTATTGTAGTGTTTATGATGGGTCTAATTATTATGTTGGCGGTAGTGGACCACTTTTAAGAGCATCTACTGATGGCATTGCTTGGACAACAAGAACAGCACCAAGTTCGCAACAATCGCTTTCCATAATTTATGAAGCAAATATTTATGTTCTTGGTGATACTTTCGGTAGGATATCATCCTCAACAAATGGTATTGAATGGACTTTAAGAACTTCTGGATTTGGTGTAAGTTTAATTACTGGTTTAACATATAATAGTAATCTTTACGTTGCTGGGTCCTCTGGAGGTAGAATAGCAACCTCAACAGATGCTATTGTTTGGACAACTAGAACTTCAGGCACAGTATCAACTTTGACCAAAATAAAAACTGATGGAACTAATTATGTTGCTGTAGGTGTATCTGGATATGTAGCAACAGCAACACAACAATCATTAACATCTTTAGGTGATGGAGCACTTATAGGAGCATCAACGGATACTATAACTTGGACCACAAGAACTGCCCCACTTAATACACTTTCTTTTTATAATTTTAATGGTATTAAGACTTTAAGTTCTTCTGGGTCTTATGTTTTTGGAATGACCCAGAACTATGATAATAATAATGGGATGATAGCATCTACCGATAATATTAACTGGGAATTTAGAACTTCTGGAAGGGGAAATGTTGCACACTATACAACTGCTTTTGGTGCAAGCACATATGCTCTAGGTGTTAGTGGTGGTGTTTCTACATCAACTGATAGTATTTCTTGGACAATAAGAACAATTCCCAACTCTCCACAATGGATGGTTTATGGTAATGCATTTGTGGCGTCTAATTCCACTAGCTTAACTGCATCAACAGATGGAATATCATGGAGAATAAGAACTGTTCCAGGAAATTTGATGCAAAAAATATCTTATAATAATAACTTGTATGTAGTTTCTGTCGATTCTTTTGATGCAAACACTGCAATATCAACAGATACAATACATTGGACTATCAGAACTTCGGGATTTGGAACTAGTCAAATTGGTGGAGTAACAAATAATGGAACAGTCTGGGTTATCGCTGGAAGGTCTGGAACTCTAGCAACTTCTACACAGGAAACTTTCAGTACCACTGGTACGGGAGCATTTTTAAAAACATCAACTGATAGTATATCTTGGATCTCAAGAACTGCATTATTGGGGACGCAAAATGTAAATGCAAATGGAGGATTTTCTTCTGCTGGTTCTTATACATTAGTATGGGGATCTGACGTACTTTCTAATTCTTATTTAATGGCATCTACTGATAATATTATTTGGCAACTAAGGACTACAGTATTCCCTAATTCTATTTACACCTTTACTTATGGAAATGGCATTTACTTATATACAGTTACATCTGGACTTGGTGTTGTTGCAACTTCTACTGATACGATTGTTTGGACTTTAAGAACTTCTGGAACACCAGGTCTTTCACTATTTTCTTCAGTATATGGTTCTTTACCAACAGATACATTTATAGTTGCAGGTCAATCTGGAAGACTACTTGCTTCTACTGATAGTATTCATTGGTCATTGAGAACAACTGGATTTGGAACAACTAATATTAATTCTTGGGGATTAACTTATAATGATGGTCTTTATACTGCAACGATAGCTCAACAAGTAAGAACATCAACTGATAGTATTACTTGGATCGCAAGAACTGTTGCTGGGGGAACTGGAATTGGTGGATCTGTAATTAATTGTGGTGCTTATGGTAATAACATTTATATGATTGCTGGTTTTTCTGGAACAATTGCAATTTCTACCCAAGAATTGTTAAAATTAAATGGTATTGGGGCATTAATAAGAGCATCAACGGATACTATAACTTGGACAACAAGAACAGCACCAGTTGGTACTCAATACGGAGGAGAACTAGGAAGTGTTGGATCTTATGCCTTTATGTCGTCTTTTGATACTGTAGGTGACGGCAAACTTGTTGTTTCTACTGATAATATTAATTGGCAGCTTAGAACTCCTGGTTCGTTTTCACGTATAACTGATTTTGCATATGGAAATAATTTTTATGTTATTTCTGGTATAAATTCATTATTATCAGTTTCTACTGATACAATAGTATGGATTGCCAGAACTTGTGCGAATAGTTCAAATTCTAATCTTTCCTTAGGATTTGGTAATAATTTGTATATTTCAGGAGGTACGAATGTAACAACTTCTACTGATACTATATCTTGGTCTATAAGAACTAATCCATTAACTTCTAGTGGAATTGTACTTGATATTGATTTTTATGATGGGATTTATCATATTGTATCTGCTTTTGGTGGATATGCATCTTCAACAGATGGTATTATATGGAATGCAAGAACTACTGGATTTGGAACTAGTGCAATAGTCTCAATTGCAGATAATGGAAACATTTGGATAATATCTGGTGTTAATGGAACTCTGGCAACATCAACACAAACACTTTTATCTTCTTATGGATCTGGAGCATTCTTAAGTGCATCAACTGATACAATTACTTGGATATTAAGAACGACCACAACAAGTATAAGTAATATTGATACTATTGGTAATGCAGGAACTTATACTCTTGCTTCAACAATAAACGATATTAATACTTATTCAATAATTGCCTCAACTGATAATATTAATTGGGAATTAAGAGATTTTAGTGGGTTTGGTGCGACTTCAATTAATGCATTTGTTTATGGCACACTTTATGTTGCTGCTGGTAATAATGGCAGAATTGCCGCATCAACTGATACTATAATGTGGGTGTTAAGAACATCGGGATTTGGAACATCTGCAATTAACTCTCTTGCTTATACAAGTGCTGGTTATGTGGCAGCAGGTGTGTTTGGATCTGTAAGAACTTCAACGGATACGATTGTTTGGACAACTAGAACTGCTAAATTCTCATCAATTGATATTAATAGTGTAGTTACGAGTGGAACATTTTATGTTTTAAGTGGAAATTCAGGAAGAGTAGCATCAGCATCAACAATTACAGAATCTGTAGCAGGTGAAGCTGGTTCGGGCACTGTTGGTGGTGGAGGAGGTGGTGGTGGTTATTCTTCTGAAACTAATATTTTTGGATCGGGCGGCGACGGTGGTAATGGATATGTAAAAATTACCTGGTGGTAAAACTTACCTAGATATGTTATAATTATTTGTATCTGATTTTATTTTATGCTTAATTATTCTAATCAACCAAAAGATGATTTTAATGGAAAAACAATAGCATTTTGCCTTCCTGGATTTTCATATTCTGGAACTTTCATGACTCAGATGATTCGACTTTTATTTGATTTAAATAAACTCGGAATAAATTTTTATATTTCTCAGCATTACAGTTCTATGGTAAATTTTGCCAGAACTGATTGTTTGCAGGCAGATAATTTTGCAGGAACAATGCTTACTCCATGGAGAGGTAAGATCCCTTATGATTACATTATGTGGATTGATAGTGATATCATTTTCAAGACCGAAGATGTTTTAGAACTTCTCCAAATGAATAAGGATATTGCAACTGGATGGTACGTTCAATCCAATGGAACTCCAGTTTCAAATCAATCTACCGTTGTGATTAATATGGATAAGAAACTTCTTCTTGAAAAAGGTTCTTATTATTTTGAAACCATCGAAGACATGCAACGCCGTTCAGAACCATTTAAGATTGATTACTGTGGATTTGGATGGGTTCTAATGAAAAAAGGAGTTTTTGAGAAAATTCCTTATCCCTGGTTTGCGCCAAAGAAAGTTCAACTCATTCGTGAGGATGGAGTTATATTGGAAGACATGTGTTCGGAAGATGTTGCAATGTGTGAAGATATTAGAGAACATGGTTTTGAGATTTGGTGTAATCCAAAAGTACGAGTCGGTCATCAAAAAATGGTAATTCTATGATGCATTTTAATGTCGTTATTGCAACTCCTGGTAATAAACTTACTGCGGAGTATGTAAAATCATTACTTGGAACAATTCAAGTAATGCAAGCAAATAATATTTCTTGGCATTTTCAAAATGAATATGCTTCTCTAGTTACAAATGCAAGAGAAGCAACAATTACTGGAAGTCGCCAATTAGAAGTTTTTAATAAATCTCCTGGTAAAGGACAATATACTTACGATAAAATCTTCTGTATCGATAGTGATATTGTATGGTCACCCGAGCATTTTCTTAAATTATATTCATCAGATAAAGATGTTGTTTCTGGTGTTTACTATGAAGCACAAGGTGCTGATGCGATGATTCATCAGACAAAAGAAAGTTATCGTCCTATGACTAGAGATGAAGTTTCTGCACTTGCTCAAGTTGGAGATCTTTTTGAGGTATGGGGTGTTGGACTTGGATTTGTTTGTATAAAGCAAGGAGTGTTTGAAGATCTTCAGCGTCCTTGGTATCGTCTTGGAAAGATTATTCAACAAGTTGATGATGTTGTTTATGAACTCCCTCTTGGGGAGGACTTGGATTGGTGTGAACGAGTTGCCGAAAAAGGTCACAATGTTTATGTTGACCCAACAGTTGTGGTTGGACATATGAAAACAAATCTTGTACTATGAAAAAAATTGCAGTCTTTTATCATCTAGGGGCAATCAATAGTCTCTGGAATAATTTTGTTGATGAACAACTTGGTTTGATTAGATCAACAGGACTTGCAGATATAGCAACCGTAAATATGTGCTATGCCTGTCCAGATCATGCCGTGAATGAGATCAAGATTTATGTTCGTCAAAAGTATCCATTTGTAAATATTCTTTCTTCTAGAATCCTTGAAGGTAAAGGGGAACAGGAAAACTTATTTGAAGGTCAAACTTTAAAAGAACTTCAAACATATTCAAAAACAAATGATGGATATGTTCTTTACATTCATTCTAAAGGAATGCTTCATGCAGTAAACTCGTATCAAACTGCTCCAACAACTGATTGGAGGCAATATATGAACTACTGGTGTATTGAAAGATGGAAAGATTGTATTCAAAAATTAGAAGATGAACAAGTGGATGCAGTCTCCACAAACTGGACAAGAGATCCTTATCCACACTTTGCAGGAAATTTCTGGTGGGCAACAACAGATTACATTAAAAAACTTGATAATGTTCTGAACAGATCTCTTTATTATGATGAAACATTTACAGAACAATTTGAAGGACATCGTTTTTGTTATGAGGTTTGGTTAGCAACAAAAGAACCAAAGGTAAGATCGATTCATTATAGTGCAGTCGATCATTATTATGCACTTTATCCAAGAGAAAGATATGCTTAAGTATAGAAATCAAGTAGAAAAAACAAAATCAATCACGGTTTTTTATCACTTATTCATTCCAGATACAAATAATATGTGGATCTGGTGGATTGATGAGCAGATGACTTTGTTAAAAACATCTGGTCTTGTTGATAAAGCAAAGATTAATATGTGTGTGACTCTTCCTCTTGGATTGTTTAATTCTAAGACAGGTCATTCTTATGATGATATGGTGTTTGGTTATATCAAAGAACGCTATCCATTTGTGAATATTGTTGATATTCTTCCTGTTGGAAATCAACCAAATCTTTATGAAGGACAAACTCTTGCAAAGATTTATGAGCATTGTCAAGAGGATGATGGATATGTTTTCTATTTCCACAACAAAGGAATGAGTTCTTATTCAACTCACATTCCTGGTGCCATTAAGGATTGGAGGCACTATATGCAGTACTATAATATCGAAAAATGGGAGGATTGCGTTGCCAAACTTGAAGAAGGATACCAATGCTGTGGAGTTGATTGGGTGGAACGGCATGATATTAAACTAGACTTTGTAGTTCAACATTATGCTGGTAACTTCTGGTGGGCACGAAATGATTATATTCGTACCCTAAAGCATCCAATTAAAATTGAAGAATACATGGATGTAGAGGCAATGATGAGAGAATTGCAAAACTATCGTTATTGTTTTGAACTTTGGATGGCAACAGGAAATCCAAAGCAACATTGTTTCCATTATCGTCGTCATCATCAATATGATAATCAAGGACTGGAAAGATACTTCACATATTATCCGCCAGAACTTTATCGTGATGATCTTCCTGAGAATGAGAATGTTAAAAAATATGAAAAAGATAAACTTAATATTCTGATGGAAGTTGGAAGTAAAAATCTATTCAACTGGAGAGATCATCGCCAATTTGCTGATTGGATTGTTCGTCGTAAGCAACCAGAAACGATCGTAGATCTGGGAGTTGACTATGGTTATTCAACTTTTTGCTTTGCTATTCCTGAGATTGGACAGGTTTATGGAATCGATAGTTTTGAAGGAGATATCTGTGCAGGAGAAAGAGATACTTACGAATATGTAAATGACAAGATCGAAGAACTTGATCTGAAGAACATTACTGTCATTAGAGGATTCTTTGATGATGTTGTTAAGACCTGGAATAAATCGATTGATATTCTTCATATTGATGGTCTCCATACTTATGAAGCAGTTAAAAATGATTTTGAAAAATGGTCGCCATTTGTCAAAGAAAATGGTATAATATTAATGCATGATACTATGGTTGACGATCCTAAGTTTGGTGTAGGAAGATTTTTTAAAGAAATTAATCTACCTAAAACAAACTTTGGACATTGTAATGGATTAGGTATTATTTCAAAAGATATAAATCTTATAGAAGAAATTAAAAAGAATTTTGGAGAGTTTATTTGTGAAATTTAATCTATGCCGTATTGTTCCTGATAATGGATTTTATATTCATTCTCAAGTATTTCATGAGATTGAGGCAGCAATGTTCTTCACTCTTCAGAGAATGGGACATGATGTATCAAATAGTGTGAATGAATTTAAACCTGATGCAAGAAATATTGTTTTTGGTATGCATCATTGCCCTGTAGATGTGGTTCGTCATGATGTTCCTAAAGATACAATTGTCTATTCTTTGGAACAAATGAGAGATGGTCCAGAATGCTTACGTTGGTGTCGTAAATATCGTGGATTAGAAGTATGGGATTATTCTATGAGGAACGTTGATGTTCTTCGCAAAGCGGGCGTTGAAACAATTAAGCACTGTAAAGTTGGATATGTTCCAGAGATTTCTTACTTTGAAAGAAATAAACCGGAGGAAAGAGATATTGATATTCTCTTTTATGGTTCTCCATCTCCTAGAAGATCTGCTGTAATGGATATCTTTGATAAAGATCAAAGCATTAACTTTGTTCATGTTCAATCAACTTATGGCGATGAACGTGACAATTATATTAAAAGAGCAAAGTTAGTGATCAATTTACATAATCATGATAATCAGATATTTGAAATTATTCGTGTATCGCATCTGATTCAAAATAAAGTTCCGGTTCTTTGTGAGAGGAATACTTATACTGACTTCCCAGACTATATGGAAGGAACTGTATTTACTGCACCTTACGAACAATTTGTTGCAAAGGCACATGAAATTCTTCGAAACATTAAAGAACTTGATAATCAAGCAGAACGAGGATTAGAAATTTTTAAAAAATCTCCTATGGAAAATTTTCTTAGGGAGGTTTTATGAAAGTAATTGATGGATTTTCTTTTTTTAATGAGTTTGATATTCTTAAGTTAAGACTCGAATATCTTCGTGATGTGGTAGATTATTTTGTGATTTCTGAGTGTAACCATACGCATTCGGGAAATCCAAAACCCTATTATTTGGATCAAGTTATTGACGAATTTGATAATGAATTAAAATCAAAAATTATTCGTCTTAAATATGAACCAAATATTGAAGAGTATGATTTTACTAATAAAGATAAATGTGATTTTGAATCTGGTTTTTGGAAACTAGAACAAGGACAAAGAGATTACATTAGCAAAGGACTTTTACAGTTTGCTTTTGAAGATCTGTTCATGTTAAGTGATGCTGATGAGATTCCTAAAAAAGAATTGATTCTTTATATGAAGGAAAATGTCCATAAGGAATCATTTGCCACAGCAATGTGTGAAAATTTTTATTACAATTTCAATACTTATGAAAATGATACATGGGCAGGAACTGTATTTACTACAATAGGTAATGCCTTAGAAAAGGGGTGTAGTTATTTGAGAGCAAACTGCTTCTCATTTCCATTCGCAGAAAAATCCGGTTGGCACCTTACATTTTTTGGTGGCATTGATCAAATTAAAACAAAATTAGAATCATATGCCCATCAGGAATTTAATCGAGATGAGATTAAAAATGAAGAGCATATTCAAACAGCAATTAAAACTAGAAAAGATATTCTTGATCGAAAACATGAAAATAAACAATTTATCAAATATGAATTTTCAAACTTTCCAGAAGACTTCAGAAATGCTATAATTAAAACATTCTCAGAGGAGTATAATAAAGTGTCTGAATCAGAGGTTGTAACAAAACCAGAGTATCTGCATAACAATATGCCACCTCTTTTGGAGGCATCACTAAATCCAGATGGAACTGGCGGAACCGAAATCATGGGTCGTGCATGGCAGGATCTTGTTCTACCTATGGCTCCTGATCTTGCAGATTGGCATTGGTGTGTGATTCCAGGTGATAATATTATTGCTCCAGACAATTCAAATATTGTTTGGTTACACCCACATCATAATGAAGTTGGTCTTGAACAACTAATGGATAAACAATTCCAGAAACATTTTAAAGCATATGTATTTGTTTCTGATTGGCAGTATGAAAGATTTGGGGAAAGGTTTAGTCTCCCTATGGAGAAATGTTATGTTCTTAAAAATGCTATTCATCCTTTTGAACCCCATGAAAAACCAAAAGGAAAACTTCAACTGATGTTCCATCCAAATCCTATTCGTGGATTAGATCTTCTTCTTGATGCTATTAAATTGTTACCTGAAGAAGACTTTGAACTACATATTTTCCACGAACTAGATCCAGATGAGCGTAAAAAGCAATATGCTCAAGGTCTTCAAACTTATGAATATTCTTATGTTTGTGAACAAGAGGAACAATTTCTCCGTTATTGTTTAGCACTTGCAAATGCTGATAAAAGAGTTGTTCGTCATACGCGCACAAACAATTCTAAGATTCGTGAACAACTTAAGAATACCCATATCTTTGCTTATCCATCATATTTCCAGGAGACATCTTGTATTTGTTTAATTGAGGCACTTGCTGCTGGATGTTCGGTGGTTGCTAGTAATCTTGCAGCACTTCCTGAAACTTCTCTTGGATTTGCTCGTCTTTATGGATACATTCCTGATCGACAAAAGCATATTGAGAGATTTGCTAGTGAACTGAAGAGAACGATTACTGAGTATCGTGAAGGTAAGTTTGATAATACTCGTCAGGTGGAAGTGTGTAATCAGTATTATAGTTGGGATACCCGAGTTCAAGATTGGGTTCAGTTTTCAAAAGAACTTTGGAGGAAGGGGTAATTGTATGATTATCTAATTATTGGTGCTGGGTTATTCGGTGCCACATTTGCAAGACTTGCTAGAGATTCTGGTAAGTCTTGTTTAGTCATTGATAAAAGAACCCATATCGGAGGTAATTGCTATACTGAAAATGTAGAAGGAATCAATGTCCACAAGTACGGTCCTCATATTTTTCATACAAATAATAAAGCAGTTTGGAATTTTGTAAATCTTTTTGCAGAATTTAATAATTTTATTCTTTCACCTAAAGCATATTCAAAAGGAAAACTATATTCACTCCCTTTTAATATGAATACTTTTTATGAGATGTGGGGTGTTACAACTCCATCTCAAGCAAAAGAAATTATAGAACAACAAAGATTTAAAGAAACTCCAACCAATCTTGAAGAGCAAGCTCTATCTCTTGTAGGACAAGACATTTATCAAACTATCATTAAGGGTTACACAGAAAAGCAGTGGGGTAAAAAGGCAACAGAATTACCATCTTTCATTATCAAAAGACTTCCATTGAGGTTTACTTTTGATAATAATTACTTCAATGATAAGTATCAAGGCATTCCTATTGGTGGTTACACTTCAATGATACAAAAGATGCTTGATGATATTGAAGTTAGATTGAATACTGATTATCTTTCCAATAGAGATTACTTTAATTCAATAGCAAAACAAATTGTTTATACTGGTTGTATTGATGAGTTCTTTGATTATGAGTTTGGGAGACTTGAGTATCGTTCATTGAGATTTGAACATCAAGTTAAAGATACTGATAATTTTCAAGGCAATGCTGTGATTAATTATTGCGACAGTGAAATTGAGCATACGAGAATCCTAGAGCACAAGCATTTTGAAAAGACTCAATCATCAAAAACTGTAATTACTTATGAGTATCCACAAGAATATCAAGAAAGAATGATTCCTTATTATCCAATTAACGATAAAAGAAATCAAGCGATTTATGAAAACTATAAAAATAAATCATCCTCTTTGACAAATTTTATATTTGGTGGTAGACTTGCTGAGTATAAGTATATGGATATGGATACTGTAATTAAATCTGCAATGGTTAAATTTGGAGATCGTAAATGAAAAAGAAGTCTGCTGTGTTTACAACAGTCAAAAATGAAAGTATTTTTTTGCCGATATGGTTAACACATTATCAGCAATATTTTTCGAACGAAGACATTTATGTTTTAGATCATCAATCGACTGATGGATCGACTTTAAATCTTCCTGTCAATGTTCGCCTGGTTTCTAATGAATGTGTCAATGATCATGACTGGTTAGTTAACACTGCACAAAATTTTCAAAGACAACTTCTTCAAGAATATGAATGTGTTGTATTTGTAGAAAGTGATGAGATTTTATATTCTCTTGACAAACCATTTAGTCAATTTATTGATGATTTTTTGCAGAGTGATAATTTATATGCAACTTGTAGTGGATATAGTATAATACAAGATCTTGAAAAGGAATCAGTTTTATGTCTTGGTGATCGTATTTTTGAAAAAAGAAATCTTTGGTATAAAGATGCTGCAGAAGATAAAACTTTAATTAGTAAAGTTCCTCTTGACTGGAACTGGGGGTTTCATACTTTGAAAGGTAGAAATAATAATTATCACCGTGACTTGTATATTGCACATTTGCATCGATTTGATTTGGAAACAATGATAAAAAGACATAAAATTAGAACAAGTTTTAAACAAAAAAATGATGGTGGAGGACATCATTGGAAGTCTGATGAAAAAGAAATATTTGAAACTTTCAGAAAAGTTTCATCTCAACCATTCCAGATTCCCGAACAACATAAAAGATCGCTCGATCATTTAATTTACTAAATAACAAAGAAAATCTTTGAGGTTTTTTATATGGCAACACAAACTGTAACTTTAACCATGCCTTTAATGCATGTATATCATTTGACCTCTGATTCTGCAAATGATACTGGATATACAATTGAAGAAGTAATTAAGTTGATTGAAGAGCATGGTGGTGATCATAAAATTGAAGTAACCGTTACTCATCCAATTCCAGATCCACAACCAGAAGAACCAGAAGAAACAACAGCATCTGAAACTGTTGTTGATATTCCTGCAGAGACTGCAGAATCTTAATAGTACACTATTTTACAATTAATTGAATTGATTTAAAAATGAAAACAGCATTAATTACTGGTGGTGCAGGATTTATTGCACACCATTTGATTGGACAAGTTCTTAAAAATACTGATTGGAATATAGTATCTCTTGATCGTTTAGATTATAGTGGTAATCTTAATCGTCTTCATGACCTAATGCTTTCATTTGATCCTGAAGTAAGGAAGCGTGTTAAGATTGTTCACCATGATCTTAAAGCTGAACTAAATCCTTTAGTACGTTCAGAAATTGGAAGTGTTGACTATGTTCTACACCTTGCTGCTGGGTCTCATGTTGATCGAAGTATTGAATATCCTATGGAGTTTGTTCTCGACAATGTAGTCGGAACTTGCAATATTTTAGAGTTTGCACGTACTCAAGATAATCTGGAACGATTTGTTTATTTTAGTACTGATGAAGTATTTGGTCCTGCTCCTAATGGAATTAAATACAAAGAAAATGATCGATACAACTCAACAAATCCATATAGTGCAACTAAGGCAGGTGGTGAAGAACTTGTTGTAGCATATGAAAATACATATGGTCTTCCCATTTATATTACTCACACTATGAATGTATTTGGAGAACGTCAGCATCCAGAAAAATACATTCCTATGTGCATTAAACGTATTCGTGATGGAGAAACCGTTACAATTCATAGTGATTCTACATGCACTATTCCTGGATCTAGACACTATATACATGCTGAAGACGTTTCATCTTCTATTCTATTTTTGCTGAACTATGAGGGTAAGTTTGAACCTACTTGGGGTAACGCTAAATGCCCTAAGTTTAACATTGTTGGTTCGGAAGAACTCAACAACTTGGAATTGGCACAAATCATCGCAGAATCGCAAGGAAAAGAACTAAATTATGAATTAGTAGATTTTCATTCTTCACGTCCTGGTCATGATTTGAGATATGCCTTAGACGGTTCTAAGATGAAAGAACTAGGTTGGGAACCTTCTAAATCTGTTCGAGAAAGAATTTCAGATGTTACAAAGTGGACATTGAATAATGATAGGTGGATAACTATCTGAGTTTTATATAATATAAATTAAATAATAATTTAAATTTTTTTAAATATGAATTTTACTGTATACTCAAAAGATAATTGTCCATATTGTTACAAGGTCAAACAAGTATTAGAGTTGACAGGAAGTAACTTTGTGGTTTATACTCTTGGTGAGGACTTTACCAAAGAAGAGTTCTATGCTGAGTTTGGGGAAGGAACTACTTTCCCTCAGGTGATTTGTGATGATAAAAAGTTGGGAGGATCCGTTGACACAATCAAATTCCTCAAGGAACAACAACTCGTCTGACGATAACATAAATAAATCAGAAGTCCACAAAAATCGTGGCGTTGAATTTATTCTTAATGGAGGTAAAAGAAAGCAGACGCAACCATTTCATATCATCTTCGAAAAGATGGTTTGCTTTCTGAATCGGGAAGTAACTATCTATTTCGAATTTTCCTTTAAGTTAAGGAAACGAAAAGTAATTTCCCGGAGAAAGAAAAATGTTAGCAATTAGTTTAGTATTTGGCTCATTCCTGACCGTTTTATTTCTAATTGTGGGACTCTTGGTTGGTTGGACTGCCAGAGAGTATATGATGAACTATCGGGAAATTCCAAGACCACATCCTGAGATGTTTGACCAGCAAGGTAATCTTATACCTGACGAAGTAATCGCATTTAATTTTGAAAACTATCATGACTACGAAATCAACGACGACGAAGACGACGAGTAGAGCAAAAACTACCGCAGCAAAAAAACCAGCAGCACCAAAAGTAAAAGTAGTTGAAGAAGCGATTCCAGATCT
>Ga0129336_10000849_pt1 | contig 18088 bp, 16 predicted proteins | sample CPB6_02_DNA_FD_96878 | JGI IMG/M metagenome (GOLD analysis project Ga0129336, IMG submission 96878) | Freshwater to marine salinity gradient microbial communities from Chesapeake Bay, USA - CPBay_Sum_0.6_0.2_DNA | ecosystem: Environmental > Aquatic > Marine > Coastal | place: USA: Chesapeake... | reverse complement strand
GATCCGGCAACCAACCTGAAAGCAGCGAAAGCAATCTATGACTACAGCAGACAAAATGAAGGACGAGGATTCGAAGCGTGGGAGTTATAACTACATGGACCTGATGAGCGAGTGGAAACTAAAGAACTCTGACTTCACGTGGATGGAATTCGCTGCGTGCAAGGGAGCAGACGCAGAGATATTCTTTGCCGAGTCCGGTTGGCATACGGCCAACGCCAAGGCACAGGAGTACTGCAAGCGATGCGTGGTATACAAAGACTGCATGCGCTTTGCAATAGAGAACAACATCAAGTACGGCATCTGGGGCGGGCTCAGCCCTCGCCAGCGTCGTAGGAACGGGAGCAAACACCTTGAGCGAGAATGAACTGATTACGTACCAGGCATGGTTGAACGATCTTCAAGTCACCGTTGATTCCCTTCGGGAGCAAAGCGACGAAGACCGCAAGCGGATTGCGGAACTAGAAAAAAAGGTGGCCATGTACCGTAGCATGGTCGAACGACTGAGGGTTCTTATGAGCCAAGGAGATGATTACCGATGACAGCAACGTGGTACAAACTGAAGGACGGCAAGTGGGGCGTCAAGATCCGACACGACGGACAGCCCGGCGATTCCGTCGAGGTGACCAACAAGAAGGGCGAGACCAAGACGGTATGGCTTGACAGTCGTACCGCCAAGTTCGACGATGCCCAACTGTGGTCGGTCACAGACGTCGAACCGGAAGCAGCACAGCAGGAAGAGCCGTTCTGAACGAGCGCAAGGTCGTGTGTCAGACGTGCTCTGCAATAATCGTGCACGACAAGCGGAACGTCTCGGGTTGCAACTGCGACCCGGACGCTCCGACTTGGGTGTACATAGAGCCGGACGGCAGGGTGCGTGGGTTTTCTCAAGCGTCCTGGCGTGACTACGATGTTACGTGACAAGTATGTTTGCCCGCGGTGCAAGTCGTCTATCGTTCTTCACGTCAAGACGTATCATCCGCCAGTATGTACAAGACATTCACCCAAGCCAGAATCCATGGATAAAGTCAAAGGAGACAACCATGAGTTACCCGCCACAGTTCACGCCGATTGATATCGAGATTGCCGAGGAGATGCTGACCGAGATCTTGTATCTCGCCATCACCTGCCAGCCAAACCTCAAGGATGCATGGACTGCATTTGCAGAAGGCATCTCGGAAATCCTCAGCGACGAGGCGATCGCCCGCAGCAAGGACTACGCGCAGTATCGGGCGCGTCAAGCAAACAACTAGAACCGCTACCGCTACCGCTACCGGCGCGAACGCGATCGCGCGGGGCGCCCCATAGTCTCCCTACCGTAGGCACGCGCGTGTTCCCGACCCGATTTCGGGGTGGTGGATAATCCCGTCGTGCCGTCAGCCGACGGTACACAACTACCCATAGGGAGAACAGCAATGACCAAGCAATCAATGAAGCGCAATAAACCTGCGCTCGGGAAGATGAGCCTGCCCGACGCAATCAAGTCAGTGGCTCAGAAGCACAGGACCAATGGTCGTGGGCGCATCAACACAATCCGTCAGAAGATTGAGCAGACTGTTGGCGAAGCCAATATGCCCCTGTTCATCGAGATGGTCACCGACCCAAGCCTCAGCCACGCTTACATCTGGCGTGTCATTGCGGCAATGGGCGTGGAAGTGTCCTACGAATACTGGTGCGTGTTGCGCAACGACTACATCAGCGAGTACAGGTGGTACACCGAAATGGTTGCCAAGACCGACTCGATGTCAATGGTCGAAAGCCACTAATCCCCCCAGGTCCCCTAACGGGGCAGGCAGTCGTGCGCCTGAAGTATCCGTCTGCTGGCAGACCAGCGGCCAAAGCACGGTAAGTCTGCCACAACAACAACCACTCACACAGGGAGAACAGCAATGACCGAAGAAGAGCAAGTGCTCAATGCGTTGCGCGATGTAGTCGACGACGCAGGCAGCAGACTCATAGAAGAATCAACGCTAAGCACCGAAAGGGCTTTGACCGAAGGCGAAGAATCAATCTGGAACGGTGCGCCAATGACTGCAGTGTTTGACTTTTGGGTCAAGCACAAAGTGTTCCAGGGTTCACCAGAGGAAGTTGCCGAGTTCAAGCAAGAACACGGCCCAGACACCAACCCCAATGTGGGTGTTGTCGATGCTTCCAATGGCTCAGCCAATGCCTGCCTACAGGTTCACTGCGCCTACGAAGCAGAGCCAAATGGTCCAGGAGACATCAAGGAACTGTTGTCCAACGGTGCCCAGATGATTCGTATGCACGACCAACTGCCCAACCTCGCAGGGTTGATGATCAGAACCGAAGCGTGGGCAAGCAAGACTGCCGAGAAAGACGGCGTCAAGCCCAGCGAAGCAGAGGACAAGCAAGACATTGTCATCATTGCCAGCATTCTTGCCAACCGAATGATGTTCAGAATCAGGGCCAAAGACACGGGAGAAATCCTTGAGACCAAGATGATGAAGGTCAAGGAGTTCACTGGCAAGAACTACAAGGGCATAGAGAAGCAAGCGTTGGAACTCAGGGAAGAGCACGGCGAAGTGCCCTACCTGCTCTACGCTGCTTTGTACCTGCCGATGATGATGCGTGACAGGGACCCAGAACTATTCGCCGCATTGGCGAAAGATGCCTCGTCGTCATCCGACGATGGGGAAACAACAACACCAGAGGAGAAATAGCAATGCCCACCAAAGCAACACAACAACTCACGGACTGGCAGCGCGCCGAGTTCGCAACGGAGCACAGCAATCGTGTGCTTCTTTACGGACTACCGGGCACTGGCAAGACATACTTCGGTCTGAACCATTCACTCAAGGGCAAGAACGCCTATCGGCTTATTTGCACCGAAGAGATGACTGACGCAGACCTCATTGGCTGCTACAAGCAGAACGCCCAGGGCACCTGGTCATTCGCTGAAGGCGTTGGCATCAAGGCTTGGCGCGAAGGCGCACGCTTGGTCGTTGACGAAATCAACCGTATGAACGGTGATGTTGAGAGCCGTATGATGGCACTCATCGACAGCGTTGCTTCCAGCAGTTGGCAGCACCCAGACACAGGCGAAGTGGTCAAACCACACAAGGACTTCAGCGTCATTGCGACGATGAACGGTGAGCCAGAAGACTTGGCTCCAGCAATCCTTGACCGATTGGTCGTCAGGTGTCCTGTCAACGAGCCACACCCAGCAGCGTTGGAGAGCCTGCCCGATTACCTTCGTGGCGTAGCAACGAAGTGGACTAACCCAGATATGGGTTCAGAGCGCAAGTCATTGCGTGCCTTCGTTGACTTCGAGCGAATGTACCGAGCGAGCAACAACCTGGAACTCAGCGCACAAGTTGTGTTCCCTGACACTTGGCAGCAAATGGCCGATGTGATGTTGGTCGACAAGACAACGGCAGGCTCGTAATGTCTACCAACTTCTACGGTGGCGCACTAACCAAGCGCCCAACACAGAAGAGCACCAGGTTCAAGGAAGTTGGCAGGTTTGTCACCAGCATCGATGGCGTTTATGTCGATGTGTCAGACACCAGCAAGCCAGGCGAGTACACAACCACTTCATTGCCAGGCGAGGAGTTCGAGCGTATGCGTCGCTACTCCCTCGTGATGGCAAAGTGGTCGTACCCGTCAACTGCCAAGAACTCCAAGAAGTGGGGAGTATCAACGACAGCATTTGCTGCCACCAACAGGCTGGTCAGCAACGCTATGTACAGGCAGGTCTTTGGCGAGCATCCCACCCAGGGAACCGTAAGCGCCAAGCCGTACATCAGCGCATTGCTCAGCGATGCTCCAACTCCTGACACCTTTGCCAGCGCATTGGCACTCGCCAACACTCCAGTGTTTGCCACGATTGTCGATGCCGTGCGAGTCAAGAATCCAGAGATGGCAGAGACGCTTGGCGAAGTTGCCGAGTATCTCAACGGCTTCATCGATGCTGACTTGGGGTACGCCAACGGGCTACACGACACCAACAAGCGCAAGCGTCAGTATGCCACCAATATGTACCGTCATATGGCGCGTACAATCAATGGCTACTCAGACGACTTGTCTCGTAGGCATCGCAAGAAGCCAGGCTCCAAGCCGGGCAACAAGCCAGGCACAGGCACCAAGCCAGGCGAAGGCGAAGGCAGGCCAACGGACACGGCACCCAAAGGCAAGCGCAAAGGCAATGGCTTTACCGTCATTCCCATTGACGAGTATGGTTCACCAGGGTGGAAGCGCCCTTACCTGACCAAGCACGAACTTGTGTTGCCACACACGGGCTTGGCAGGCAGGAAACTCATACCTTCCAACGAAGGCAGGTTTCCCAAGGCTTTCCACCGTATGGTCACAGACCCGTACAGGCGCATCTTCCAGCGCAAGACAAGGGCGCTGGGTGGTGTTGTCGTCTTTGACTGCTCAGGTTCAATGAGCCTCGACGACGATGACATTAGGTCGGTTATGAAGGCTGCTGCTGGTATGTCCATCGTGGCTTACTCAGCAGGAGACGGAGAACACGACGAGACCTATGGCAACATACACCTAATCGCCAAGAACGGCAGGCAAATGAGAAGTTTGCCTGAGTTTCCTGGCGACAACGGCGTTGACTTGCCAGCGATCAAGTGGGCTTACTACAATCTTCGGCTCAACTCCAAGTCGCCAGTCATCTGGGTTTCAGATGGTCAGGTGACGGGTGACGGCTCGAAGTCCAATGAAGCCCTGCACAGAGAGACCAAGGCTTTCAACAGAGCCAAGGGAATCAAGCGAGTCAACAGTCCAGACGACGCAGTACGGCTATTACGCAAACTCCAGAAGGGACAACGGAAATGACCGACGAAGAAGCAGTTATCAGCGAAGCAGAGGCAGCAGTACGCGAAGCAGCACAGCGTATGAGTGCCGAGCAGAGCAGGGAACAGATGGCATCAGTGCCATTCTTGCGCCAGATGGCAAGGACAATCATCAGCCAGCGAGATGCCAGCGCCGATGATGATTCATACATCTTTGTCATTCAAAGCGACCCAGACAAGGACATCAACGGACCAGAGGTATCCAATCCATTGGGGCTGGACACAAGCAGCACTACGAACATTGCTTCGGAGTTGCGTTTGTTGGGCAGTTTCTCCAATGCGAAGGAAGCAGTGGCCCTGATGACCAATCCCATAGCAAGCATCTGCCTTCACGAAGCGCACAAGTTGTCACCCAACGCCTTGTTCGCTTACTTTCCGAAGGGCTTGTCGATCATCTACGCAGGTGGCAAGGTGACCTTTAGCCGTCACATTGCTGGTGACGAATACATCACCAACCACACCAGCATCGCAGAAGACGACAACCCAGAAGCATTCTTTGCCAAGTGCGAAGCCACCGAAGCAGAACAAGAGTTCGTCGGTGCGCTCATCGCTCTCAAGGAGAGTGCCGGACTTCTGGAGAGAGAAACGCCCAGTGCCTACAAGGTTGCCGTAGACAGGCTCCGTAAGGCATCAGGCGCAGATGACGAGGGTGACAGCGACGATGGGGACTGACCGTGAAGCGATGGTTAGATTTACCTATCCCGTTACTACCCGTGAGCCTGCTGGTCACCAGCGCAGCAGACCGTATGTCAACCTACGATTACTTCGTAGGCATTACAGTATCGCTGGTGGCAGTGGTCCTTTGGTGGATACTGCGTGAGTAGGCACGAATGGTTGGCTAGGCGGCAATAGTCGCCCAAACCGGCCCAAAGGGCGCAGGGACTCAGGGCAACCTGGGTAACTGCGCCCTTATTCGTGCCAATCGCTACCGAAGCCAGCGCGCAATACCACGCAGGCGCACAGGTGCGCTGCGCAGCGCGTGCGCGCGTTGTCGGGAGCCGATTTCGGGGTGGGGGATAATCTCGTTGTCGGCAATCCCGCCGACCATCACGAAGGAGATACGCAATGTCCGCAATCGAAGCAATGGTGCGCCTGCTCGCAGGCGTGCTGACGGGAGTGTGGCGACACACTTCACGCTGGTACCACACCGAGACTGCCACGCTCATCACGGGCGAGCAGTACCGTGCGCTCACGGCAGATGAGCGCAAGCAGTACCGTCGCGAGTACGCGGTGGCTACGAGCGAGAGTGCCAAGGCTGGCGACAGTCTGGTCGTGACCAAGTCACGCACGGGCGAACTTGCCGTGATGGTGCTCACGCAGTTGGTCGGCTATCGTGCCGAGAACGGCAAGCGTGAAGCGTTGTGGTACGCCAGCGCAGTGAACCCGCACACGGGCGAACCGTTGGAGACCACCACCAGCACTGCCACCACGACGCTCGTCTGAGCGTCAGGCAGTAATCCCCCAGGGGCGTGGGCGTGCGCAAGCACGCTCACGCCCCTTTTTTTGTCTCAGCCCCAGACGCCCAGCGTGTCTGGGGCATTGCCGTGCGTGGGGGCTGTGGGGGCGCAATTAGCCCTCCTGTCTATCTACGTATTTCTGCTACTGTTACCCCATGCCAAACGATCCATACGACGATTTTGAAAAAGCCATTGCGTCCAACAGAAAGAGCAACAGGGTGCTGAAGCGCGGCTACGCCGGGCTTGTGGAAACCGTAGCCAAAGGAGCATGGAACATCATCAATGCTCCGTTTAGGTTTCCGAGTAATGAGCGGATGCAGAAGTTCATCGAAGATCGAATCCGTGAACGCGAGTACTGGTACGACCGCCATGAACCCGACTACATTCCTCCTGGTCACCCCGACAGGAAGCGGTAGTTTTTAGCCCCCCCAAGTTCTGTTTCACGCCTGAACCCGTCTGTCTGAATACCGAAAGAAGGCGACAATCATCGGTCCCCTTTTCAGGCCACTAATCCCGTGCGGTCTGGCGATGCTGCCCGTACAGTTGTGTGCACGGAGGAATCTAACCGTTTAGGGTCCGAGTCAATGAAGTTGTCGCCGCACACCTTAGCATCACCAGTCGCCGTTTGCAACCTGTGCTAAAGTTTTCACGTGGCCAAGTCTCGAGCGAAACCAGTTCCCCCGGGTGGAGAAGATCATCCGTCGCGTCGTAAGATCCCGCCGTCGAAGGAAGTTCAACAACAGTCGGAAAAGAACTACGATCCCAAAACCGGTAAACGCAAGGGCTCTCTCAATCAGCCCGTTCCTGGACGCCCGCTCATTCCGATGCCAACACCACCACTTGGTGGTTTTAGGGATCCGGATCGCACGCCGTGGAATCAACCGGGGCGTGGCGGTGTGCAATGGCAAAGTACGCGCAACAAGAACCTCTGGGGCTTTTTGAAGTAATGGCACGCAAACCAAAACACGACATTACCGATCAAGACATTGCCGGCGCATACTTTGGAAATGCGCGTCCGCAAATGGGTTATCGCGGTTCGGACCATCCGATTACTTCCAACCCGCTTGGATACTGGGGACCGCAAGAAGTTTTTAGTTCGGATGGCCCAACGCAGAACAAGGGAAACCAAACGGAGTTTCGTCGCGATTACTACAATGAGCGGTGGTTTGAGGGTCCTAGACAATACCCAAGGACTTATCAGGGCTCAGTGAGGGTTCCGATGCTCCCACCAGCACAGTCAATGAAAACCATGCCTCCGCAACTTGCGGCATTCAGCGACTCCTACAATAAGTCCGGACTTCGTGCTTCTACCGCAAACGTTGTATCCCTGGACAAAAATCCAGAAGGCCAGGAATCTCGTTTCTTTTTGGACAACATCGATACGGTCGTCATCAATCCCAAATACAAACAAGAAGCCGTAGCAAAGGCAGCAACCCTTCGAGCAAAGTCAAAAAAGTTGACTGGCCGCACGAGGTATAGGGTTGCTGAATCGGCAGACGAAATCCTTGCTCAATACGCCCAAATGGACCAAATGATGAAGGACCTTGCCGAAAAAAACTCCCTCTACTTCAACAAGAATTTCGTGGTGTTGAAGAATCCCAAAACCGACATCCCGGACCAATACGGTTCGAAATTCCCCTACAACAAAAAAACCGCCAAGCAATATGAACGGTATTTGCAGAAGGGTTACGAAAATGTGCCGATGGTTGAGAAGTGGGAAACTGTTGACTACGGCAAGGCTGGCATGACGCTCAACGGGAAGTACTACGATCCAAATCGGACTTTACGATTGGACGTTTACGAGGAAGTAAATCCCAATAACTACGGTTCTGCGCCAAACGAGTGGATGTATCAGGATGTCAAACGACAGCCCAGAAAAGGACCAAAGGGCGGGCCTGAATATTTGCAATACGAACAGTACAGGCCGGTAACTACGTACCAGGACAGTTTTTCGGTGCAGAATCCTTTGCCACCAAGAACGGACAATCCGACTAGCAGTTCCTTGTACAGTCGCGCAGTCCTGGGTTCTGTTTCTCAACACGAATTTGGACACGTTGTCGGTGTTGGCCATTCGACAAAATACAACGACGAGTGGCAGGGTGATTTCAACACAGTGATGTCGTACCAGAGGGACAGAAACCGGGGAGCAACTTTGTTGCCATCCGACATCAACATGTGGAAAGAGTTCTACGACAGACAAGATCCCGCTTCTCGTGCGGAAAAGAACAAGAAAAAGGTTTCAGGTAATCAACTCAAGAAGCGATAGGTGTCCGCCGACGGGAAGGAGAACGAACCGCGGACAACCAACACGGATCGCACCGCCGGCGGACGTGTGTAGTATAGCAGTACATGTCCAAAGGAAGGCGTCCGATCTCGCCCGAAGATCGAGCCATGTTTTGGCAGGCAATGCAATCCGGCATAAACATGAAAGAAGCCGCCCGCATGGCCGGTATTTCGTATGCTTCCGCTACCAAGTGGGTTGCAAAAGCCAAGGCCACGTCGGCAGAACTTGATAAACAGAACCTGGAGTTTGGCAAAGCAAGCGGCGGCAATGCGCTGAAACGAGACCTGGTGGTGGCAAAGGAATTGCCACCAGTGGTTCCACCATCGCGTCTTTCCAAACACTCTGCTCGGGCGCTGGAAGACTTCGACTACTTCCGCATGCGCTACCTGGGTCGCGTGCCGAGTGCTTGGCAGGTTGACGCGGCGTACAAGATCGTCGCCAAACTTGAGTCCAACGACAAAGAGTTCTTGGTTCTCAACTGCCCACCTGGTGCAGGTAAGTCGACTTTGTTCCACGACGTAGCCGTATGGTGCATCGTGCGCAATCGCGCAATCCGCGTGATGATCGGATCAATCTCCCAGACCCTGGCAAAGATGTACAGTCGCCGCATTCGTGAGACACTGGAACGAACTTCGCCTCTTCGTCCCGATCCGGAAATGATCCGCCGCGGATTGGCGATCGATGCAGAAGCCTGCTTGTCGCTCGACTACGGAAGGTTCAAGCCAACCCACGTGGGTGCTTTGTGGCGCGCCGAGGAGTTCATCGTCGAACAGTACGGCGACGGAGGACTGGACAACAAAGAACCAACCGTGTCGGCGTACGGCATCGAATCCGAGTTCATTGGACACCGTGCCGACCTGTGTTTGTTTGACGACGTGGCGTCGCCAGAGAACTCAAAGGAGTCTTCGGCCAGGGACAAACTCATAGAGCGCTGGGACTCGATGGCAGAAGCCCGTGTGGAGCCGGGCGGCGTGTTGGCGGTCATCGGCCAGAGGCTCGGGCCACAGGATCTATACGCACATTGTTTGTCGAAAGTGACATACGAAGAAGACCCGGATGACTACGACGGTAGCGATGTGACTACTGAAGAAGTCAAAGAGCCGGTAAAGCGTTACAAGTACGACCACATCGTCTATAGGGCCTACTACGAAGAACTAGACACCGGTCCGGAATCCAGGAAAACCACGGCCCCAGCCTGGCCGAACGGACCACTCCTTGAGCCCTTCCGTTTGTCCTGGAAGGATCTGTCCTACATTCGACACAACTCGCCAACGGAGTTTGCCACCGTCTACCAACAGCAGGATGTGCAACAGGGCTACTACCTGATCGAACGCGTTTGGGCAACTGGCGGCATAGGACCAGACGGCGTTCTGTATCCAGGATGCATCGACCAGGATCGTCGACCCGGTTACATACCAAACAGCCTCGAGCCACCGATCATTTCGATCTGCTCAATCGACCCGAGCCCGACCATGTTCTGGGCCGTACAGTGGTGGCTGTATCAACCAAAGACCAACCTGAGGTACCTTGTCGACTTGGAGCGAGTCAAGTTGACGGCCGAGGAACTGCTTGGTTGGGATACCGCGACGTCTAGCCACTTTGGTTTGATGGAGGATTGGCAGAATAGATCTTGGGACATGGGCTATCCAATAAGCCACTGGGTCGTGGAAATCAACGCGGCTCAGCGCTTCCTTCTTGCCCACGACTTCGTACGCAAGTGGCAGGCACGTCAACAGGTCATGATCATTCCTCATACGACGAACCGGAACAAACTTGATGACGACCTTGGTGTCGAGGCGTTACTTCCGCAACTATGGCGATCCGGAGCCATCAGGCTGCCCAGCATGCGCGAGAACTGGAAAACCCTGGCTTTCGTGGACGAAATGAGCACCTGGACCCGCGACAAGAAAAACGGCACAGACCTGGTCATGGCCCACTGGTTTGCGGAACTACACATGCCCGGATTGTCGCCATTCAAGGCTCCGCCCAAATTGTGGCGTCCTTCCTGGATCTAGTGTGCTATTCTGAGGTCGTTTATGGCCAAGAAAAACGACGTAGTAAAACAGGCTCGACGCAAATTTGTTCAAGCGCGCGTTTCTGCTAGTGGCAAAACCGACGCCGATGCAAAAGCAAAGTTTCGAGCACGCTTTGACAAATTGACACAGACAAAAGAAGGCCGTCAACAAATTGCCAAGGTCACCGGAATGAGCGGAATCAAAAAGGCTCTTGCCGCAAGTGCACCAAAACCAGCAGGCCCCAAGCGCCGTGATGTCACTCTTCAGATCCAGCAAGCAAAGAACGCGGAACGAATGAGTTCAAAAACCTGGATTCTTGATCCGAAATTGATTACGCCGCAAATCGAGGCTTCTGTTGACAAGTACATTGGCAACATGGATCCGCGTTTTTCTGGCGTTTCGCCAACCACGACGATTTCTCCTCGCATGCAAAATCCAAACTCGTATCTTGATCTTGGCGGCAGTCCGGAGGATTACGGAATCATCTACGGAAATAAAAAAGGCAAGTAATGGCAAAGAAAAAGAACGTCTACGGAGAAATCCAAGAAGAGTTCGTTGAACAGCGGGCAGAAAAGCGTGGCTGGGATGAACTTAGCGTTGGTGACCGACAGCGTCTTGCCAACCGTTTCGACGTACTTGCCGCAAGCGTTGAGGGTCGAGGAAAGATCGCGCGCTTGCTTTTGCCAGAAGCACCACAAGAAGATCGTCGCGCGCTAAGGCAGAAGATTCGCAAGAACATTCCGCAGAAGTCCGGAAGCATCGGTCAGCAAAACGAAACAACGCCACAGGCAACGAATCTCAATACGCCATCTGCTCGCGGTGACGTTTATCGTGGTGCGGGATATCGTCCGCCATCATACGTTCCACCGGCAACAACGACCACAACGTCCAGGGCCAATGTCAAGCGCGTTACCGGCGAGTTTGGTTCTACGTATCAGCCAAGCGCTGCCATCAATTGGTTGGCCGATACAAAGATTCCAGTTTTGGGTGACCTGATCGGACCTGGAATTCCAGTTGCGCGCGTCATTCGACAAGGCGCTCGCGAACTCGATGAAGCATACATGGCATTCAAACAAGGCGAAGTTACCGAAGGCCTGAAGAACGTTGCTGGCGTAGGAAGAGAACTTGCCTATGGTGCATTTGATGCTGGTTTGGTTCGCGTTGGAACCAAAGGCGCACTTGGTCTTGGGGCAAAGGCTCTTGGCAAAATTGGCGCAAAGGGTCTTGCCGGACGAGCAATCACGGCTGCCGACAAAATTTTTACAGGCGGATCAATCGGAGCATATCGACAAGGAAGGGCAGAAAGCGCCGCTCGTTTGGCGGTAAACGAAACCCGTCCAGTTGTTTCTTCTGTCGAGCGAACCGTTGCCGCACCAGAACCGGTAAGGACTCCGGTCACTGGTCCAGCAACACGAGAGCCAAAGATCAAGGGCGCACCATCTTCGCGTAGGACTTCAACCAGGAAGTCAACACCGACGCCTGCACCTCAGCCAGCACCGGCAACGGCAAGCCCAGTCAAAGCCCCAGAGATCGTCGTTGAGAATCCGGTGAATGTTGCCGGAACAACTCCGCCAACACCAATGCAGCGAACCGCAACTCCTGAAAATCTTGCGGCACCAACTGCAAACGTTCAGCCCGCAACGGCTGCGCCAGCACCAAAGCCAGCAAAAGCATCAAAGCCGAAGAAGGCCAAGAAGGCGGAAGCGGAAACTACATTTATCGATAACAACAACGTTGCTCCAGCAACAGGCAGGCCTGCCCCAGAGGGGGTGGTTGAAGGCACTAGCCCAAAAGTAAGCAGTTCGACGAACTTACGGACGCAGAACTTATCGACCGTTACGGAGTCGAGTATTCCTTCGAGGACGTCTCCGACCCCCGTCGAGCAAGTCTCGGCCCCGTCCAGTCCGAAGCCAAGCGCGCAAGGCCCAAGCGAGGTGGTCGGAAAAAGAAAAAGGAAGAAGCAGAGTACAACTTCGTCGACTAAGGTCGTCAATCCGCTGGAGAAACCATCCAGTCCGGAAATTCAATTCATCGACAATCCGAGAATTGAAACGGCCCAAAAGCAATTCACGCCGGAAGAACTTGCCGAGGCGGCGAGAATTCAAACAGCGGCGAAAACTCCTGGCACAAAACAGTCTGCTGCGTCACTCAAGACGCTTCGCAAACAACTGGAAAAACAAGTCGTAAAGGTTGAGGACGTAATCGACCCCGCAACCGGCCGTCCTGTCATCAACCCCAAGACCGGCAAACCTGCACAAAAGATCACGTACAAGTCGGAAGCAGAAATAAGGGCCGAAGCACAAGCCGCTCGCGGGGAAGCAAGGGCCAGGAAAAAGGCAGAATCGGATGCGACGTACACGTTCTATGACGAAGCATCAGGACAAACGGTTTCAACCGGGGTGGCGAATACGCAAACGGTTCGTTTTGCACCCGATGCAACGGTTCGCAGAAAGCCAGAAATAACCTTCATTGAGGAACAATCAAAGACCAAACTTCCCGGCGGCGAAGTCGAGGTCGTTCCGAGTCTCGGCGGCGCTACTGCCAGCGACAAGACCAGACTCATCGAACAGACCAGGGAGGCACTTGGTGAACCGACGATCGTTGGCAGAACCAAGGGTGGAGAGCCGATCTACGGCCAGGACATCAATACCCAAAAGTGGCTACAGCAACGCGATTACATGAAGGGCTTTGAAGAAAAGCGCACTAGTTTCCGCGACCCAGACAAAAAGCCGCGCAAAACACTAAAGACGCGCACTCCTTCGGTTACCCCACCGGAGCAAAAGCCAACCGCACTTCAGCGCTCGGATGAGCGCTTGAAAGAGGCACTGCAAAACCCCGGTCCGTTTGATCCCGCAACTGGTAAAAAATTTGATTACGAAGGACGCATCCAGCCGGAAACGTCACTCCGCCTCGACCCCCATTTGACGCCAGGAACCAAAGAGTACAAAAAGCGCCAAAAGCAATTGGCCAAAGTTCGCCAGCGAAACATTGAGATTGCTTCTCGTCAGAAATCACCAGAGCGAATTGCGCAGGAGAATGCCGCAGCAGAAGCACGATCAAAGCAGTCAAAGGCACTACAGGAAGAATTCGAGCAGTCCGACAAACCAATCATTCGATTCAGGACCAAGAGACAGCAAAAGCAATTGCAACCACCGCGCAAGTATCCACCAGATCAGGGCAGAACGTTCAACGTGGTGGACAAAGATCAATTGTTGAGAATGGAAACTTACGGCGATCAGTTTGCAAAGACCACTGCCGAACTGAACAGAATCATGCTTGAGGGAGGTTCGGCTCGAACCGCTCGCGTGGAAATCAGGGGCATGGAAGACGTTTTGAATCGCCCGGTTTATGGGCCGGAACTCCCACAAAACCCAATGACATCATTCGAGATGAACCCAGCCAAGATGGACTACGAGCAACTATTGCGCGTTGAGCAGGCTGGATTCAAGTTGCAAGTCAGACGTGGGGCACCCACTCGCTACACCAAAGATCGTGGCGTCAGGGGAACCTTCTCCCACAGCGGAAGAGGCGTAACCATGGAGGAATACGGCAACTTGGTGAAGTCGACCGAATATACTCGGGAAGATCTATTGCGTCTTATTCAATCAACATCCGGCGGTAGGTAATGCTTTCAGTTGACGAAATCGTAGAACTTTATCACAATCGCAAGCGGGCCGCTGGTCCGCTTCACGATCAGATGCGCAAAGTTCGAGACCTTGCCAATGGCGATGTCGTCGTTCCGCTGAACGAATTGGACAAGAACGCAAAGACAAACGTTGCAAACCTGCTGGTGCAGGGCCTCGAGCAAATGTCAATGCGCATTGCGTCCACCATGCCAACACCGTATTTTCCTCCGGCAAAGGAAGGATCAGAACGCTCCAAGGGTTATGCCCGCACCAGACGCAAGGCAATGATCTCCATCTGGGACGAAAACAAGATGAAGATGAAATTGCGACGTCGCGCTCGTCACCTGTTGGCGTATGCGCAATCCGGCGTGATGATCCGACCCAACTTCCGCTCCCTGAACCCACAATGGGTCGTGCGCAATCCGCTGGATACCTTCCCTGCGCCAATCGACGATCCCGACCAGATGGTTCCGGACAACTGTATCTTTACGTACAAGACCAGCGCACGGTGGCTGTTGCAGAACTACGGGGATTTGGTTGCCGGACAATTGCGGTTCGGTCGAATCGACAGCGATTCTCGATACACAATGCTCGAGTATTCCGACTACGACTCGATTCAATTGGTTGTTCTTGGCGCAGAGGACAATCCCGAACTGTCATCGGCAGAACGGGCTGGTCTCGAAGCAATGATGCTCGAGGCTATCCCCAACCGCACTGGCCGACCGCTTTCCGTCATTTGCAACAGGATCAACCTGGACAAAGCAAAAGGTCAATTCGATGGCGTGATCGGCATGTATTACACGCGCGCACGCCTACAGGCTTTGACTGAAATTGCCATCGAGCGTGGAATCTTCCCCGAGGAATACCTCATTGCCCGCCCAGGCGAGAACCCGGAGATCCTCCAGGTTGCAGACGGCAAGCAAGGAATCCTCGGCGTCGTCAAGGGCGGAGACATTCAGCAGTTGCAGTTGAATCCCGGTTACAAAACAGACACGGCACTCGATCGCTTGGAGCGCCAAGAGCGACTTGAAGGCGCAATTCCCGCAGAGTTTGGTGGCGAATCTCCAACCAACATCCGTACCGGTCGTCGCGGAGAAAACGTTCTTTCGGCAACCGTTGACTACAGGGTGCAAGAAGCACAGGCGTTGTTCGAGGCATCGTTGGTGGAAGAGGACAAGATTGCCATTGCCGTTGAGCGCGCATACTGGGGTGACTTCCCCAAGACGTTCTTCATCCCATCAAGGGTTGGAGCCGGACAGGAAATCTACGTTCCAAACAAGATCTGGGAAACCGATTTCCACTACGTCAGTTATTCGGCTGCAGGTTCTGACGTCAACTCTCTGATCATTGGCTTGGGCCAGAGACTCGGAACTGGAATGATGTCAAAAGAATCTGCACGAGAAGCCGATCCGTTGATCTCGGATCCAGAGTTGGAGCACGACAGGATCATTTCGGAGGGGGTCGAGGCAGCACTGCTTTCGTCAATCCAGCAACAGGCAGCAAACCCTGCTGGCCCATATCAGCCAGACGACATGGCCTACTTGACGAGATTGGTCATGGAACAGGACGTCACGCTTTACGAAGCAGTGAGTCGCACTGATCAAAGAGCAAGAGACAGACAGGCAGCAATGATGATGCCTGGAACACCAGAAACCATGCCTGGATTGGCCGCACCTGGCATGGGCGCAGAAGCGGGGGTTGGCGGTGGCGAACCTTCGCTCGAGGCACTACTCGGCCAGTTGGGGTAAAAAATGGCAGAAGCATACGGAATCCGAACCGACCTGAACATGCCACAGGCAAAGGTCAAGCGCATGGTCGCCAAGAACCAGACGTGGGGCAAGGCCAGTGAGCAACTTGCCTCACAGAGAATGGTTCCAATGGGTGCTCCGCCAACCGAAGTTCAGGCTCGCACGCAGCAGCCAAGGCGCGAAATCAAACCACTTGGTCGGCCAACGGAAAGACCCAATGAGCCAATTACTGCTGGCGCTCCATTTGGTCCTGGTATTGGACCGATTGCTGCCGGAATCCCAACATACAACCCAACGTCTGCGGCAGTTGAAGAACTGAAGATGCTCGCCCAGTTGGAGCAGAACACGGACTTGGCAGATCTGGCATCTCGCTGGATGTCCTGATGTCTTGGTCAAAAAACTACACGATCAGTGAGTACGTTCAGTTGGCTGGCGAACAGCCAACACCCGGCTACAACGTAACTTCACCAGAGGTTGCCGCAAGGGCCGACTCCATATCGCAGTCGTATCCGTGGATGCAGCCACAAACCATCATGTCGTTGGCCAAGTACAACCTCCCACAGTCGACGATTCAGATGGCCGGAGATGCCGCAGCAAGAAGGGAACTTGGCCAGTACGACGCAAAGAAAAATGCACAAGGGGAAATGATCGCACCGGTTCGTTACGCATTTGATGCAATCGGCTGGGTTGCCAAAACCTCAAAGGCTGCGTTCGATTTCATTGTTCCAGGAGCAGCAACCGCAGCGCTCAAGGGTTTTTATCAACCACTTGAAAGAAACGTCGCCCTCGTTTCGGACGTTGCGCTAAAGCCAACAGTCAGATGGAGCACTGCGGTATTTGATCTCGTTCCGGAAACCGTTCAAAGCCTTGCATCAATGGCGGTCGGTTCGAGCAACTACGACCTGTTTGGTTTGTGGGAATCCACATCATTGGCAACGATGCTTGACAACAGGGAGCAAGTTGGCGACGGATTTTTCATGAGTCAAACGCTGAGAGAAGAGCAAGCCAAGCGTGCAAGGGCTTTTCGCGGAACCATCTACGGCAACGCATTCACCATTGGTAGGGCAATGTTTTCCTGGGCCGGAGAGAACTCGAGGATCTACAAATACGGATCGGGTGTCGTTGATGCAGCAGTAATGCTCGCGGTTCCGGACCCATCGCTCTACGTTGCCAAGGGAATCAACATCGGGGCAGGAATGACGAAGAACGTCCTGCGCGGGCTCGAGGTTGGAATGAGCGTAAACCAAGCACTCAAGGCTGGTTCGCAGGTGGCCCCGTATTTGACGAAGGCAGACGCAGCAGTCGTTCGATCCATGCTTCGCGACGAAACCGCCCTGGCCAGGTTGGAGGCAGGCATAACCGACGGCATGATGGGCGAAAACGTTGATGCGGTCAAGTTCGTTCAATTCATGCAGAGCAATCCCCTGGCCCTGAATCTCGTCGACACGCTGGTGAGCAAAACGAATCGCATGGAAATCCTCGAAGACGTATTCAAATTCGAGATTGGCACCGACGTTGCAGACGCATTGGCCCTTGCCACCACACGAAGCGAGGTAATCAGCGCACTGACAAAGCCGTTCACGCTTGGCGGAGAGGGAGTTCTTACCGGACCAATCGGCACCTACAGGGTGAACAAAGCAAGGAACTCATTGCTCAAAACCAGATGGTTCACGCAAATGCCCAAGCAATCGATCGTGGTTGCCGGAAACGACCTGGACAATCTCGAGGCCATTCGCAACATGACCCTGTCCATGCGCACGGCTGGCGTGGCAGAAGACGTAATCAAAAACTGGGGCGACAGAGCAGTCCAGTCCTTTTCTCGTCGCGGAACATCGGTTGCAAAGTATGAAAGTTTTGGCGAATACAACGATGCCGTAAAGCACGTACTCAAGGCCAACGGCATCGAAGACCAGGTGATCGGCAACTTGTTCGAGCGGGCCAATGGCGGATTGGACAAGGTGCGCAGTTATCTCGTCGACAGAATGGGGATCGAAACCGACAACGGGCACCTGCGCATGATGGCCCAAATGCTGGCAGAGCACGGTGACCCTGGTGCATACGCAGAGTTCCTGCAGAGAGCGGCACCAATTCTCGACGACGCATCCTTTGCCGGTCCCGCAAAGTTGGTTCACCTTCTT
>Ga0129336_10000847_pt1 | contig 18117 bp, 24 predicted proteins | sample CPB6_02_DNA_FD_96878 | JGI IMG/M metagenome (GOLD analysis project Ga0129336, IMG submission 96878) | Freshwater to marine salinity gradient microbial communities from Chesapeake Bay, USA - CPBay_Sum_0.6_0.2_DNA | ecosystem: Environmental > Aquatic > Marine > Coastal | place: USA: Chesapeake... | reverse complement strand
CCGCATGGTCAGTCGTGTCGCCAATCGCAAATACTTTCTTAACATATTCATCGTCGCCCTTGATGCTTCCTGGCTTGAGGAAAGCAAGGCACATAGCGCACGATGAACTATTGCAAGTTCTATGTGCATCTCTGTAGTTATCTACTTGATTGAAGTATGGAACTGCAAGTACTTCTGGAGTTGGTGGTTTCGTTCTGAAAATACCAATCCAATCAGTCTCTGCGTCATCTAGGAATTTTTCGGGAAGTTTGTCTTCCAACCATTGAACTGCCGCTACATGATTGGCGTTCTTCTCATCATAAAACTTAAAGAAGTTATGAAGATCTAGAGTCATTGGATATTACTTAGACACTGGAGATATTTATAAAAAAAGCGCCCTTTCGGACGCTTTATTTCTTTAGGCAGTAGCGCCAACTTTTACGTTTGCTGACACATATTCTAAAACATTTTCAGGTGTCGATACCTCATATGGGTCTGTGTCCGCATTGTCACGCTTACCGTTTTCCACGAATAGTTTCTCGATGACTCCGTTATCCACGACTGCAGCATAGCGCCAAGAGCGATCACCGAAACCAAGGTTAGACTTGTTAACAAGCATTCCCATAGAGCGTGTGAAGTAAGCATTGCCGTCTGGAATCAGTTTAACGTTTTCGATATTCTGATCTTGTGCCCAAGCATTCATAACGAAACCGTCATTAACAGAGATGCAATAAACAGCGTCAATACCAAGTCCAATAAAATCTTGATACTTTTCTTCAAATCCAGGGAGTTGATAAGCACTGCAAGTAGGAGTGAATGCACCAGGCAAACTGAAAATAACCACACGCTTACCATCAAAGAGATTGGAAGATGTGCGAGTAACAAACTCTCCATTCTCTCTGAATACAAACTCTACTTGGGGGATCTGATAACCTTCACTACGCATTTTAACCTCCATCACCAAATGCCTGGAATGATTTGTCCGGTAGCAGCATAACTGCCCATCGCAGCAATAATACCGATCATTGCTGCCCAACCATTAATACGTTCTGCTTTTTCGTTCATTTTTTTTCTCCTTTGTAAGGGTGTTGTTGTTTAAGTTCTGGATTGGGTTGGGAGAAAACCATAGGACTTCTGGTTTTATTCTTGATAACAATAAAAGCGTCGTTTTGATAGGATACGGTTCCAAATGGTTTTGCCCACTTTGCATTTGCATCTGGGTGAGTCGCAGTTCCAGTTACTGCTACGCCACCAATTTCAACAGAGAGTTCATCACTGGCGTCCCATCCCAACTTTTCGAGAGCGAGTGCGAACTGCCCTAACATTCCAGCACTCACAGGTTTTCCTCTTGCTCAATGAGAATTACACAATCTGACTTAGGATACGCGGTACAAGTCAAAATAAATCCTTCTGCAAGTTGATCATCATCAAGAAATGTTTGATCATCGTTATCTACTGTTCCTTCAACTACTTTACCAGCACAAGAGGAACAAGCACCAGCGCGGCAGGAGTACGGGAGATCGACTTCCGCTTCTTCTGCTGCGTCAAGAATGTAAGTATCCTCATCACATTGGATAGTGGTTTCGGAGCCGTCGGGAGAACGGAGAGTAACATTGTAGGATGCCATAATTTAATAAGTTTCCGATAATTGATTAACTGAGTGTGCCAATAAAACGAAAAAGGCAACACTAGTAATTGTAAAGATAATTGAAGTCATTGTCAAGTCTCAAAATACGCCAAAGTAAAGATTTCCCGTCAGCGCGTAAGAGATAAAACCAGCCACAATCCCAAGCATAGCCCAGCGACCATTAGCGGATTCAGCGCGTTCAGCATAAGTCTTCATCCCGTACTTGAGTGCATCTTCGTCAGAAATATAAACAGGTGGTTCAATTGCCCACATGTTCTGTTGTCCACGATCATTCGTTGTAACAGTCATTTTAGTTTTGTTAAGAAACGTTACACAATTATATAGGAAACCTAAAGAAAAAACAAGGGTGGAAACCCACCCTTGTTAGAAAATGCTGACTTATTTAAGTATAATTACTTACCAATCTGATTAACTTTCAGACGAGCACGGTGAAGCACCGAACCTGCAAGAGGAACATAACCCAAGTCATCAGCAATCAGTTGTGCTTTACCACTTAACATATAATTGATAGCATCACGGATTGCTTCTGTTTTTGCACCATTACCCGTTTTATAAGCAAGAATCCAGGTTAAGGTAGAAATAGGATATGCTTTTGCTGCTGAAGGATTAGGATTCTCACCAGCAAGAGTTACTGGATCAAGAGTAATACCATTCAGAGCAGCAGCACCAGTCACAGCAGAAGGTCCAACAAAGTTTCCTGCCTTATTCTGAAGAACAGCGGCTTGAAGTTTGTTAGGACGAACAAATCCAGTGTTCACGTAACCAATCGCACCAGGAGTGTTCTTGATTGTACCAGAGACACCTTCATTGCCTTTAGCACCAACACCAACAGGCCAATTCACAGACTTACCTACACCAGGAGCCCAACCACCAAATGCATCTAAAGAATTAGTGAACGCAAAAGTGGTTCCAGAACCGTCAGAACGGTGAACAACTGTCACTTTACCAGCAGCACACCCGACTTGCTTCCAGTCTTTAATACGACCAGAAAAAACGTCAACGGTCTGCTTTTGAGTTAGTTTTAGTTTGCAACCTGGTTTGTTGTAGGCAACAGCAATAGTGCCTCCAGTTGCAGGAATTTGAACGAAACCACGCTTGATTTTTGCAGCTTCTTTTTCCTTTATAGGTTCATCAGAAGCAGCAAAGTCAACAGTTCCAGCAACAAACTGGCGAATACCAGCACCAGAACCAACAGACTGATAGTTTACACGCTCACCAGTGGATGTAGCATAATCTTGGAACCAACGTTGATAGAGTGGAGCAGGAAACGTAGCACCAGCACCATTAATGGCGGGTCCAGCAAATGCAGCGGGAATCGTAACAACTAAACCCAAAGGTAGAAACTTAAAGAGTTTCATAATTCTCCTTATCAGAAGCTGTAACGAACCTTAAGTTCGCCACCCATATCAAACACTTTAGAAAGACCACCGTATTCACCGGTGACTTTTGCATTGACACTAATGTTCTTGGAAACTTTGGTCTTTACACCAACTTCACCAACAGTAACAACTTCGTTTTTAGTTTTACCAGTATTCCATTCATAACCAGGACCAATTTCACCAAAAACGGTAACGTTTTTGGAAACTTTATCTTCGTATCCAATACGAAGTTCGGTCTGAGCACCTTTGTAGTTACCATCTGATAGAGAACCCGTGGTTTTAGATTCTACGTAGGGACCAGCAAGGGCAGGTGCCGCAACCATAGGAAATGCCATTGCGGCAAGAGCGATTGCTTTCATAAAAATCTCCTTTCTTGAAGTACTATTTGTTTTGTCCGAAGACAGATAAATCCTAACACAATCTTAAATATTTGTAGTTAAGAGGTGGTTAACCTTTAATTAGGTAAAACCTTGGTATATATGAATACTTAAATTAATTTTAACCATAAAAAAACCTCACTTTAAGGGAGGTTAGGATTATCTAACTAAACAATCAGAACAAATACTTCAGACCAGCTTTGATGTTGGAAGTTAGATCAGAACCAGACAGAGCCCAGTACTCACCATATACATTCAGTTTTTCAGCAACAGGCACAGAAGCGCCAACTTTACCAGAAACCTTAACGGTGGTATCACCACCATTAGGAGTGCTCAGGGCAGGACCAACTTGAGCGTAATAAGCAACCTTACCAGCAGTGCCTTCATAACCGATGTGTGCTTCGGTCAGAGTGCCGTTGTAGGTCGTGCCAGTAAGACCAGCATTTGCCTCAACATTCACATAAGGACCTGCGAAAGCAGCAGAAGCGATAAAGGGAGTAGCAGCAACGGCTGCGATAGCGGGTTTAAACATAATAGTACCTCATAATATCTCGCAGAATTTACCTGCGGATGAAAGAAGACTCGACTTGTCTTCGTGGATACATTTTAACATTCTCTTTGGGATCACGTCAAGCCCCATGTTGCGCTGAACTTTCAGTCACTCGACCTAGATAAGGATCATAGTTAGTGATTTGCTCTAATGTCATTTGAGCTCCAGCTTGCTGCCAGAAATTGAGAATTCCATCATGACTACTTCTATGAAAAATATCAATATGTTCTGGGTGAATTGATGATCCCAACTCAATTTTATAAAGAAGTAAAGGAGTAGCATAGGTCACTCCTGAATTGTAAATCAAATCGTCGGCAACAGGGCGTGGTTTAACACCACTATCAAGTTTGTATTTTTCTGCACGAACATGATACTTAAGTAATTTTTCCGCATGATGTCTGGTAATTACATAACATGCTGTCGAAAAATCATTCACAAAACGAGTATGAATGGGAACATGAATATCTCCCGTACAAATAATTGCAAGTTGAATTACATCCCAACAATAAGGAACTCTTGCAATAAAGTCTTCCCAAGTAAAATTCCAAAACCTTGCGATATCAATATTGCAATCATCTTCCATAATGATTGCATAAGGACTATCAGAAGTTTCCATCCAATGCTTGATTGCTTTCAAGTGAGAAGTAACACAACCAATCTCACCAGAAGTCATCATCTCGGGATAACGTCCTACAATAATATCACTTAGGTCATCTTCACGACCATCATATGCAGAAATACGAGTATAGTTTTCTATCTCCCAATATTTAAATTGAGACTCCATATACTCTCTTCTTTCTGGTTGGTCGTCCAGATTGAGATAATAAATTGGACCAAAGTTTTTAAGTTTGTATACTGATTTATTTTTATCCATTAAAATCTAAAATAGTTGACGTTATCAAGAATAAAAGTTCCTCTGTTATATTCATGTTGATATGACTCTTCATCAACCAACGTAAGAATTTCTAGATTAGAATTATACCCCGATTTAACTGCCGATGCAAGATGGCTCTGCCCACTAAGCATCGATATTAATCCTCTAGAAGAGTAAATGATATTTGTGTATGCAAAGATATTTTCAATCTCAATAATTCCATCAACGTCTGGATCATAAACAATATGATTACCATGATGATTAATTTTTTTCTTAAATTCTATCTTCAAAAAAGTTACATTACTGTATTGTTTTTTAATAGCATTATACAAATCAATAACTTTATCATTACCAATCAAAGATATAGCAGATAGGTCTACAATAAACACATTTTCAAATTGATCAATTTTCTCCGGTTGATAATAAATTTTTGGATATTTATTAACTCCTTGCAATCCATGCAAAACTTCCCAATTTGAAATAAAGTTATCAGCAACTCTTCTGTATCCTATTTCTGGAGTATCTCCAGCATTCCACTCACCATCTTTAATACCTTTAATATAAGGATTAGTTCCCCAAACTAAATCATAGATTTCAGGATTTCTAAATTTTGACCTAGACCAAATATAGGTTTCTCTACCTTGTTGTTTAAAAAACTCCTCAGGTAATGTGGAGAACTGAAGATTATCTCCAAGCCCGCCATGATAGGCAGAAAGAATTACATCATTCATAGATATTTCTCCCAATTTACAGTAGGAGATCGTAGGTGATCGCAATGAGTTGAATAACCGGGCATTGGTGTTACAAGAATTCTTCCAACATTTCCAAGATGAACAAATTTAGAATGATCCATAGAAATTCCATCAGGAGATGTTGCACTATAATGTTTATGGATGTGCATATCCTCTTTCAATTGACCCATCTTTCCTGCATAGGTATTACACGTTGACGGAACAGTTCTCCAATGAACAGAGTCAGTATGAAAGATTTTAGATGTAAGATCTGGATAATCCATATACTTATCCAAATGATCATACAGAGAAACATAATGAATTGGTAAAGTAAATGCTTCAATCAAAACTTCACACCAATTTTCTTGATGGAGATAATCATCTTCTAGAAAATAAATGATTGTATCGTCATCAAATTCAGAACTTTCTACTATCTCAAGAGTTCTCAAAAAACTAGTTGCTTCATTTCCACAATTTATAATCCTAACGTCCTTTTCAGAAGATAAGAACGTTTCAGAAATATTTCCAAAATGTTCATCATACAGAATATTCAGTTGTGCAAGTTCTGGATTTATGGTTCGTTTTAGATTTTCAAAAATCTTTACTTTATCAAACCATTCTGGTCTTTTTCGGTTTGCTAATGCAGAGTTGGGCGAATAAAAACACTGCCTAAGAAATACTTGAATTTTCATTTCCAATAATCGTAAATGTCTTTAGTTACTTCATATTCCATATCTTTTACCTTTCTATTCGGTTGTTTTACAGCCCACTCAAACATACTATCAATCAAAGGTTCCAATTCAGTTTCATCCACAAAATTCAACATTGTTTTTGCTTTAGCATGATCACAATATGCATGTTTAACCTCATGCCTTGCTTCCACATGTTCAATTGTTGCATCATACCCATATTTTGCAGCAATTCGTTTTACAGTTTCTGCTGCCTCATTAATAGTAAAATACTTATCAGCACCAATGTTAAAGATTTCACCATCATACTCAGTTAAAAGTTTATCAAAAGGTTGCATATAATATTTGATATCAGAGAATGCGCGAGTTTGTTCTCCATCACCATAAACCAATAATGGTTGTCCTGTAATTGCTTTACGGATAAAAATACCAATTACGTTTCTATAACGATCCCAAATGTTTTGATATTTACCCAAAACATTATGCGGACGAACGATATTATATCTAAGACCAAATTGATCCCCCGCAAGTTTAAGATCTACTTCCACAGAATACTTAGCAACTCCATAAGGATCCACAGGCATTGGTCTTAAATCTTCTGTAAATGGCGGTTGCTGTTCACCATAAACCGCCATGCTTGAAGTGAAGACTAGCTTACTGCTATGGTTAATACATTCATTGATAATATTTGCAGAACAAATTACATTGTTGCGATAGTTGTAATTACGAATAAAGGGTGATAATCCCTCAGCAGCGTATGCAGCAAAATGATACACTACATCAGGATTTTCTTTTTCAAATACTTCTTTGACTTTCTTTCTATTTTCTAGATTAACTTTATAAAATTTTAAGTTATCATTTTTTGGGAGAAATGCTTTATATCCTCCGGAAAAATTATCAATACCAATAACGGTATGACCATTTTCAAGCAAATGTCTAGAATAATTTGCTCCCAATAATCCAGCAGTTCCAGTTACTAATACTTTCATATCAATTGTGTTTAATGGACATCAGTTCATGGGTGTTTGCAAAATTCTTACCATGCCACCCAAAATGCTTACTTCTATCTAAGGAAACATAAGATCCCCAAGGAGTTCCCATTTCCTGCAAGGCATTCTCATAAGAAAATTTTAATGCAAGTTCAAAAGGAGCAAATTTAATACCAAATTCAATTGCCTTTTCATAATGAATTTGGCATAAGAATTCATCTTCACCCCAACCACCACAACTAGAAAACTTAGAACTAAATTCAAGATACTTTTTACTTCTTAAACTAAATCCACCATTTCCTACACGATTTTTAGGAAGAACTCTCCACATCCTTTCAGAAATTTCATCTCGAAATCCATCAATCCACTTTGATTCTAAAGGCCAGGGAGCACCAATATAATCATAATTTAAGAACTCATCGTCCCACAATTCAGGATTAATGATATGACCGTCATCTTGGACGACTAGAACGTAATCATTATCCAAGTATTTTCCGATTCCAAGCATAAAGTCATTATAGTCACCAACAGAAGTCATTTTACTGATATTAACAACTTCAATTCCTTCTGCTTCACCATCAATATCAGTAAACAAAATACTTTTACCAAAGTTAAAAAACTTTTGGCAGTACTGAATTGCTAATGCACCTTCATTTGGATTGACTGAGTTCGCGCAGATAATATCAACTTGTTTAAGATCTTTCATGTTATTTGAATACTTACTTTTATTTTAGCACACGATCTTCAATAATTCTACGTGCTTCTAATATGTCCTTATATCTATCATAAAACTTTCGGGTGTTTTTATGATTGGGTCCATAATTTAAATTTTTTATTGACCCACTCCATTCGGGATTGGATTCCATTCCAATCCAATAACACCCACAAACTTTACCAAGTTCTAAGTAAGCCCTAAACATAAGATCATGGTCATCCATATCACAGGGAACAAATTCCTCATCAAGATAATTAAGTTTTTTCAAATCTTCCAAATTCATCATTAAAGGACCACGATTTACACTTGATCTTACAGCAAAGATATTTCTTGATTGCCCATGCTCAATAGAAGAATGATCTACGTGATTTAAAATATCACACCAATCTGTTTTTGGTGCATCTGGATTGTGAAGATAAAAACTATTAGGATTTAGAACCCAATTGTGAGCACACCTTGAAGTTACTGCAAACACATCACTGAACTCATCAAATGGTTTTTGCATTCTCATATTCCAACCAGATTCAGTAATAACTTGATCATCTTGAACAACAATTACATATTCACCTTCTGATGCTTTAAATCCTGCATTATTTGTTTTTAATTCATAGACATCCGGTAAAATAATAGGAATAATGTTTGCCTTATCTAGATACTCAGAGACTATTTCTTCAGAATTATCAGTGCATCCATCAAGCATACATAAAAGTTCATACTCACCTGTAGTATTATTGATAATACCCCGAAGAACTTTATCCAATAAAACTTCTCCATTTGAAGTTTTTCTTGCTCCATTATGAATTGTTAAGATGATACTATGCATGGGGATAAGTTTCTGCTAATTCCAAAAGAAGTTTGTCGATCGGTCTTCCTAAAGTAAATCCATTTTTAGAGTTTCTTTCATACCAATAATCACAGTTACATTCGATAAAATCTCTAATCTCAGATCCAACAACAGAAAGACCATGCTTAACTGCTAAATTTGTTAAGACGCTTTGGTCTCTACGATGTTCCTTAAAAGAAGGAAAATTATCTTTTCCAGAAACATTAGGATCATCAGAAATAATACGACGATCAGTGCAATAGTTCAACCATTCAGAAAGGAGTTGTTTTGATTTTTCACAAACTCTCCAAAAACAGATACCAGCTTCTAATTGAGTAGAATTCCAATAATCTTCTTCATCACAATCCATAAAAACAAAACAATCACGTTTTGTCCAATCTTTATTTGAAGCACCTCCCATAACTAACAAGCAGCAATCATCTTCTATAAGATGATTAACATACTGAATAAGTCCAGGATGAAACAAATCATTTACATCAGAATAGAAAATGATTTCCCCTTCATCAAGTTTATTCATTGCATCCAACAAAATAAAAGGTTTCCATGAAAAGAAACCTTTTCCCACGCTGGATTCAAAAAGTTCTTTATTATCTGCAAAGAAACTTTGTTCTTTTAACCAATCATAAGAATATGAATGAGTTTTAATGTTATTAGATTCTGCATAAGCATTCAAATAATCCTGCTTTGATTTAAATGCATCATCACCAAAAGTTACAAGGTTCCAACCCATAAATTTTAAATACTTTTACTAGACATTATAACATTATTTTTTAAAATTTAAAACCCCCCAATGATCAACGACAAACTTATTTTCATAATTATATTCAGAAAACTTTTTGTCGGGATGCATAATCAACACAGCATCAGAAACGTTTATGCATGATTGTGGATTATCATGAATTAATACTTCAGAACTTTCTAAGTTATCAAAAGTTTCTGGTATAGCATCATAAACATTGACTTCAATATTCATATCCAGAAATTCTTTAATCAATCTATATGACGGTGATCCAATCACCACAGGAGAGTTTGGTTTAAAAGAAACTCCAAGAATTCCAACCTTAGAATAGTTTTTAACTTTATTTAAAATATCAGCATAAACCATTTCATTGACTTCTTCCGCAAAGATTAAATTCTTTGCAGTTTTCTTTCTATCTTTTGCAAACTTTATAAAAGCAGAAGTATCTCTGGGAAAACATGTTCCGCCATAAGGAGTTCCATAACCAAAAAAGTATGGAGAAATTCTTTTATCAATTCCTATCGTATTAGTAATGTTATGTACGTTTACATTATCAATTCCTTCACAAAGTTGACCTAGAAAATTTGCAAAGGTAATTTTATTCACAATATAAGCATTCAAGGCAACTTTTGCAATCTCTGCTTCTTCGAGTGTAAGAATTTTCCTAGGAGCATCATTCTGATGAAATTTATACCAAATAGATTGGGTCTGTGCAATATCATCAATGTTATTGGCTCCAACCAAAAAGAATTCAGGATTTTTAAAATCTTCAATTACATTTCCCAGTTTTACAAAATCAGGAACATAAGAAAATCCAAATCCCTCACCATACTTTCTCTTAGAAATTTTCTCAACTAACCTGATTAACTTCTTAATTGTTCCAGGAAGAACTGTTGAAGAGAGGACAATTAAATGTCTTTCTTTCTTACTTTTTTTCAAATTTAATGCAAGATCAGTTAATGCATCCTCTACAAAATCAGATGAGTACCCATTATCTCCAAGTTGAGTGTTAACTAGAATAATGGTCGCATCTGTTTCATCAATTGCTCTTTGATAAGAGGGTGTAAACCCGATAAAATTTACATGGGGAAAAATTTGATCTAGTCCAGGTTCATAAAAAGGAAGTTTTCCTTCATTTAACGTTTCAAGAACATACTCATTTTTATCAACACCAAGAACTTTGTTTCCTGATTGTGCAAGACAACAAGCAAGGGGCAATCCCAGCTTTCCTAATCCAACAAAACTAATATTCATGTTACAACTCTGACTAATTTGTTTTTCCAGTAAATATCATATTGCTCGTCTTCAGCAATCACAAATTCAGTATCCAATCCAACATTTTCTTTCACCCATTCAGCATAAGGTTTTAATGCTTCAAAATTTTCTTCATTCCTGAACTTGACGTGAAGAACTAATGTCTTTCTCGGAACATTGACTTCACATCTCCACTTTTCAATTACCTGCCCGACTGTGTGAGAAATCGGCGCAACAATCCACCAACCAATTGCTCTCTTGACTTCTGGACCATTATAGTAATCAACACCACGACCGATTATATCATAAAGAACATAATATTGTCTATTGTTCTTTCTAATCTTTTTCATCTTTCCCCTATCACCACAACGGTATCTAAAGATAGGAGTTTGATAATTATTGAAGTCAGTAACTACGATGTAACCTTCCTCTCCTTCTGGAACCTGATTTCCATCATCATCTAAAATCTCTACAATGCCTTGCTCCATCACAACTCTCAGATTTCCATATCCATCAGTTGCAGCAACGGTAGGAAGTTCAGCAAGCCCATATTGTTCATGAAACTCTTTCACAAAAGGAAGCAGTCTTTCTTTATGATTAAAAGAACTTTCACTGCACCAATGAATTTTAATGTCCTTCAACACTTCCTCATGTCCCGCATCAATAATCATTTCGCAAAGTTGACGAATAGATCCACCAGGTCCATGAATTAAAAATGGTTTATGTTTGACGACCCAATTCACATGCTCTTGCGAAAGCGTTTTGTAGTTCATTGCCTTTACATTTCTCAGGCGATCATACAAAGGATATTTCGGTTCCCCAGAAATCAAACGAAAAACCCACTCATTCTTTCTTCCCATTCGCATCCAACTACGAGTGAAAATAGCATCCTTACGATACCACGAAGAGGAAGGAACCCAAATAACTCTAGGTTGTCCAGTAGATCCAGATGTCTCGTGTTGACGCATTTCCTCTTCAGGAAAATTGGGATGATCTGGAAGATCTGCTTTAGTTGTAACGGGAAGTTTATAAAAATCTTTCCAACTGTTAATTGAAATATTAAACTTTGCTGCGGTTTCCTTAAGTTTTTGTAACTGAAAATTTTTTAATTCAGTAATAGTTTTTTGTTCTATCTCAACAAAAAAGTTGAGATACGGTATCTGATTAAATGTAAACCGATCAAAAATTCTATAAAGTAATTGTTTCATGAGTTACTAAATTCCAAACACTTTTCTATGATGTAATCAACTTCATCATTTGTTATTCTATTATGTATGGGCAAAAGAATAATGCTATCTGAGATTAAAGTTGCATTAGGAAGTCCTTGTTTTTTCCACAATTCTTGTTGATGTATTGCGGTCCAGCATTTTACAACAATCCCATTTTTAATAAGGAATTCAGCCATCTGATTTCTTTTTTCAGGAGAAACCATAATCCCATAAAAGAAATAATTAGATGTGCAGTAATCTGGAATGACCTGAACTTGAAAAACTGAAGAAAGTTTTTGTGAGTATCTTAGAGCAACCTCATTTCTTCTTTGGACATAGAGATCCAATTTCTTAAACTGCTCTCTTAAAATTGCTGCTTCAACATCACACATTCGGAAATTAAGACCGAACCGATTATGAATATACTCATAAGATTTTTTATCACTAGAATATCCATGATTTACAATTGATCTACAAATGTCTGCAAGTTCATCATCATTTGTAGTAATCAATCCACCTTCACCCGATGTAATAATTTTAGACCTTTGAAAACTAAAACAATGAAGATCTACTTGTGTTCCGATTTGTTGACCTTTATAAGTGGACCCAAGACTTTCTGCACTATCAGCAATTAAAAGAGCTCCAGTCCTTTTAAATTTATCATAATCACAAGGCACTCCACCAACATCCACAAGCATTATTGCATCAACATCTTTTGGAACATCCTCAACACGAACATTCCAATTATCAAGATCGCAATCAACAAGTTCAACATCATCAAGTACAAACTTTGCTGCATTTGCAGATGCGATGAAAGTAAAAGAAGGAACTGCAATTTTTTTAATGTTAGGTTGAACTTCTTTTAATGCAAGAAGAGAAGTGATTAATGCTGTGGTGCAGTTAGAAACAAGAATTGCATGTTTACACTTCAGTCTTTCTTGAAACTCCTGTTCTAAAAGAGTGATATTTTCTCCCTTTGCACCTACGCCATTTGATAGTGATTTAAGTGCTGCATTGATTTCAGAAGATCCAATATCTTGATCGTCCCAATTAATTGATCTCATACTTTTCACAAAACTCATTAATTAAAATTACAGCGGTGTAATAGGCAACTTTAGAACGTGCATCAACACCATCAAAATCAAGAAGAAAGGGTACAAGACTTGCGAAGTGCATGACCTCATTCCACTCGGTCTTTCTCATTACATCTACGGGGTCCTCTGGAGAATGCTTATAGAGAACATCTGGTAGTGTTTTCTTAAGTGACTCACAAAGGTTAAAAGTATCATTATTCCAGAGTTTGAAATTACTTCCATCAAGATCAAATTGACGAGAAGCAATCATCTCATACTTTCCATTTACCGAATGCCAGAATTTACCATAATCATAATAGTAATCGCAATAATCATATCCGCGAGGATCAATCATTACAAACTTATCATTTGCCCTATCAATCAAAACATTAGAGAAATGAAGATCAGAATGACTCCAGCGACCCACAAATTCTGGTTGAACTGTTTGTAAGAATTCAGGTGTTTTGAATTTTTCAGCAAGGACAGGGATGTTTTCATACTGCTTCCCATTTACTGTAACAGTTTCTTGTTGAATTAATTCTTTAAAAAATTCCGACTTTTTACTTAGTTCTTCAAGACGATTATTCAACCGTCTAAAATGCATTGCTTCAAAGTAATCTTCAGGCATTGGAAGAACTCTATGGAGATACAAGCGACGTGATACCTCTGTAATTTTATCTGCCCAGTAAATTACTTCATTCTCATCAATTTCATTTGCAAGCATAAGTCTACGCAGAGTTGGAAGATCATAATGCTCCATCTCATAGAATGCTTTATTTCCATCTATCCCATAAAAGATAATACGTGGAAAATAATCTTTAAACTCTTCAGGAATAGATTCAATAAACTCATATTCATCTACAAGTTTCATCATTCTTTCGTCAGCAGCTTCCTTATGAACTCTGCTTACAAGAATAACTTTTGTTTTTCCACCACTCTCTTGTTTTAAGTAATCAGCATTACTCATTAAAAAAGTCCTCGCTGTTAATTGCCTTATCGTCTATGTAGTAGTCTGCAGCATATTTAATACCCGTTCTCAACTCATGAAACTTAAGTCCCCAACTAGTAAGTTGATTATAAGTTTCAACATACCAATTTCGTTTGGTCCAAAATCCTCTAGCAGTTTCAATTATAATATAATTTCCTTCTTCCGACAACTGATTAACTTTTTTAATCCTTTCGGGGAAAGGAAGTGCTTGGAGATAGTTCCAACTACCATCAGAATTTTTCTGAGTATCACATAAAGTATTATCTAAATCAATTACATATCTCTTCATTTGTTTAATTTTTCTTTTACATATTGTTGATTTTCATAGTAATCAATAACTTCATCTTTGGAAAGGTTTTTTAAATATTCCCAAAGTTGATTGTTTTTTTGCATGAAGGGATTGTTAAACCAAGAGTTTTGAGTTCTCTTGTGCTCCAAATGATATGCATGGTTATCAATTCTACCAATCGTGTATCCTAAAATATTCCAACGATGATGTCTCTCAACATCTTCTGGGGCATAAGCAATAAAGTTTTCGTTTTCTAAATATCCCTCTTTATAAACTTCAGTATTAAAAAACTGAACCATACCATACTCTGCCCAACCAGGTCCATTCATGTGTTGAGCATATCCATAGGACTTATCTAAAACTTCGGGATTGAATTCAGAAATGAATTCTCTAATTAAAGGAAAATTCAAAAGATTGTTTAAATCATTTTCATCTTCAACTTTAGTATCCAACACTACTTTACGTTCTCCCTTCTCACCAAAGCGGTAAGGATAAACTACATCATACTTCTTAGAATCAAGCATCTCTTTTGCTTGAATATAAGAACTTATTGGGAGGATGATATCAGAATCATAATTAACTACAATATCAGTTGTAGTTTCCAAAATCATTTCATTTAATAAACGAGTGCGATGAAAATGCTCATCGTAATTCTCTTCAAAAATGTATTTGAGATTTTTAGTATCTGCAATCTTTTCAATCAATGGTTGAGCCCAAGTAACAAACTTGAGCATTTCATCAGATTCTTTGATGATAATTTTACAATCAAAGTTATTCAGCAAAAAAGATGTTGATAAAATAATATTACGAAGACGATCATCACTATCAATTCGAAGAGGGATGATAAACGTTACATTAGATAGATCTTGTTTCATATAATTACCCAATTTTCAGGAAATAAATCTTTAGTATCATGATGTTGATTATTAGGACCAAACCACTTACTAGGTGCTACTACTTTCTTATTCAAATTTTGAGATAACCATGCTCCCCACCAACTAAAGGTGCTGTTCGCAATAATAAAATCGGAACACATGCTCATCAAACAAAGATCTATATATGGATTGTCTGCTTCAGAAATTAAAAATCTATCATCTTTAAAGATAGATTGTTCTTTACACCATATCGGGTCATCAGAAAAGATAATTACTTGTCTATCATTTTCAAAAAGATTTAGAGCACTTTCATAATAATCTAATCCTAGGTTATGATGATTCCCACTGTTTCTCAAAAAGTCACCTCTACGAATGTGCAAAGAAACTGGGAGATTAGTATCCTCCATCATTTGCTTGCATGGATTTTGAATATCATCGATAAACTCAAAATCTTCTAGAAGTTCTTTTCTAATATGAGAGAAATATTTTTCGGTTTGAAAATATCCAACTAAACAAACATTATCAGAGCAATTGTTAAAAAAATCTTCATCAAAATGAAAATGCTTTTCTTCTATGACTGAAACTGAATTATTAACTCCGATGTTTTTTTCAGAAAAATTCTTAAGTTTGAAAGGAGCAAAAAGTTCAATTCTTAAATGATTACCCAAAGCATCAACAATTAATTCGCTGTGATTTGGGATGCAAAAATCATATCCCCTATGAGATGCAATTCCTTTTAATGCAGAAAACTGGAACATTTGATTTCCAAGTTGCCCCATTTTACCTAGGTAATTTAAGTAAATCATATTTGTTTACGAATCCAGGAAGTTGGAACAATATCAGATTCATCAATACCATTTGCATCAGAACCAAACCAAGCACTTGGCGCAACAATTTTTTTATTGGGATTTGATATCAACCAAGCTCCCCACCAACTAAAAGAACTATTTGCAATAATAGCATCTGAACACAAAGACATCAAACAAAGATCCGTATAAGGAACTAATGATGAACGAAATTGTCCGTCAGCATCTTTATGTAAATGAGAATATTTTTCTTGATCTTGAGAAAAGTAAAATCTTTCGCCAAAAAAAATTTCTTGCTGTGAGCACCATTCAATATCATCTGAAAAAACTAACACAGCAACATCATCAGGAAATTCTTCAAGTGCTCTACGATAATAATCAAGAGAGCAACTTAGATGATACGTTTGTAGATTTAAGTAATCAGTTCTACGAACATGTAAAGAAATCACTTTTCCACTAAACTGTTCTATAAATTCTTTACAAGGTTTCAGATAATCATCTTTAAACTCAAAATCATTCCTGATTACATTTTCAATGTGTTGAAAATATTTTTCAGTTTGAAAATAATCCTCAAGACTGCAGTTGTCGGGGCATTTTTCAAAGAACTCAGAATCAAAAGAAAATGAATTTGATTTAACAACTGGAAATTGATGGGGAACAAATCCAAGATTTTTTTCCTGCACGGACTTCATCTTGAAGCAATCGAACAATCCATAATTTGCTTCATAGTAATCATCGGGAGGTGGTACTACCCATTCATACCCATGCTTTTCTGCAATACCACGAAGACCAGCGTATTGAAACATCTGGTTTCCCAGACGACCATTAGATCCTAAACGATTATAACCAATCATGTATCACTCCAGGTTAGATTCAATCTGCTCGTTAATCCAAGTATAAGTTTTTGAGATTCCATCTTCAAGAGACATAGAATAATCCCAACCAAGTTTTTCATGAATCAAATCATTATTAGAGTTACGACCCCTAACACCTAAAGGACCTTCAATATGTTTTTTATCAACTTTTTTATTTGCAACTTTAGCAGCGATATCGGCCAGTTGATTGATTGTTACCATTTCTTCGGATCCAATATTAACAGGTCCACAGAAATCAGAATCCATTAACCTTCTTGTTGCTTCAATGCATTCATCAATGTAAAGGAACGAACGAGTTTGCTCTCCATCACCCCAGATTTCAATTTCACCACCTTCAGCAGGAAGTTCTGCTACCTTACGGCAGATTGCTGCTGGTGACTTTTCTTTTCCACCTTTCCAGGTTCCTTCTGGACCGAAAATATTGTGGTAACGAGCAACCCTAACTGGAATACCATAATTGCGATGATAGGCAAAATACAGTCTCTCTGAAAAAAGTTTTTCCCATCCATATTCACTATCCGGTGCAGCGGGATATGCGTCTTCTTCTTTTAATCCAGGATTATTCGGATCCAATTGAATATGTTCAGGATAAGCGCAGGCAGAAGATGAATAAAAGATTTTTGTTTTATTTTCTCCTACAGTTTGATTTAATTCTAAAACTGAACGAAGAACGTTGAGATTGATTGATGCAGAATTGTTCATTACGTCTGCATCATGATCTCCAGTAAAGATGTATCCTGCACCTCCCATATCAGCAGCGAACTGATAGATTTCATCAAATGGTTCAAAATACTTTGAATTAACAAAAGTATAAAAGTTTTGACTATATCCTCTGAAGGATACTACTTTATTCGTAAAATTCTGATCTGTTAAATCGCCACGAATAAATTCATTCGCAGCAGAAACAGAATGTTCTGGATATTTGATATCCACACCACGAACCCAATATCCTTCTTCACGAAGTCTTCTTACCATATGGCTCCCAATGAAACCACCAGCACCAAGAACAAGTGCTGTTTTCTTATAATCACTCATAGATTACATTAAACTCTTTTTATATATTATACAAAAAAAGAGGAGTTTATGCAACTCCTCCAAGTAACTCAGGCTCGCCACTTATTCTTTAACTGGAAATAAGAAACCAGGCGGAGAAAGAATTCCCCATCCGCACCACTTGCTCTTTGAGGAAGCAAGAAACCTAAAGGGGTCATTTGACTCCACCACTTGGTTTTATG
>Ga0129336_10000845_pt1 | contig 18128 bp, 18 predicted proteins | sample CPB6_02_DNA_FD_96878 | JGI IMG/M metagenome (GOLD analysis project Ga0129336, IMG submission 96878) | Freshwater to marine salinity gradient microbial communities from Chesapeake Bay, USA - CPBay_Sum_0.6_0.2_DNA | ecosystem: Environmental > Aquatic > Marine > Coastal | place: USA: Chesapeake... | reverse complement strand
TTTTCAAGTGGCGCGGTTTGTGGAAAAGCCGGACCAGGAGAAGGCGCTGAGTTTTCTTGCCAGTGGCAATTATTTGTGGAACGCAGGTATTTTTCTAATGCGCGCTCAGGATTTGCTGGCTGCGCTCACTACCCATGCGCCTGACATTTTGGCGGCCTGTCGCCAGGCCATGCAAGCCCCGCAGCGTGACGGTCTGTTTATCCGGCCTGATGCCAAGGCGTTTGCTGCCTGCCGCAGCCAGTCGATCGATTATGCGGTGATGGAGCAGGCGAACAACGTCAGTGTCTTTCCCTTTGCCGGGGTCTGGAGCGATGTGGGCAGCTGGAATGCGGTGGCCAATCTGGCCAGCCCCGACGTCCAGGGCAACCGTTCGGGCGGCGAGACCGCTCACGCGCACCACCTGCAGGCGCGCAACACCTACATCCATGCGGCCGGGCGGCGCCCGGTGGTGGCGCTGGGCACAGCGGATGTGCTGGTGATCGACACCCCCGATGCCCTGCTGGTGGCCAATGCCAGCCATGCCGAGGCGGTCAAGGCGGTGGTGGCCAAGCTGGAGTCGCTGGACGCCAGTGAGGCGGTGCAGCACCGCCGGGTGGCGCGACCCTGGGGTTGGTACGACAGTATCGATATGGGGCCGCGTCATCAGGTCAAGCACATCACGGTCAAGCCGGGCGCTTCGCTCTCCCTGCAAATGCACCATCACCGCGCCGAGCACTGGGTGGTGGTCAGTGGCACCGCTGAAGTCACCAATGGGGACCAGGTCCTGATGCTGAGTGAAAACCAGAGCACCTATATTCCTATCGGGCAAACCCACCGACTGGCCAATCCCGGCAAGGTGCCACTGGAGATTATTGAGGTGCAGTCGGGCGGTTATCTAGGCGAGGACGATATTGTCCGCTTTGAAGATACGTATGGCCGCGGCTGACCTGATTCACATATTGTTTTCAATATTCGGATTTTTAAATTGAATATTTCTTGAATATCCAATCCTGGGTTATCATGACGCCCTGGGAGTTAATGGACATAACCATTTCGGTGGTTTAAAAACGAAAGGACACAAACCAATGGGTAACCTGATCGATATTCAAAGTCAAATTGAAAAACTGCAAAAACAGGCTTCAGATATCAAGCTGAAGGAATTTGACAATACCGTACAAGATATTCTGGCCAAGATGCAGGCCTTTGGCATCACCGTCAAAGACTTGCAGGCCGCTTCGGGCAAGAAGCGTTCTGGCAAGGGCCGCGCCAAGGCAGCCAAGAAAACGGCCGCCAAAAAGCGAGGCAGTTTGGCCGGCACCGTGGTCGCAGCCAAATACCGTGGCCCCAACGGCGAGACCTGGAGCGGTCGTGGACTGATGCCCAAGTGGCTGGCTGGCCTGGTGGCGCAAGGCCGTAGCAAGGAAGAGTTCGCGGTCCAGGCCTAACCCACGGGCCTAACCCACGGGCCTATGTCACAGGCCTATGTCACGGGCTGACGTCGCCCGTGACGGGGTGTCAATGCGGCACAATCCGGGAACTGCTCCCGGGATTGACAGAATATGAACGACACCACTTCCATTGCAGCGCGCGACAAGGCAGAAATTCTGGCCCAGGCGCTGCCCTACATTCGCAAGTTCCACGGCAAGACCATGGTCATCAAGTATGGCGGCAACGCCATGACGGACCCTGCGCTGCAAGCCGACTTTGCCGAAGACGTGGTGCTGCTCAAACTGGTCGGCATCAACCCGGTGGTGGTGCATGGCGGCGGACCGCAAATAGAGGCTGCGCTCAAGCGTCTGGGCAAGAAGGGCGAATTCATCCAGGGGATGCGGGTCACCGATGCCGAGACCATGGAGGTGGTGGAATGGGTGCTGGCTGGTGAGGTGCAGCAGGATATTGTGGGCTTGATCAATCAGGCTGGGGGCAAGGCGGTTGGCCTGACTGGGCGCGATGGCGGAATGATTCATGCCCGCAAGCTGCGCATGGTCGATACCCAGGATCCCAGCAAGGAACATGATGTCGGCCAAGTAGGTGACATCGTGGGTATTGACCCGGCCGTGGTCAAAGCACTGCAGGATGACCAGTTCATTCCTGTGGTCAGCCCGATTGGATTTGGTGAAGAAAACGAAAGCTACAACATCAATGCCGATGTGGTGGCGGCCAAGCTGGCCACCGTGCTGCAGGCAGAGAAGCTGCTGATGCTCACCAATATTCCCGGGGTGCTCGACAAGCAAGGTGAGTTGCTGCCCGAGTTGACCATGAAACGCATTGATGAGCTGGTGGCCGATGGCACCATCAGCGGCGGCATGCTGCCCAAGATTGCAGGCGCGCTCGATGCTGCCAAGAGCGGGGTCAATGCGGTGCACATCATTGATGGCCGGGTGCCCCATGCCCTGTTGCTTGAAATCCTGACCGAGCAGGCGTTTGGCACCATGATCCGCTCACATTGAGCGGATTGGCGGCCTGCTTTTACACCTTTGTTGCGACACACGCCCTATGGAAAACCCTTGCCTGGCGCTGTGCGAGAATGAAGTAAAACATTCATTCTGATATGTCTGAACTCCAGAATCATTCGTCCGTTGGTCAAGCGCTGACTGAAGCCGCTTCGCCGACACGCAAGCGCCCCAAACCGGGAGAGCGCCGGGTGCAGATTCTGCAGACACTGGCCGGCATGCTGGAGCAACCGGGTTCTGAGCGGGTGACCACCGCGGCGCTAGCTGCAAAACTTGAAGTCAGCGAGGCGGCTCTGTACCGCCACTTTGCCAGCAAGGCCCAGATGTTTGAAGGCCTGATCGATTTCATTGAGCAATCCGTGTTCACCCTCGTCAACCAGATTGCCGAGCGTGAGCAGTTGGGTGCGAACCAGGCCGCCAAGGTGGTCACGATGCTGGTGCAGTTTGCCGAGAAAAATCCTGGTATGACCCGGGTGATGGTGGGTGACGCCCTGGTCTTTGAAAATGACCGTCTGCAGCAGCGCATGAACCAGTTCTTTGACAAGATCGAGTCAGCGCTACGTCAGTGCCTGCGAAACAATGATTCGGCCACACCCACGGTGGACGCACAGGTACGTGCAGCGGCGCTCACCGCCTTTGTGATGGGACGCTTGCAGCGATTTGCCCGCTCAGGTTTTCGACGCCTGCCTTCAGAGCATCTGGAAAATAGCCTTTCCCTGATGCTCTGAAACTCATTTGCGCCCTCGCGGCGCGCGCTACCAGGAAATTTTCTCCATGAATCAACTTGATCTGAACGGCCGCCATGCAGTCATCACCGGGGGTGCGGGCGGTATCGGCATGGCGATTGCAAAACGCATCATCGCCAGCGGCGGCACCGTGACCTTGTGGGATCTGCCCCCTGAGGCACTGTCTGCGGCTGTAAGTGAGCTGGGGCCCAAGGCCAAGGGCATTCAGGTCAATGTGACCGAGCATCACAGCGTGGCTGCGGCTGTCAAGCAGACCGTGCAGCAGGCGGGGAATATCGATGTGCTGGTGAACTCTGCGGGCATCACCGGCCCCAACACCAAGGTATGGGACTATCCGGTGGAGGCTTGGCAGCAGGTCATGCAAGTCAACCTGAACGGGCTTTTCTACTGCTGCCGGGAGGTGGTGCCCATCATGCAGTCACGCAACTATGGGCGCATCGTGAACCTGGCCTCGGTGGCCGGCAAAGAGGGCAACCCCAATGCCAGCGCCTACAGTGCCAGCAAGGCCGCCGTCATTGCCCTGACCAAGTCCTTGGGCAAGGAGCTGGCCAATACCGGCATCTGTGTCAACTGCGTGACCCCGGCGGCCGTCAAGACGGCCATGTTTGATCAGATGACGGCCGAACATATTCAGTTCATGTTGTCCAAAATTCCAATGGGACGCTTTGGTGAGGTGGACGAAATTGCTGCCATGGTGGCCTGGTTGTGTACCGAGGAATGCTCGTTTTCGACCGGTGCAACGTTTGATCTTTCGGGCGGACGCGCCACCTACTGACAGGCCGCACAAACGCAAACCCTGCTCGGCCCGGTCCACGACCGACCAAGCTTTTTTCACTTAGGAGAACTTTCATGAAACTCGTTCGTTATGGCAACCCTGGCAAAGAAAAGCCGGGCTTGATTGATTCAACCGGTCAGTTGCGTGATCTATCGGCGGTAGTGCCTGATATCAGCCCAGCCCAGCTCGATGAAAAAACCCTGGCCAAACTGCTCAAGTTAAAAACCGACAAGCTGCCCCCGGTGCGCGGTAAGCCCCGCATGGGGTGCCCGGTCACTGGCGTGGGCAAGTTCATAGCCATTGGCTTGAACTACAGCGACCATGCCAAGGAGGCGGGTATGCCAATTCCCAAAGAGCCCATTGTCTTTACCAAGACCATCAGCTCAATTCAGGGACCGGATGATGATGTCATGTTACCCAGGGGATCGGTCAAGGGCGACTGGGAGGTTGAGCTGGGTGTGGTGATCGGCAAGCGGGCCCGCTACATCTCGCAAAAGGCAGCGCTAGACCATGTGGCGGGTTATGTGCTCTCCAATGACGTGAGCGAGCGGGCATTTCAGCTGGAGCGTGGTGGCCAGTGGGACAAGGGCAAGGGGTGTGACACCTTTGGCCCGCTGGGGCCGTGGCTGGTGACTAAGGAAGAAATCCCCAACCCGCAAAAGCTGGCCATGTGGCTCGATGTGAATGGACAGCGCATGCAAACTGGCAATACAAAGACGATGATCTTCTCGGTTGCCAAAATCGTCAGCCATCTGAGCGAGTACATGACCCTGATGCCCGGCGATGTGATCATTACTGGTACCCCGCCCGGAGTGGGTCTGGGCATGAAGCCCCCGCGCTTCCTGAAGGTCGGCGATGTGATGACACTTGGAATCGAGGGGCTGGGTGAGCAGCGTCAGCGGGTGGTGCCCTTCAAGCGCTGAACTGGATCCGGACAAGCCACTTGGTATGCAGAGGGGGTGAGTGCCCGTTGGCGGTAGTTTGGCATGCGCCCTGCTGATCTCATCGCCCAGCCTGACGGGATTAGACCATCATGACCAAACACCCTTTTGACAAGGCATTGGCGCTCGCGGAAATCGGTCCAGGCTGCTACGCCGGGATGACCAGTGCCGACTACTGGAACATGGTCGGCCCATTTGGAGGAACCACTGCAGCCACCGTGCTGCAGGCGGTTCTGCTGCACCCGCAGCGAATCGGAGACCCGCTGTCCTTGACGGTCAACTACGCTGGCGCGCTGCAAGAGGGTGCGTTTGAAGTTCAGGTGCACCCGGCGCGCACCAACCGCAGTACCCAGCACTGGACGGCCAGCATCCTGCAACACGATGCTCAAGGTCAATCGATCGTTACCACGACCGCCACCGTCATCACGGCGATTAGGCGTGAAACCTGGAGCGTGTCGGATACGCCCATGCCCAAGGTGAAGACTCCGGCTGAATCGGAACTGAAAAGCTACGACGACCCGGGCATCTGGCTTCAACGCTATGAATTGCGATTGATCAGTGGCGCCATACCCAGTGAATGGCATGGCCGCGGTGATAACAGTCTGACCCAGGTATGGATGCGTGATCATCCGCCGCGTCCGCTGGACTTCATTTCCCTGGCCGCCCTGTCCGATGTGTTCTTTCCAAGGGTCTGGTTGCGACGTGCCACCCGCGTGCCGGCGGGTACGGTGTCAATCACCACGTATTTCCATGCCGGCCCGAAAGAGCTACTCGAGACGGGCGCCGGGTATGTGCTGGGCCAGGCCAGTGCACAGGAATTTAGAAACGGATTTTTTGACCAGTCTGCGCTGCTGTGGAACGAGAGCGGCACCTTGTTATGCTCTTCGCACCAGATTGTTTACTTCAAGGAGTAGGACCTATGAGCGATATTCTGGTGAATACCGAAGCGGGTGTCCAAACCATCACCCTCAATCGGCTTGACAAGAAAAACTCGATCACGGCAGCCATGTATGCCGCCTTGGCCGATACAGTCGAGCAGGCCCAGAATGATGTGGCCGTGCGGGTGCTGGTCATCCAGGGTCACGAGACGGTGTTCTGCGCCGGCAACGATATTGGCGATTTTCTGAATCATCCACCCTCTTCTCCGGATACCCCGGTGTTTCGCTTCATGCGTGCGCTGGCGAATTTTTCCAAGCCGACCGTGGCTGCGGTCTGCGGTCCGGCAGTCGGTATTGGCACCACCCTGCTGTTTCATTGCGATCTGGTCTATGCAGGTGATAACGCCGCCTTTGCCATGCCCTTTGTGAACCTGGGCATTTGCCCTGAGTTTGCTTCAACCCTGCTGGTGCCGAAAATGTTTGGTTACCACCGCGCAGCCGAGGCGCTGCTGCTGGGCGAACCGTTCTTTGCCGAGGCGGCGCTCGAGGTGGGACTGGTCAACCGTATCGTGCCGCCCACCGAGGCTAATGCGTTGGCAGCGCAACAGGCTCGAAAGCTCGCAGGCAAGCCCCTGTCCTCGCTGATTGAAACCAAGCGCCTGATGAAGAAGGACCATGCAGCGGTGGTCGAAAGGATTGGCGAGGAAGGTGCCATCTTCAGCCGCATGCTGGGCGAGCCAGCAGCCAGGGAGGCGTTTGGCGCGTTCATGGAAAAACGCAAGCCGGATTTCTCCAAACTATGAAAGCGGTCGCGCCTTTTCCCGCTGAGGGTTTCGAGCCGGAATTTGTCACAGGGTTACGGGAAATTTTCGAGCACAAGATTGTGTTCAATTCGGTGCTGGGCCTGAAGGTCGCCACCCTTGGTCCCGACCGCGTGAGCGCCACCCTGGCCATGCGCACTGAGCTGGTCGGGCACTATGGTCATCATCGGGTCCACGGCGGCGTGATCAGCGCCTCACTGGACACCATCGGAGGCCTGGCGGTGATGGTCGCCATCGGCGCGCGCCATATGGAGGAGCCACCGCTACAGCGGCTGCAGCGTTTTGCCAAGCTGGGCACGATCGATTTGCGCGTCGATTACCTGCGTCCGGCGATCGCCGAGGCTTTTCAGATCGATGCTCAAGTGCTGCGGCTGGGCTCGCGTGTGGCTTCAACCCGCATGGAGTTTCGAGCCGCTGATGGCAAGCTGTTCTCGACCGGCTCTGCTGCCTACATCGTCTCCTGAGCGGGGTGCTATTCGATCAGGGTCGAAATCGGTTCAGGGTCGGTGGGGTACTTCGCGAGGCTGCCCCTGTTCATCAATCGCAACATAGGTGAGGTTGGCCTCGGTCACCTTGACAAATTGGCCCTGGGCCCGAAAGCGCTCGGCAAAGACTTCCACCTTCACTGTCAGGGAGGTGCGACCAACCCGGGTCAGTTTGGCGTAAAAGGAGAGGATGTCCCCCACCCGAACCGGTTGCTTGAAGATAAATTCATTGACCGCCACGGTGGCAATTCGCCCGCCCGCATAACGAGCCGGAATCACTGAGCCGGCCAGGTCAACCTGCGCCATCACCCAGCCACCAAAGATGTCGCCGTTGGCGTTGCAGTCGGCCGGCATGGGGATGACCTTGAGCACCAATTCTTCATCTGAAGGCGGTGTCATGTGGAGGGCTGAGTTGGACATGGGTGACAATCCGGGCAAGAAATTTTTCCTGATTGTCTCTCATGCGTGGTCAAGCTCCGAACGCGGTTCCATTACCAGCCAACAACCCAGCCCAGCGAACTTCACGCTCGGATTGGCCAACCCTCAAACGCCTGCTGCCCTACCTGTGGGAATACAAGTGGCGCGTTTTATTGGCCCTGCTCTTCATGGTGGGCGCCAAATTATCCAATGTGGGGGTGCCCCTGTTGCTCAAGGAGTTGGTCGATCGCATGGGGGTTCAGCCCAGTGACCCATCGGCCTTGTGGGTGGTGCCGGCAGCGTTATTGCTGGCCTATGGCGGCTTACGCTTTCTGACCTCGTTCTTCACGGAATTACGCGAGCTGGTTTTTGCAAAAGCCACCGAAGGTGCGGTTCGCAGTATCACCCTGCAGGTGTTTCGCCACCTGCATGCCCTGAGCCTGCGCTTTCATCTGGAGCGCCAGACCGGGGGCGTCACCCGAGATATCGAGCGCGGTACGCGGGCCATCAACTCACTGATTTCCTACTCGATCTACAGCATCCTGCCCACCCTGATCGAGGTCACCATGGTGCTCACCTTGCTGGCCATCAAGTTTGACCTCTGGTTTGCCTGGATCACGATCGGGGCGCTTCTGGCCTATATCAGCTTCACAGTCAGCATCACGGAGTGGCGCACCAAGCTCAGGCGCCGCATGAATGAGCTCGATAGCGTGGCGCACAGCCGAGCCATTGATTCGCTGCTCAATTTCGAGACCGTCAAATATTTCAACAACGAGGAATTCGAGGCGCGGCGCTATGACGAAAACCTGGAGGGCTACCGACGCGCGGCCATCCGCAGCCAGACCTCGCTCAGCCTGCTAAACACTGGACAGCAACTGATCATTGCCTGCGCACTGGTAGCCATGCTCTGGCGGGCCACCCAGGGTGTGATTGACGGGCGCATGACCCTGGGTGACTTGGTGATGATCAATGCCTTCATGATCCAGCTTTATATCCCGCTCAATTTTCTGGGCGTGCTCTATCGAGAAATCAAGCAAAGCCTGACCGACCTAGACAAGATGTTCAAGCTGCTGGACCAGCCCTGTGAGGTGGCCGATCAGCCCGATGCCAAAGCCTTGCAACTGCCAACAGCCAGCGGCGCGCCAGACGGACCGCCAGCGCCAGTGGCGGTTCGCTTTGAGGAGGTGCATTTTGCTTACGATCCGGCTCGACCGATTCTGCATGGGGTGAGCTTCGAAATACCGGCGGGCAAGACCGTGGCTGTGGTCGGCCCCTCGGGGGCGGGCAAGTCCACGCTCGCCCGGTTGCTCTACCGCTTCTACGATATCGGCGTGGCACCTCAGGGCGGGGATCAGGCCACCGATACCATGAGTTCCAAGTCGGGTCGAATCACGATTGCCGGGCAGGACATCCGACAGGTGACCCAGGACTCGCTGCGGCAAGCAATCGGGATCGTTCCCCAGGATACCGTGCTGTTCAATGACACCGTTGAGTACAACATCGCCTATGGCCGTCCTGGCGCTTCCCGCGCGCAGGTGGAGGCGGCGGCTCGGGCGGCCCATATTCACGACTTTATTGTGGCCACCCCGACGGGGTACGACACCATGGTGGGTGAGCGCGGGCTCAAATTGTCAGGCGGAGAGAAGCAGCGGGTGGCAATTGCCCGTACCCTTCTTAAAAATCCGCCCATCCTGATTTTTGATGAGGCCACCTCAGCGCTCGATTCGGCCAATGAGCGGGCCATCCAGGCCGAACTTGAGAGTGCGTCCCATGGCAAGACCACGCTGGTGATTGCCCATCGCCTGTCCACAGTGGTCAACGCCCATCAGATCTTGGTGATGGAAAAGGGGCGCATCATCGAGCGTGGTCGTCATACCGAACTGCTGGCTGCAGATGGGGTGTATGCGCGCATGTGGTCCATCCAACAACGCACGCCAACCTGAAACCCTGGCCCGCCCCGACTCTAGGACAATACGCGCATGACACAAGAAATCAGCCTGACCCGCCCGGATGACTGGCACCTCCATGTTCGCGATGGCGACGCCCTCGCCACAGTCGTACCACATACCGCACGCCAGTTTGGGCGGGCCATTATCATGCCCAACCTCAAGCCGCCGGTCACCACAGCCGCTCAGGCCTTGGCTTACAAGCAGCGCATACAGGCTGCCGTGCCGGCCGGGCTGGACTTTGAGCCCCTGATGACCTTGTACCTGACTGACAACCTGCCGCCCGATGAAATCAGGCGCGCCAAGGCCGCCGGGGTGGTGGCCTGCAAGCTGTATCCCGCAGGTGCCACGACCAACAGCGATGAGGGTGTCACCGATCTGCGGAAAACCTATGCAGTGCTGCAGGCCATGCAGCGCGAGGGGCTGTTGTTGCTGTTGCACGGCGAGGTGACCTCACCAGATATCGACCTGTTTGACCGCGAGGCGGTGTTCATCGAACAAAAACTTATGCCGCTTCGGCGCGATTTTCCAGAACTCAAAATCGTGATGGAACACATCACCACCCGGGAAGCCGCCCAGTATGTGGCCCAAGGAGATTCATATCTGGGTGCCACCATCACCGCTCACCACCTGCTGTACAACCGAAATGCCATATTCATCGGCGGCATTCGGCCGCACTATTACTGCCTGCCGGTCCTTAAAAGAGAGGTGCATCGCCAGGCCCTGGTGGCCGCGGCCACAGGCGGCAATCCCAGATTTTTTCTCGGTACCGACAGTGCGCCCCATGCCGCACATCTGAAAGAACATGCGGTGGGCTGTGCCGGTTGCTACACCGCCCATGCGGCGATTGAAATGTATGCCGAGGCCTTTGAGGCTGTTGGCGCGCTGGACCGACTGGAGGCATTTGCCAGCTTTCACGGCGCTGATTTCTATGGGCTGCCCCGCAATCAGCAGCGCATCACCCTGCGCAAGGAAGGCTGGACTCCTGAGGCCAGTTATCCCTTTGGTCAGGCGCAGCTCAAACCTCTGCGCGCCGGTGAGACCTTGCCGTGGCGCATGGTCTAGAGCGGATTGACTGGCTGGCGCCCTGGCTGGCGCCGTACCGCACTTTGGGCGAGCCTCTGGCCCGACTGACCGATGAAGGCCTGTCCTGTGCCCAGGCTCTCAACCGGTCCCACGCAGCTTCACCCGTTCGCTTTGTGCGGCAAATGTCCTTACCCACCGGCACGCCCTATGAGCAATTTATTGCCCAAACTGCCAGCGTGCCGACCCGGGACGGCGCCCATGATTTCTTCAATGGACTGGTATGGTTGCACTTTCCGCGGGCCAAGCAGCGCCTGAACCAACTGCAGGCGCAAGCGATCGGCCGCGATGGCGTGGCTGCAGTTCGTGGTGCATTGCGCGATGCGGTAACTGTTTTTGATGAGAATGCGGCTCTGTTGTGTGCCCCGGATGAGTTGTGGCAAGCACTGGCTGCCCGCGACTGGGCTCGCCTGTTCGGGAAACTGCGACCGCTCTGGGACGAAGCGCAACTTTTTCTGTTTGGTCACGCCCTGATGGAAAAACTGATTGAACCGCGCAAGGCGATCACTGCTCATGTGCTGCGCGTTGGGGCTGTAGCGCCTGATCTTTCGGCGCTTGATGGGTGGTTGAGCCAGCATCTGGAGGCCGAGTTCCTGATCAGCAAGCCTTATCACCCGTTGCCGGTACTGGGGATACCAGGATGGTGGCCTGGCAATCAAGAGCCGGATTTCTACGACGATCCACAGGTATTCAGGGCGCATCGCGCTGGCATCAAAGCGTAATCGTCTGAAACGGCCACAAACTGTATGGCTTTGTTTCGGTGCGCTTGATTTCTGAAATTCAGCCCTTAGTATTTGGTCCACCAGTCTTCATGTCAGGCTGTTGCTGAAAGAAACCATGAAACGAATCATTCTCTTTGTTTTGACCAATCTGGCCGTCGTCGTTGTGCTGGGCGTTGTGGCCAGCCTGTTGGGTGTCAACCGTTATCTCACCAGCCAGGGGCTGGATCTCGGGCTGTTGCTCGGGTACGCCCTGGTGATCGGTTTTGGCGGGGCGATCATTTCCCTGCTGATTAGTAAGCCAGTGGCCAAATGGAGCGCTGGGGTCCAGCTGATTGAGCAGCCTCAGTCACCCGATGAGGCCTGGATTGTCAATACTGTGAAAAAGTTTGCCGATCAGGCCGGCATCGGCATGCCGGAAGTGGGGATCTTCGAGGGCGACCCCAATGCATTTGCCACTGGCGCATTCAAGAATTCAGCGCTGGTGGCAGTGTCCACCGGCTTATTGCAGAACATGACGCGCGAGGAAGTCGAGGCAGTGATTGGCCATGAAGTAGCCCATATTGCCAACGGTGATATGGTGACCCTGACCCTGATCCAGGGCGTGATGAACACCTTTGTGGTTTTCCTCAGCCGGGTCATAGGCTACGCGGTGGACAGTTTTCTGCGCCGCAACGATGAGGAGAGCTCGGGGCCTGGAATTGGCTACCTGGTCACGACCATTGTGCTGGACATCATCCTGGGATTTCTGGCGGCCATCATCGTGGCGTGGTTTTCGCGTCAGCGCGAATTTCGTGCTGACGCCGGATCGGCCCAACTCATGGGCCGTCGCCAGCCCATGATCAACGCCCTGGCCCGGTTGGGTGGCTTGCACACGGCCGAATTGCCCAAGAGCATGCAGGCCATGGGGATTGCCGGTGGCATCGGTCAGCTTTTCTCGACCCATCCACCGATTGAGGAGCGGATTGCCGCTTTGCAAAGCGTGCGCGACTGAGCGGCAAGCGCACTTTTCATCAGGCCGCCGAGCGCAAGTTCGGCGGTTTTTTAATTCTGCTTCAGCAGATCAGTAGCCAGGGCTTCAGCAACTTTGATGCCATCCACACCGGCTGACAGGATGCCGCCGGCATAACCGGCCCCTTCGCCCGCCGGATAGAGGCCGCGCACGTTCAGGCTTTGCAGATTGTCACCGCGCGGCATGCGCAGGGGCGACGAGGTTCGTGTTTCCACGCCGGTCAGCACCGCTTGGGGCATGTCAAATCCTTTGATTTTTTTGCCAAACGCAGGCAGGGCTTCTCGGATGGCTTCAATCGCGTAGCCGGGCAGGGCCTGATCCAGGCTGCCCAGCAGAACCCCAGGTTTGTAGGAGGGCTGCACGCTTCCAAGTTGGTCCGAGGGGCGGGCCGCCATAAAGTCACCCACCAGCTGTGCGGGAGCCAGGTAAGTCTTGCCGCCCAAGGCGTAGGCCTGGGCTTCCCATTTGCGTTGCAACACAATGCCCGCCAATGGATGGTGTTGGGCGGGCTGCTGCTGGGTCATGGCGGTGGCCTGAAGCGCGTAGTGCAAACCAAGTTCGTCGCCAAAGGCGGCCTGCCAATCCGCGACATCACCCAGGCCGTTGGGATAGTCCTGCGGATCAATGCCCACCACGATCCCGGCATTGGCATTGCGCTCATTGCGCGAGTATTGGCTCATACCATTGGTCACCACTCGACCTGGCTCGGAGGTGGCGGCTACCACTGTTCCCCCCGGGCACATGCAGAAGCTGTAGACCGTGCGGCCGTTGCTGGCATGGTGAACCAGTTTGTAATCGGCCGCGCCCAGCAGCGGATGACCCGCGTGTTGCCCCCAGCGGGCGCGGTCGATCAGGCCCTGCGGGTGCTCGATGCGAAACCCCACTGAAAAAGGTTTGGCATGCATCTCGACCCCTCGATCAAACAGCATGGCAAATGTGTCGCGGGCGCTATGTCCCAGAGCCATCACCACATGGGAGGCGCAAAGATCGTAGCTCTGGCCGACAGAGCCATCCAGCACCTTCAATCCCAACACCCTCTTGTGGCCAGTCTCATCTTCGCCCAGCAACACATCCGTCACCCGTTGCTCAAAACGAATCTCGCCACCCAGCGCAAGGATCTGCTCACGGATGCCTTCCACTACTTTGACCAGCTTGAAGGTGCCGATATGCGGGTGCGCTTCGACCAGAATCTCGGCGGGGGCACCGGCCTGCACGAACTCGTGCATCACTTTGCGCCCCAGGTGGCGCGGGTCCTTGATCTGGCTGTAGAGCTTGCCATCGGAAAAGGTGCCGGCGCCACCTTCACCAAACTGGACATTTGATTCAGGGTTCAGCATTTTTTTGCGCCAGAGGGCCCAGGTATCCTTGGTGCGCTGGCGCACGGTGGTGCCACGTTCGAGCACCAGAGGCTTGCAGCCCATTTGCGCTAAGGTCAAGGCGGCCAACATGCCGCACGGCCCGAAGCCGACCACCACCGGGCGCTCACCATATTCGCCCATGTCGTGGGTCGCGGTGACGGGCGGGTGCCAGCTCATGTCGGGGGTGGGCAGGACGTGCGGGCTGCGAGCGCGCTCCATGACCTCGGTGTCGCTGAGCGCCGGGTTCAGGTGCACATCCACTATGAACACCGCTTGCAGCTGCGCTTTGCGCGCATCAAAACTGCGCTTGAATACCGTCAGCTCGACGATGTCCGAAGGCTGCAGGTGCAGGACTTGTGCGGCCAAAACCCGCAGGGTCTCAATGGGCTGCGGCGGCGGGGTGCGGTCGGCCTCGGTTTCGGTGGGCGCATCAGCGGCGCGCCGGTGCTCGACGGGCAAGGCCTCGAGCGGGAGCTTGAGCTCAGTCAGGCGGATCATGGTTTGCAGGCCCGTGGTGATCGGGCAAAAGCCAGGTTGAAATCTGCCCCGATTTTACGAGGGGCGGTGCGTCATTGCGCTGAGCTCAGCTGGGCAAAAAGCCATCTACTGAGAGGTAGCGCTCTCCAGTGTCATAGTTGAAGCCCAGCACGACAGCACCTTCAGGCAGTTCGGGTAGCTTTTGCGCAATGGCTTGCAAGGTGGCACCTGAGGAAATGCCGACCAGCATGCCCTCTTCGCGGGCGCAGCGGCGCGCCATGTCGCGGGCCGGTTCGGCTTCGACCTGGATCACGCCAGCAAGAATCGAAGTGTCCAGGTTCAGGGGGATGAAGCCCGCGCCGATACCCTGGATCGGATGCGGTGAGGGTGTGCCACCCGAAATCACGGGCGAGGCTGCAGGCTCGACCGCGAACACCTGGAGTTTCGGGAATTTCGCCTTGAGCACACGCGCCGTGCCGGTGATGTGCCCGCCGGTTCCCACCCCGGTGATGAGGGCGTCGATGCCTTGCGGGAAGTCCGCCAAAATTTCCTGCGCGGTGGTGCGCACATGCGCATCAATGTTGGCGGGGTTCTCAAACTGCTGCGGCATCCAGGCGCCGGGCGTGGCCGCGACAATCTCTTGGGCACGCGCAATCGCGCCTTTCATGCCTTTTTCGCGGGGCGTGAGGTCGAAGCTGGCGCCATAGGCCAGCATGAGGCGGCGGCGCTCGATGGACATGCTGTCGGGCATCACCAAAATGAGCTTGTAACCTTTGACCGCGGCCACCATCGCCAGGCCCACACCGGTGTTGCCTGAGGTGGGCTCCACAATGGTGGCGCCGGGTTGAAGTTGACCACGGGCCTCAGCGTCCTCGATCATGGCCAAGGCAATGCGGTCCTTGATCGAACCCCCGGGGTTGCTGCGCTCGGACTTGATCCAAACCTGGGCGCTGGGCCCAAACAGGCGGTTGATGCGCACATGTGGGGTGTGGCCGATGGTGCGCAGGATGTTGTCGACTTTCATGCTGGCGGCTCCGAAAAAAGAGCGGCAATTATGCGCTACATAATGACATCGAGGTACTGGACGCTGTCGAGCGGGCGTCGGCCTTCGGCGTGTGGCCCTGTCTATGCGAGACTGGCTTGCTAAATTAAGCATGTAAGCATCTTATTTGGAGGATTAATGTCCATGCATTACCGTTTGCTCGGCGCCAGCAATCTGAAAGTTTCTGCCCTGTGTCTGGGCACCATGATGTTCGGCGATCAGACCGACAAGGCCGAAGCCGGTGCCATCGTGGCCGACGCGCAAGCGCACGGCGTCAATTTCATCGATACCGCCGACGTCTACACCACCGGTGTGTCCGAAACCATGGTGGGTGAGTTGATCCGGCCGACGCGCCACGACTGGGTTCTGGCCACCAAGGTTGGCAACAAGATGTCCGAGCGCGTCAACCAGACGCACTACTCCCGCACATGGATGATGCGCGCGCTGGAAGACAGCCTGCGCCGGCTGCAGACAGACTATGTGGACATCTACTACCTGCACCGCGACTACAACGGCATGAACCTGGAGGAGCCCTTGCGCGCCATCGAAGCCATGCTGCGTGCGGGCAAGATCCGTTACTGGGGAGTATCCAACTTCCGCGGCTGGCGCACCGCCGAGGTGATGCGCATCGCCAGTGAACTGGGCATGCCTGGGCCGGTTGTCTCCCAGCCTTACTACAACCTGCTTAACCGCATGCCCGAGGTGGAGGTGCTACCGGCCTGCGCCCACTACGGCATCGGCGTGGTGCCTTACAGCCCGATCGCGCGAGGTGTGCTCTCGGGAAAATACGCGCCGGGCGCCAAACCGGCTGAAGGCTCACGTGCCGGACGCGCTGACAAGCGCATCATGGAGACGGAATTTCGCGAGGAATCCCTGCTGATCGCGCAACGGCTCAAGTCGCATGCTGAAGCGCGCGGCATTTCGCTGGCGCAGTTCGCCACCGCCTGGGTACTGGCCAATCGCATTATCAGCTCGGTGATTGCCGGCCCGCGCACGCTCAAACAATGGCAAGACTACACGCCCGCGCTGGACTACGTGTTCGCGGCCGAGGATGAGGCCCTGGTCGATACGTTGGTGCGCCCCGGCCACCCGTCCACACCCGGCTACACCGATCCGGCCTATCCGCTCAACGGTCGCTTGGTCGGTTGATCGCACTTGCCTCCCGTCCTGCAAACCCTGCTCAACCCGGTGCTGCCGGTGTTCGCCATCTTGGGCGTCGGCATGCTGTTTGCGCGCCAAGGCCTGTTCGACGCAGCGGCGGCCGGCATGCTCAACCGCTTCGTACTGTTCATCAGCTTGCCGACGATGTTGTTCGGCCTGTTAAGTCGGGTCGACATCGCCCACTTCCAGTGGCATGTACTGGGCGGCTACTTTGTCTCGGAGGCGCTGGTGTATGCCGCCGGTGCGGCGTTGGCACGCTTCGTGTTCCGGCGCGGCTGGCGCGAGGCGCTCTTGCTGGGCATGACGGCCAGTTTCGTCAACCACGTGCTGTTCGTCCTGCCGATGGCGCACATTCTTTACGGCGAGGCAGCCGGAGCGCCAATTGCCGGGATTATCACCATCGACGCGGCGTTGATCTTCAGTGCCCATATCGTGGGGCTGGAACTGGCTGAGCACGGCCGGGGGTCGTGGCGGCTGGCCACGCGCCAGCTGGTGGGGCATCCCCTGCTGCTGGCCATCGCGGCCGCGCTGACGGTCAATCTGCTGAGGGTGCCGCTGCATGCGGGTATTGGCACGTTCACCAGTTTTGTTGGTGCCACTGCCGCACCTGTGGCTTTGTTTGCGCTGGGCATCATGCTGTCGGCCTCCGGGGCGTGCAAGCGGGATGGGGCTGCGTGGGGCATTGCTGGCATCAAAGTCGTCCTGCATCCCATGCTGGCCTGGGGCCTGCTGGCGCAGTTGCCTGCCGCGGCCGTGGGATGGCACGATCCGGCGTTGCTGGTGGCGGCCGGGCCCTGCGGTGCGATGCCCTTCGCGCTGGCCTTGCGCTATGGTGTGCCGGTGGCCAGCATCGCACGTGCCATCGTCTATTCCACCATGGCTTCGCTGCTTACCTTGTCGTTGATGGCGTGAGTCAGCTTGTTGCCGTGTATGCGCAGATCTTTGCGCGATGAAGCATCAGCCGCCCGCCGCTTGTGAATGGGAGATTCAGCCAGGGGCGGTTTGAGTTCGGTCAACCGGATCATGTGGGCTTGTGTTGATCAAGCAGAGGATGTCTCGATGACAAGTAAATCAATGAAGCGTGCGCCCAATCGCAAATGGTTCAGGTCGAATGAACCTAGGACGCCTGCCTACGCCCCTCTGCCTTGGCTTCATACATGGCGTGGTCCGCAGCATGTATCAGGCCCTGTAGCGTTTGACTGTCAGCAGGGTAGAGCGCGATGCCAACAGACCCTGCAACCGCTTGCGCGGTCATTGGATAAGGCTTGGCCAGTGCGCTGACAATGCGATCGGCGGTTTGACGGGCATGGCTGGTATTGGTTTCGGTGAGCAAGACCAGAAATTCATCCCCACCCAATCGTGCGACCAGATCGGAGCTGCGTACCGCCCGCTCGATGCGTCTGGCTGCTTCGATCAGTACCTGATCACCCGCCGCGTGACCGTCGATGTCGTTTACCAATTTGAAGTTGTCCAGATCGATTGCCAGTACGGCCAGCTCCTGGCCGTTGCGTTGCGCCAGCGCCAAATTACGTTTGGCGTTCTCGGTGAACAACAGGCGGTTGGCCAGGCCGGTGAGGGTGTCATGCTGGGCACGAAAAGTCATTTCTTGCATAGCTGCACCAGCCTTCGCGAGGGCTGAGCCCACAGCCTCGGCCTCCTTGAACTGAATTTCAGGCAGGTAAATCCGCTCGCCGGTATGAATCGACTTGGCCGATTGGTTGATATTGCGCACGGTTGTCAGCACCCGGCCCGCCAGCTTTGCTGCCCCCAGCAGACTAAGCAGGAGGGCTGCGAGGGTGATCGCCAGAACAAACCAGACCTGCGGCAGTAATTGG
>Ga0129336_10000843_pt1 | contig 18136 bp, 15 predicted proteins | sample CPB6_02_DNA_FD_96878 | JGI IMG/M metagenome (GOLD analysis project Ga0129336, IMG submission 96878) | Freshwater to marine salinity gradient microbial communities from Chesapeake Bay, USA - CPBay_Sum_0.6_0.2_DNA | ecosystem: Environmental > Aquatic > Marine > Coastal | place: USA: Chesapeake... | reverse complement strand
TCCAGGAGCCGCCCAAGATCCCAGCGCGTGCCGAGGAATTGTAAGTATAAATATTGCCTCTGGTTTCTGTAAGTCCAGTTTGCCAGCCGCCAGTCCCATCGCCACTTGCAATAAAGTCATCTGACCACTGCCACATAACTCCACTGGATTGCATCACGCCCCATTTGCTTGTGTACGTGCCGCTGCTGACCCCTGTTGTAGTCGGATCAGATCCGAGCGAAGAAGCCTCGGTCGTGCCATAGGCTAAAGCAGCAAACTCTGTATATCTTGGCAGTCGCTTACCAGCTCCGCGCATAATTTCATTGAAAGCAAACCAAGTGCCGCCAGCATAAGAGTTAGATCCTGTGCCCCCAAAAGCTGCACTAATCTTAGGCAGCGATGAACCGTCTGCGATCGTGACGTTATATTTGCTCGTCCCGTTTGTATAGTGATCGACCCCGCAAAGATAGATATCAGACCACAACCATCCAGCCACTAGCGTCATGCCGCGAGGATCTTTACAAGCTGGCCTGAATTTCAAGTCCCAAAAAGAATATTCGTTAATTCCTGCTGTGGTATTACCGCCAGATGTCCCTGTTGCGTTGCCGCCTGGCGCGTAATGAAACCCACCGACTTTTCTAGCACCAGTCGCCGGAGCAGATGTGTGATCGGTTGTTGCTTGCAATGTGCCATCAGTTTTTGCCCAGATTGCATAATCTGTTCCTGTCGTGGCCGAACCTGGCATCGTGATCGAGGTTCCAGACGCAATGATTTGCGATTCACCATTTACCTCAATCGTTAATTCAGTCGCTGTTGTAGCTGTAAATGCGCCAGTTTTGGTCCATGCGACGATTGTGGGATCAGCTTTGCGAAATACGCCGGTTGCAGATGTCGCATTTGCGAGCACTTTGCCATAGGCCATGTCAAACTCCTTCTAAAATTTTCCAAATACTTGCACTTGGAACTGTAAAAACAACACCGCTAGAAATAGTCACAGGCCCAACTGAAAGCCCATTGTTGCCAGCTGAAATGGATGATGATGATGCAATTGTTTGGACATTTTGTAAAACACTTAAAGATGCCAATGAGGTAAATATTCCGCTCGACGGCGAGGTTGCGCCAACAGATCCATTATGTGGCCCAGAAAATTGATTTGTCGCTGTTATTGTTGTCCCAGTTATAAGTCCTGGACTAGTGCCGCCAATAGTTGGTGGGCTGGCTAGATAAGTGCTGAATCCATTACCGCTAACTGTGCTTGAGGCAGATAAGGTGGTGAAAGCCCCTGTGCTTGCAGTGCTTGCGCCAATCGTCGTGCCGTTTATGCTGCCGCCAGTGATCGCAACCGAAGCCAGTGCATCTTGCTCCATTGCATTGTTCAGCTCAGCCCTGGTGATCTTTTTAAACGCGCTCGCTGAAACGTCATAAACAACAAAGAGATCGCCCGATGCTGTATCAGCCCCAACAATCGTAGTCAGATTGCTAGGGTTCGCATTGCTCAGATCCTCTCTGGATAAAGGAATGCCGCCAGCAGTCGACCCATCATGGACTACGATGGTTTTCTTAGTCGTATCGACAGTTGCCTCTGCCTGCAAACCGGTAAAGGTCGAATGTTCAGAGGTCGTGCCTTTTCTGAGTTGTACTGCTTGTGTCATGTCATTTCCTTACCACGGCATTTGTGAAACAGTTTGTCGATCTGCAATGCGCTGCAAAACAATAGCCTCTATATCTTCTTTGGAAATCTTTGCGTAGACCCATTGCCAGACCAATGCTTGTGTGACCAGATTGAAATCGACAAAACTTTGAGATGGTGGATCTAACATCACAGTCGTGAAGAATGATTCATCGTCACTCGTGCAAGAGATCGTCACTTCTCTAATCACGTTAGGACGATCATGCTCATCTAGATCAGAAGCCATTTTTGTGATCGACCAGGTGCAGCTCATGATCTAGCCTCCAGCGCAGCGATCTTAGCCTCAAGCATCTCGATCTTCTCAATAAGTGAAATCAAAGCCATGTCCTTAAGCATCTGAAACTTGGTGTTATCAAAAGTCAGCACCCGTTCTTCTGTGCCAGGCACGAGCTGATAGTCGCCTCTCGGTGTTCTTGGAGCCTCTATCACCGCATCAGGAAGCCCTTGTCCGATCTGCTGTGCTGTATAGCCCCAGACCTCGCTAGATGCCTCATGGTTCCATTTCCAGATCACAGGATTGCCAATTTTTTTCAGCGTTTCTAGAGGGTCTGCAATCGGTATTTGACCAAGCACATCCTTCATCCGAGCATCTGAATAAAGTGCGCTCCAGGTCGCTGTTGTTCCTCGTTGGTTTATATAGACCCCACCGAAATAACCCCCAGCCTCGGTGTAATAAACCATGTTCCCAGAGGTCGTGTCGGTGGTCTCTGATCCTAAAAACGCTTGCAAAGTCGCTGTTGATCCAGTGCCTGCAATGCCTCTGACTTGACTCGATCCGTTCTTAAAGCCTGCGACATAACCCCAGTCAACCAAACCAGATGTAATCTTATTGCCGGAAATATTCGGAATGTCTGAGGCTGATAAGGCACTATAAGAACCGTTCCCACGCAAGAAATCGCCTGATGATCCGCTTGGAGCTTGTATGGTGGTTGATCCATATCTGAGTTGCCCAGATCGAATGTTTAAGGCATAGCCACTGCTATCAGCAAGCGTTACAAGGGTTCCAGTGCTGCCATCATAAAAACGACCACCAGCCGAATAGCTAGAGTCACGATAGCCATGCACTCCAGATCTGAGAGCTGCGCCAACACTAATAGTGCCTGCAACCGCAGCTCTTAAACCACTAGAGCTGTCCCAGTAATTGATATATGAATCAAGCTCTGCATTAGCTGTCTTTGCATAAAGACCGTAGCCATAATTGGTTGACCCCGTATAACTCGGAGTCTCGATATAAGCACCCTGAAACGATCCGCTGACGATTTGCGGATAAGACTGAATGACTGCATCGCCAAAGACTCCAGAGCCACCTATGGCCCCGATAAGCGTGTTTGAGCTGTTGTAGACCGCTAGCTTGTTTGCGAGTGTCTTGTTGATTTCTACTCGCTGCGCTCCTGAAGTGCCGCTGACAAGCTGACCTCGCAGATAGACCGAATTGCCGTAGAAACTGCCCGACTTGTCGAGATACCAACCAGCAGTCCCAAAGTTGCTGCTCGATGGTGGAATCGGCCCGTTGTAATCGCTTGAGAATAGGCTTGTGACCTTTGCATTAGTAACGACAGCATCATTGATCTGTGCAGCCGAGGTGATGATCCCGCTTGCAGCAATAAGACCACCAGTGATCGTATTAGCAGCAATCCTGTCGCCTTGTATCGTGCCTGCCTGGATATGAGAAGAGGTAATCACCCCACTCACAAACAAGCTCGATGAGTTGATAGCCCCTGCAGCAATCTTGCCAGCGATGATCGAGTTGCTTGCAAGAATGTCCGAAGTCACAGCCCCCGCAGCCAGTAGTCCTGTGGTGATCGCATTGCTTGTAATCTTCTCGGTCGTCACCGCATTGGCTGCAAGTTTGTCGGTCGTGATCGCACTGGATGCAATCTTGCTAGCCTCGATCGCTCCTGCTGCAATCTTTGCCGTTTCTACTGCACCCGAAGAAATCTTGACTGCTGTGATCGCGTTGGCTGCAATCTCATCTGCTGAAATTGCTCCAGCTGCAACCTTGGCAGTAGTCACCGATCCTGCTGCGAGCTTTGCTGTTGAGATTGCGCCATCTGTGATCTGGGTTCCCACAATAGATCCCGTGATCTTCGCAGCTGCGACATCAGCGATCTGGGAATTGGTTAGTGTGCCGGTAATCTTCGCAGCCGCCAGGCCAGCGATCTGTGCATCAGAAACAGTGCCTGATAGATCTGAAGCTGGGACCGCAGCAGTCCAGTTTGTCCCATCGTGCCGATATATCTTGTTGTCGGTCGTGAGAAAAACTGTGCGCCCCTGGAAGTTGGAGCTGCTTGGTAATGATGAAACAACCTCGACAGGTCTCAGGCTGTTGCTGAATTGCGAAGATGCAAGCGTCCCAGAAAGATCCGAGGTGAGCACCGCAGTTGTCCACGCCCCAGAAGCATAGCGATAGAGCTTGCCATCTGTGGTCAGAAAAACAACCTTTGGACCTGTGTAACCTGACGCACTTGGCAAAGAGCTGACGACTGAAATAGGTTCGATGCCAGCAGCAAAAGCACTTGCCGTAACAGATCCTGTCGTGATGCTAAAAATGTCATCGTCCCAGGCTGATCCCGTCCAACGATAGAGAGCAACCGCAGTCGTATCAAACTTGATCTGCCCGACAAAATCTCCAGTTGCTGGCAATGATGCAACAGGCTCAATCCCATAAGCCCCAGCCTCAGCAAAGAGATTGAGCACCTCAGCACTGAAATCAGCAGAAACAATCGTTTGAGTCGTTGCATTGACTGAAGAGCTGAATGCCGAGCGATTGCCAGACATGTCGACCGATCGCAGCCAGTAATAGCGCGTGACATCACTATCAAGATTTGTGTCGGTCCAATTGTCAGCAGCAATCTGAGCAACCTTGGTCGCAGAATTAACGCTGTTGGTCGTGTTTCTGAATACTTCCACCGAATCAAAATCAAGATCCGTTGGGTTTTCCCAATTCAAAACAATTGACCTGATCTTGCCGGTTGCCGTGATAAGTGATGGTGCAGCGGGAGCCGTTGTATCGCCGCCTGTGGTGATCGTGTCTTGCACAAAGGCAGATCTCACTGCCAAATGAGAAACCGATCGGACCTTGACCGTATATTCGACAGCCTGGATGACTGGAGCGATCGTCAGCTGCGTTGTTGTTGTCGTGCCGCTGTTGAATTCAGGCTCGCCAGAAATGATGACATCTGAGATCGACCCATAATTCAACGTAGCGGTTGCGCTTGCAGTGATGTCGCCAAATGACTGTGAGGAAGTTGCAGCCTGGCTGATGAGCCCATAGTCGATCGCCCCACCAGTCCTGATGTATTGGACCTCATATTCCTTGACAAAATAATCGCTCGGAGCTGTCCAACTAACTCGAATGCCATTGGCAAGGGTTCCATCATTGAGAAGAACTTTGACCTCAGTGAGCGTCAGAGCTGTAGGAGCAGGAACAGATCTTGGGTTTGGCAAGTTGGTATTCGGAGCTTGCACGAACTCTTGCTCTTCCGTTGTTTCATCCCAAGAGTAGATGCTTGAATTCGTTTCCCTGAGATCGAGATCAACACCAAAGCCAGCATCGAGATCAAAAACAAGTTTTGTGCCTACAACCTCGAAAGCCTTGGCAGACCAGCCCATCCTGGTGTTGGTTACATTGACCACATCACCAACTTGGACCCCATAAGCAGTGAGCTTGCAAGGCAAAGTCATCGAAAGCTGCTCACGAGCCTTGTAAAGCTCAATCTTCGCTAAACGCTGCGCTGTGGCTGCACTGGTCGTATAAGGGAGCGAAATATCTCTGTAAACCGTCTCGCTATTGTCCTCTGATACAAAAGTAGCAGACGAATAAGACGGGAAATCTGTTGGCTGCCAAAGGTTGTCTGGTGAGCTAAAAACACCTTTGACTGAGTTGAATTGATCTCTGCGAGAAACCAAGGTTTGCACCTTAAAGCCTGCTCGCAAGTCATCTTCATCAAGCGTGATTGATGTTGATCTATAGGCTCCTGCAAGAATCGACCATTTGCCGCCAACATAGGTGACATGACCTGCCATTGCGCTGCAAAGCTCAGCAAGCACCTTCTCTGGCACTTCAGTCGTGTCAAATGATCCGTTTGCTGTGTAGCGATCTTCAGTGCCGCCAGCATCGAGCGTGACATCCTGATCGCAAATGTTTGCAGCAGCTGTCAGAGCTGTTTCGTCGATCTCTGTGGCATAAGTCGCGCCAAGTCCATATCTGGTGTTGCAAAGGTAATCAGCAACGATCAGAGCAGGATTTGTGCTGTAAGCAGTCGTCGTGGTCCTTGGGTCGTAAACCTTCTTGCCTCTGACAATGGCTGTGATATTAGGGACACCGTTGGGAAACTTGTCCTGGTTGTATTTGAGCCTCACATAGATTGCAGCGCGACCTCTCAGCCGGTGATTGCTTGTCCAAAGCGAATCAGACTCAGACACGAGATCGCTAAAGGCTGTTTGTGCATCAGTGCCTAGAGCTTTCTTGATTCTTACAAGGTCGGCAAAAGTGCCAGTTGCATTGCCAGATCCGTCTAAAGGAACAAGCTCATCATCAAAGTAGATGTCATCAATCGCGTGAACCTCGTGACCAGCAAGGACGATCACCATGTGCAGATATTCGTTGGAGCTGCTAGTGGTCTCCATGTAGACAATCGTGCCGCCGACTCTCACCCGACCATAAATCACCTTAGCTGCCGCCAAAGGCTCCTTAGTCGTGATGATCCTGCCCTCAGCTTCGCTTTGGAATGATTTGCGAGTGACTAAGTTTCTAGAGGCAGTCGAAACTGCAAGAGCGACAGCAAAGCGAACCGCAGCAGCTTGCCAACCAGTTACAGCAAGATAACTGACAGCCGCCTCTCCGGCAGCCATGCTCGCAATTGCTAAGATGATTTCAAGAAAGCCCATTACATCCCTGCTGTTTGTTGTTCATCGACAGGAGGTGCGCCACCTGACCCAGCCCCTGATGGAACAGCATTGCTTACACGTCCCCAGGTCACCTTTTTGTCTTGCAGTGATGGAACAAACTCCATGCCTAAATCGCCTGCAAACTCTCGCTCTTGATCCTCTGGTGTATATCGAAAAACTCTTGGCCTGGAAAGATCAATCAGCCTCGATTCGTATTGCAAAGAGATTGTTGATCCTTCTGATGACTCATCGAGATGAACAACATCCAGCCTGCCAGCAAAAATGAGATAAGGATCAGAAACGATAGAGCCCGAAGATAAAAAGCCAAGATAGAGCTTGCCAGGCTTGTTTTGTCGGACATCAGATAAAGCTGTTGACACTAAATCGCTAGGAATGCCGTTGAGCGTAATAGTCGCACCAACTGCCTTAACTTCTGTGCTTTCCTCAATGTCAGAAAAGCTCATAAAAGTGCCAACACCCGTCCAGGTCTGCGAATTCCAACTTAGATCGCCAATACCATTCCAGATATAAATCGTGCCCGACTGAAACTCAGCTTGAAATAAAAGAATCGGTTGCAGCTCGGTCGCTGCGATCTGAGCAAGTGCGCCAGCTGTAAGACCGCGACTCATATCGCCTCAACACAGGCAAAGGTGATGCCGTAAATGCTTGCTTCGTCGATGTCGTAAGGCATTTCGTTGCTAGCAAGCCGCCAAAGCCCTTTTGTGTTGTTCACATAGATTGCCTGGTTGTCAGTTGGAGAGCTTCTGAGCTTTGGGAATAAAGTCAAAGTCGATTGTCCACTGCCATTGCTGTCTGCATCAACCAAGACTTTATGCAGCTTTGTTGCCGATCCTGTGCCTATTTGCACCCAATCGCCAGCCTTCAAAATGCCCGTTTGATTCGCCGTCCAGCCATCCGTAACAAGATCCTGGCCCGTCTGCGAACCGCCGTTAACCAATGGTGTCCCCGTTCCAATGCCCCTCGGAGCCGCGCCGATAGGGTCACCCATAATGAATGTTCCATAACGCCCATCCAAAGAAAGAAGAAAAGCGATGATGACTTCAGCTTCAGCACGAGACATAGCAGGCAGGGTGACCTCAGCTTCCCACCATTGGCCCTGATGTTTATAGACCTGCTGCTGGCCTGTAAACGGGCTTTGTGACACTGAAACGACCGATCTAGGAGTGATCCTAAGCCTGGCGATTCCAGGGCTTGCAGGGAAGGTTAGGGGGTAAGTGATTGCCATGATTACCTCAGTGCTGCTGCAAACGATCCACCACGAGCACGAGCATCAACAATGGCAGCTTTTGTGACATTGGCAATCTGTGGCATGAGCTGTGCGATCTCTGCTCTGACCGTTGATTGCACCCCAGTCGTGATTTGCAAAGTCTGGTTGATGATGACATCACCACCACCGCTGCCAGCCGAAACGTCTTGGTTTCTGACAATTGATCCTGATGCGCCTGGCACAAAGAGCTCTGGTCCTTTTTCGCCAACCATATAAGGACGACCGCCCTTTACAGGACCGCCAACAGCTCGACCAGGCAAGATAGATCCAAAGTCGATTGTCTTAAGTGCATCAAACAAAGGCACAGTGATTTTCTGTTTGATATACAACCGAAGCAAATCACTGATGATCGAATCAACCAACGACTTAAACGATGCCTTGCCGGTCATAAGCATCTGAGTGAATGTCTCTGTGAAAGATTCGCCCGTCTTGTCTAACAATGCTCTGATTTCTTCGAGACCGTCTTTTGGTGCTTCGATTGCTTTGCTGAATGTCTCAAATGCTTTGCCGCTCAGTCCTTCATAAGCCTGGAAAGAAATCAAACCGCGCTGCAATGCGTCATTCAAGATTTCCATGCGATCGTTGAATTGCTCCATTGGTGTTCGGACCGCTTCAGTCTCTTTGCGCCAATAAGCCAACTCCTCACTCGCAGCATCTTGCGCCAGTTGATATTTCTTGAGAGCCTCTTTGGAATCCTCACCAAATTGCTTGAGCACCTCTTTTACGTCTTGATCTAAGGCTTTCTCCGTTTGCTCTGCAATCTTGTAGACGACATCAGAAGTGACCGATTCGACATCCCTAAGAGTCTTTGCAAGCTCCTCTGATGCCTTCTTTTGAGCAGCAATCATGCTAGATGTCTTAGCGATTGGTGCAGGCAATGAGCTTGTCGCCTTGTTTACTGCTTGCAGGCTTGTAGCATGTTCTTGAGCAGCTGAAGCAGCGTCACGATTAGCATCTGCCATCTCTTTGATCTTGTCGCCGCCAGCCTTGCCAATCGAGAAAAAGTTTTTGACCTTCTCAAGCAGGCTTGTAAACCATTTGACAGCAGGGGCAATAGCCTCAGCGATCAACGATTTGATCTGCCTGGCAACAATAAATAGCGTGTCATTGAACTTGGCAAAGACATTCTGTGTCGCCTCAGAAACAACCAGGTTTAGCCGATTAGCTTCATCGGCAGCAGCCCGAATGTCCGCAGCACCGTTTGTGAATTTGGTGAAGCTCTTGCCAATAAGATCAATGCCGATCCCAGTCTTGGCAATGCCATCATCAAGCCTTGAGATCTGATCGACAAGATCAAGAAAGATTGACTCAGTGTCTCGCAGCTTGCCAGTTGAGTCGACAACCGCGACCCCCATTGCTCGGAATTGCTCTGCAAGCGTTTCGTTACCTGATGCCGCATCAAAAGCATTCTGAGCGACCTTTGTGAGAGCTGCCTTTAGATCTTCAGCCTTTGCACCAGAGAGCTCTGCCCCAACCGCTAAAGCCTGAAATCGCTCCGCAGCGACCCCAACTTGCTCAGCCTGGTCGAGTAGATCGTCGAATTCGTTGATGAGCCCTCGAATGCCACTAATGACTGCACCGAACGAAATTGCAGCAATTGCACCGACCGCAGCTGCTTTGAATCCAGCAAATCCACCTTGGACATCCTCAGCAGACTTGCGGATTTGATCTAGATTGCGACGAACACTCTCAAATGCCGCCTTTGTTTGATCGTCTGCTGTGATCGGAAAATTTAGGGCTGCTGCCATGTTGCGATTTCTCCGACTGTATCTTGAGCCAGCACGACCATTCTAGGAACTCCTCAAACGACATTTTATCTTCAAGCTCATCGACCGTCATGGAAAGTTTTTCTGCCAGGACGAATTTGAGCTGTCGTTCGGGAGTCTCCCTCAGTTTTTTTCGAGGCTCTCCTGTGACTGCGACATGATCTGGCTGACGATTTTTGCCACTAAGGTTGGATCAACAGACGATCTGATCTTTGGCTTGTCCTCGATCGTAAAGAGCTTGTTGCCTTGCCCGTCCTCAGACTTCATGACCAACACTTCGATCAGCATCTCCGCATCGCCACCTTCGATCTTGCTGAGCTTGCTTTGCTCTCTTAGCGTGATCGGATTGGCAAAAATGACAAGAGGTCCAGAATCGTCACCCCACTCTGGAACCTCTATGCGCTTAACTGGCTTTGACTTGAAATGCTCGACTGCTCTGTCGATCGCTTTCATGCCTTAGCTCGCAGTCGATTTAGTCAATCCACCAGTACCCTGGAAGGTGATTGATGCTTCGACCATGCCATCAAATGATCCAGTCACGCTAAAGCCAGTCACGAGAGCTGTGCCTGTGTAGTAAACGTCACCAGTTGATGCGCCTTCAGGATAGACGTTCAAAGTGATCGAGCTGCCAACCGTGCAAGCCATCTGCCCGCTTGTGTCAGTCTCGTCCCAATAAACGTCCACAGAGCCTGTAAAGTCCTTCAACCCTGCTTTGTAGGTCCGAGCAGAATCACCCATCGTGGTGTCCTCGATGGTGTCGCCCGTCTCATCAATCGTATAAGAGCGAATCTCAGCAATCGCATTCGCCCCGATCTTCACTGTGCCTTCTGAGCCAGTATGTGTAGCCATTTCAAAACTCCTTATGTCGTGGCTGTCGCGTTTGTAACCGCAGTCCGATAGGTCACTCGATAAACCAATCGAGCAATCCCAACGGGTTTCTCACCTTCGCCCGAAAGCTCGATGTCTGTTGAGACAAGCGTTGCTTCCTTGCATAAACCATTTAGGGTCCGATCTGCACCGATCGCCGTTTCCACTTCCTCACAAATAAGATCGAGCGTGTCATCAACATTGGTATTTGCCTCAGCCATCGCATCAATCGCAATATCTAGATTTCGATGATACTTTGGCGATCCAATCGTGACCGCTTCGCTTACCTCAGAAAGTGCATAAATCGCTAAGGCTGGCAACTTGCCACTTGCAAGAGGATACAACCTCGATTTATGAACTCTCGTGCTAGTCGTTGTCAAACCTGTGCAAACCGTCACGACTCGATCTCTAATCGCTTTGCGACCGTGAGCCATTATTGTTTCTCCAGAATCAACACCGTCATGCCTGTGCCATCATCCTGGCGAACCTTAATCTTGTAAGTCACTGAAGAAATCACCAACGTGTCATCTTCGACCGCTGTGGAAACGTCTGCTGTCCTTGCGATGAACTTTGGCTGCTGTAGTGCAAAACCGACCCCTCCTCCTGCATCGACCTCGATGAAATCGTTGTCAAAGATGCCTGAAATTGTCGTCGTCGTTGCACTGTGTGTAAAAGTCGCGGAAATCCCAAAGTCATTGACTGCCAGGAAGATCGCACGATCATCAGCCGATTCGACTGCCACGATCTACCCTCCTGCCTTTGCGCTTTGAAACTTCCGCATCTACCTGGCTGACTTCCAGACCCACAGACCTGTCGTTATGCAATGGAACCGCAAACCCTCGCTTGATGAGCTGCTCTGCAATCGTTGGAACGACTGAGATGATGTCACCAGCTCGGTGCTTGCCTCCCACTACAAAACAGGTCTGCAAGATCCGAATGTCCATTTATCAGGCAACCGAGACTTCGTTCGTTAGCGCGAAGCTGACTGCGTTGCGAGCTGCAACATCAACTTCCTGCATCACGATGATACGAACCGTACCAGCAGTGCCGCCAGTATAAGGATCGACGAGGATCTCAGGTGCGCCCCAGGTTCCAACCATCAACTGTGAGAAGTCACCGAAGATGAGTGCCGAAGCGTCATTGCCGCCATCGCCTGGATCGAGGTTGGTTGGAACTGCTGCCGTGGCTGCAAACTTGTAGCCATAGAGCGAATTCCAGGGCTCAGCCAAGATCATGACCGAATCAGTGCTTGACACTTTTGCAGTCGATGCGAGCTTTGCTTTCACAGCAGGATGAGTCAGCCAGCCAAGAGCAGCAGGATTCACCACGCCGTTGTCCTCTTCCACAGCCTTCACGAGCGCAACGATGTCAGCCCAGGTCAGCGAATCAACATCAGTGCCAGCAGAGATGTCAATATCGTTGATACCCGACAGATTCAGCAAGCCAGTGGGCTGACCGCTAGAGCCAGAGCCGTTGATTGCGTAATACTCGATGCGCTCTGCCATGCTTGCAAGCAGGTCGTTGCGAACGATCTGATCGACAGCAGGAACCGAGGTCATCATAAGCAGACGCGAAATGTCTACATAAGCACCAAGCGTACGAGGCTGCAACGTCACAGCTGCATCGGTCGGAGACTGGTCAGACACCGCTGCGAGCTCTTCCACAAATGCTGCATTAGCACCAGCAGAGAACTTGGGGATCTGGATCTTGCCGACAAGACCATTCATGAACGTGACACCGAGATCAGCCATCACCATGCGATTGCGAAGAGCCTCGATGAACATGTCACCAGCCTGAATCGTTGGCACGAGCTTGTCAGAGACATTCTCAGAAGCAGAGCCACCTGTTGCAGCAGTCGACATAGGACCAGCACGTTTGCCCCATACGAAATCAGGAACAAAGATGCCCTTCGCGTCACGACCAATGCTGCGAGCAATGGTGTCGCTGACTTCACGCTCGAAACCTGCTTGCCTCCAGTCATTGGTGGTCATAGCGCGAAGAGCACGAGCTAAGGAGTATTCCTTTTGCTCATGACGCGATGCACCAATGTCAGTCGCACGAGTGTCGAGAGGTTTGTCATTGCCGATTGCATCCAGCAACTGACCACGGAAAGCCTCAATGCTTGTGCCTTCCTCAATAGCTTTGCGACCGAGATCGCTGCGATTGTGGCGAGCTGCAAGAGCGAGAATTGCAGATGCGTCCTGACGAGCTTTTGCTGCTGCTTCGGAACGAATCTGATCGAGATTTACATCAGACATGATTTCTTCCTTTTGGAAAATGACAGGTTGAGAAGAATCCATTTCTTTCGACCGACCCACGCCGACTGTCTGGTCAGCAGGAATGCTCACGATTGAAATTTCAAGAGGTGACCAGTCCATGACTCGGAATTCACCTTTGGTTACCTCATCCATTTTTCGGATCTCGTAACCGACAGAAATGTTGCTGCGGATACCGTCAGAAACATCCTGAAACACCTCACTTGCCAGCTCACCTCTTCCGAAGCGAACCTTTGCCCGTAGTCGACGGGTTGACTCATCAAGTGTCACAGACTCCACGACCCCAATCTGCTTGGTCGCGTCATGATCGAGCAAAAGAGGAGCCCGACCAGAATTCATAAATGTCAAATCAATAGACCGAGCCTCGTGATTGAGAATCTCAGTCCCAAAATATCGCTCGACAGGAGCCTCAGACGAGACAGCGATCAGCGCAGTGCGAGCTTTTTGGTCGATAGATGCTTCCCAGGTCATCGCCCTGGTATTCAGCTTCGCAATGCTTTTGCGCTCTTCAGCAGCCATTTCATCCTCGTCATTGTCGTCAGAAGTGTCGCCACTTGCGTCCTCTCCTGTCGCCTCCTCGAATTCTATCGGGTCATAGTCATGCTCTGCAAGCCATTCTCTTGCCTCATCAGCAGTGAAACGATCTGCATCAAACCTGATTGCTTGCAATTCGCTCTCACCGTCTTTGATCCCAAAGATCGCATCAATACCTGGTCCGAACTGATCATTCACGCGAGCAAAGCCATCGTATTGCGCCGGATCAGTCAGCCTCGCTGCATGTTCGTTTGGATAAGGTCTTTCCTCAATCATGCTTCTTTCCTCTTCATTGTCTTGCGCGACAAGACGATTTGCCCAGGTTTGACCAGGATCGCCGCCCCACAGAGCCCAAGCGATTCTCCCATTGCTGGGGTATCCATCTTCGCCTGGTCTAAATCCTTGAGCCTGTTTGTCGACCTCGTGCCGGTCAAAGTAAGCCTTCATTCGTCGGATAGTAGCCATCGGAAGATCAACACCATTAGAAATGTCGCGAGCGCGAGCAATCCCAACAGCAGTCCCACCACGTCCGAATTCTCGCCGCCAGGCCAGTCCGCGCTGCGCCTCTTCAACCATGCTTTCATTAGGAATCGGCATTTTCATCAACCATTGCAGGAGCAGGCATCTTCTCACCAAAGGGCTCAAAACTCATGCTCAGCCCATATTGTGCTGCAAGCTCTTTGTCGCGCTGAATAGCTGAGAAGGTTTCTTCTACATCTCTGCCATATTGAGCTGCCACGTCTTGCATAGACAAAATGCCATTGTTGAGACCAACAACCGCAGCGTTAATCTCTTTCAACGGATCGACCCAATTCCAACCGCGACCTCGCCAGACCGTTGCATCTGCAAACTTGTCGAACCTGGTTGGAGGCAATGGGAATGAATTGTTAAGCATCGCAGAGGCAAGCCACTGACGATAGATCGGATCGACAAAGTGCTCGATGATGAATGATTGCAGCACTCGATAATTGTCTCGATCTTCAAGCGTCCCAGCTCTGATGCTTGAATAGCTTGTCGCTTCGAGGTCATTAGATAAGCTCGTATAAGCCACATTCAGACCGCTAGCAATGCCTCGCAGCACTGCCTTCTCAAAATCACCGAAAGCACTCGTTGGATGCGTGGGATCAAACATTTTGATGTCCCAGCCAGCAGGCAACTGATGGAATGTCCCAGGGTCAGCATTCATGATTGGCGTGTGGCTGTTTTCTGTGCCATCGCCTGTGTATTCAGTGCCTGTCGGAGTCGTAATAACTCCCATTTTGCTTGCAGCAACCCTCGCAGCCACGAGCTCAGCTTCTCTGTAACCTCTGAGCATCTTCAGCGAGTCAATCACTGGAGCCATCCAAGGTTCGCCGCGAACTCCTAAACGATTCGGCATATAAAGATGCAAGATCTTGTCAGCAGGCACTCGAATATGCTTTCGAGCCACATTGGTCCTGAAAGACGTATCGCCAGGATGCTGCGTCAGCACCCAGTAAGCAACCACCGACTGCATCTCATCAATCTCGATGCCCATCCGAATCTGATTGCCATTGCTCAGAATCTCATTCTTCTGGTCGTCAATCCAATCAGCTTCCATCAACTTGATTGCAAAACCATCCTGGTATCTTGGACCGTTCAGCAGCTGCACAAAGCACTCACCATCACGAGCAAGCATTCGCACCGCAAGTCGCTGGCAATCGAGAAAGGACAGTTTCTTGTCGACAGTGCAATTGCCAACACGACTCCAGCGAGTCCAGGCATTTTCAATCATGGTATTGCCAGGACCGTCCAGGCTGCCGTTAGTCGTTCGCGCTTTCACTTGCAAATTAAAGCCTGCATCACCAACCACATTAGTCTGCAACAGCGTCAGATACTTTCGAGCATATTCGTTGTTGCGCTCAAGATCCCGCGAGCGATTGCGTAAGGTTGGCAGGCTGTATTGCAGCGCAGAATCAGCAGTCTGGTTGTTGATTACAAAATCAGAAAGCAAACGACCGCCAGCCGCACCGTTGTAATTTCGCAACAGAGGCTTTGCAATCTTCTGCTCGGTCTTTCTACGGAAAAAATCAAAGAGCTTCATTTCCCAGGAAACCTCACTTTGATCGTCATGCCAGTAGATTGACCGCGACGAATGCGCTCTAGGTTTAATTCTTTCTGTACCTCAGCCTTGTAATAGTTGCGCCAATCCAGCAGCTCACGAGGTGAGAGTTTTGTCAGACTTCTGCCTGCAATCGAGTAATTCGCAACATCAGCATCTGCCTTGCCTTGCAAAAGCGTCTCGATCTTGTCGAGCATGATTTCTGCATGAGTGCGAGGATCTGAGTTATTGACATCGAGATCGACAATCGCCTCAAATGCACCGCGATCGACAACAATGCGGTTGCCAGAAGATGTCTCAACAATCTCAAGTTGCCAGTGATAGTAGCCTGGCGAAAAGTTTGCAGAGGTTGCAGAGCTGACCGTAAACAGATAGTCGCTGCCGCTGTTCGTGCCTGCAAGCTGTATCTCATTTGCGCCGCCGCCTGTAATCCGAGCCACATAAGTTGCTGTGTGTAGCGTGTTCGGATAGTCAACACCCAGGTCGATTCGCTTCCATTGCAAGAAATCACCGACGACAATCTTGTCGGGCTCAATCGTCGGAGCGTTCGCCGCACTGAACAAATTTGCCATGCTGCCCCCAAATTGCCCCGATTTTAACGCCAACTATTGACAAAGGACGAAGGTTTTTTTGCAAAGACAGGTGGTTTTGCCTTTTGCTCGACAGGAATAGATTGTCTTTGCATCATCGAATTGTGCATTGTAGTCAGGTTTGCATTCAGAATGGACAGCGCAGCCATCGCATAAACACGAGCATCCAATGCCTCGTTTCTGGTGCGAACCTTCACAAACTCCAACCTCGGAAAGCCTTTGTGATACCTGGTCACGAGCTTTTCTGCTGTCAGCTGCCGGAAATATTCATCTGCCCTGCCTTCTGGAAAATGACAATAGCCAGCACCTGGTTCTTGAATCCTAAATCGTGACATCAGTGTGCGCTTGACCGTATCGACCCCAACAGGAAATAACTTGACCCGCTGCCCGTTGTTGGTCGATGGTTTGCCGACAATAGGCTTGCCTTCACCACCGACACCCTTGATTGCATAGATCCTGCGGCCTTCTCTCGTCTTGGCAAACTTGTAAACGCTTGCAGTGTGATGTCCCCCTGAGTCGATACAAGCAGCCCTGATAGTCATCTCGCCATGCTCGTGGTCATATCGTCCTTGCAGCAGCTGGTCGAGGTCATTCCACACGCCAGGCGAAGAAGGATCACCGTAAATCTGCCGATAATCCACGGACCAGGATTCTTCGTCTTTGCCCCAACCCACGACCTCGATTTCAAGCCTGTCATCTTGGACATCCACACCAGCAGTTAGCAGCAGCACCTCTTTTGGCAGCGCATCGCCCCAGTTTTCTTTTCTGCTTGCAAGCTCATAGTCGTCGACCTGATCTCCTGCATCTTCCCAGGTTTCGCCGAGATAAGTATTGACCCAGACTCGCAAGGTTTCTGGTGATTTCTTGGCTTCCAGGAAGTCTCTGACACCATCACGCAATGGGGTCCAAGGTGAGCAAAGTGCATTTAGATGAAAACCAGCGATGCCATTAAAAGCCTTGGATGCTTCCCATTTCCCTTGTCGAATAGCTTTTGCTCGATCGCCATCATCCCAACCAACACCGCAGCCCTCACAGTAATAACGAGCATCCTCTGCTTTTTCCCATTTCACATTGGACCATCGCAAGACTTGTTCATGACCGCAGCTCGGACATGGAACCAGATAACGTCTTTGATCGGATTCATCAAACGCAGCCTCGATGCGCGAAGCTCCGCGATTGGTTGGAGTTGAGGTCAAAATGATTTTTCGATTCCAAAAGGTAGCAGTCCTTTTTTTGACCAGCATGACAGGATCACCCTCGCTGCCAGCACTTGTCGGATAACGATCGACCTCATCACAAAGCACAATTCTGATCGGTCTGCTTGCAAGTCCAGCAGGAGAATTAGCCCCCACCAGGCTTAGTGCTCCACCTGGGAAAACTTTGTGCTGGGTCGTATTGTTTGCATCCCGCGATCGAGGATCTTTCACTTTGCCACGCAGACAAGGTGTCGAGTTAAGCAGGCCAGCAGCAATCCTATCTTTAGAGAAGGCTTGAGCCATTTCAACCGTTGGCTGCATCATGATGATTGGTGCAGGATCATGGTCTATATGGAAACCAATGATGTTTAGCAAGATCTCTGACTTGCCAAGCTGCGCCCCTGCCATGACTACGACTTCCTGGATAGCAGGATCAGAGCAGGCTTGCATGATGCCCCTCTGATATTCAGCCCTGCTTGTATGCCACCGACCAGGTTCGCTAGAGCTCTGCGAGTCGAGCCGTCTTTCTCGGTCTGCCCACTGGTCGACGCTTAACTTCGGAGGAGGCTTCAGACATGAGATCGTCGCCAGAATCTTTCGTAGAGCCTCCGAGCGTTTTTGCTGCGTCGATGGTTGGTTGATAGTTGGCAAGCTCATTTAGACATTCCTCAACTGCATTATCAAGCAGCACTTTGATTGCCGCCACTGATGTCTCACCGAGAATCGTCGGAGCCACTTTGCTCGGCATACCAAGCAGCTTTGCTTTCATATTCCTCAAAACTTCTTCCCAGGCTTTGCAAACCTCTTCTGTCTGCACTAATTGACCGTGAATCTTCGCAAGCTCAAGCTCAGCCATCTCAGCCTCAGCCAAAATCTTGCGAGTCCTCGCCACGTCATAACCTGGTGTCTCAAGGTCTGGTTTTCGTTTCATAGGTGTTGTAAAAATCTGACACTAGATAAAGATCGGGGTCCGAATTACC
>Ga0129336_10000842_pt1 | contig 18143 bp, 17 predicted proteins | sample CPB6_02_DNA_FD_96878 | JGI IMG/M metagenome (GOLD analysis project Ga0129336, IMG submission 96878) | Freshwater to marine salinity gradient microbial communities from Chesapeake Bay, USA - CPBay_Sum_0.6_0.2_DNA | ecosystem: Environmental > Aquatic > Marine > Coastal | place: USA: Chesapeake... | reverse complement strand
TTTCTGTCGATGAGAGACGAACTGCTTGACTCCACGTCGTCCATCTCATTCTCCGCGCTAATGCACACGGAGACGAACAATGACGACAGCCTCATGCGCCTTCGTTCCACATGCTTGGGAGTTGATCTTGTTGATGAACCCATGGATGCCGACGATCTTGACCGGATTCTCTATACCTCTGGCACCACATCGCGTCCCAAGGGCGTGATGCTCACTCACGGCAACGCATGGTGGAACGCCCTCACCATGATGATGGAGGGTTGTTGTTCATCCGATGAGCGAACGCTTGTCTTTGCACCGCTGTATCACATCGGCGCACAGGATCTCCCGGGCACACGAGTGTTTGCGGCGGGTGGAACGATGGTGATTATGCGACGGTTTGATGTAGAAGGAGTGCTCCATCAGATTCAGGAGAGCCGCATCACTGGAATGGTCCTCGTCTCCACGATGATTCATATGCTCGTCGATCTCCCATCTCGGATGAACTTTGACACTTCCTCTCTGCGCTGGATGATCTTCGGTCAGGTTCCAGAGAATATGTTGCTTGAGGTACGCAAGATTTTCCCACATGCCGCGATAAGGAATTCCTACGGTCTTACCGAAGTTTGTAGCATCGCCACCACGATTGATGACGAGAGTCAGCGTCGCTTTCCTCTGTCGCCGGGAAGACCGGTTGCGACGTTGCAGATGAGAATCGTCAATGAAGACGGAACCGAAGTGGAGCAGGGCAAACTTGGCGAGATTCTGCTGCGCGGACCGAAGGTGATGCGCGGATATTGGCGACTTCCTGACTTGACAATGGAAACGTTGAAGGATGGTTGGTTGCACACTGGTGACGTGGGTTATCGCGACCAAAGCGGATTCCTCTACGTTGTTGATCGGAAGAAGGACATGATTCGAACTGGTGGGGAAAACGTCTCTAGTCAGGAAGTAGAGCGAGTGATTTACGGAATGGGCACGGTCGCTGAAGTTGCGGTGGTGCCGCAGCTAGACGAGAAATGGGGGGAGATCATCAAGGCCGTGATAGTTCCTAGACCGGGTGAGACCATTACCCAAGAACAGGTGGTGACCCACTGCAGAGCGCACCTGGCCGCTTACAAGCAGCCTCGAGTGGTGGAGTTTCGCGCTGAACTACCCCGCAATCCATCGGGCAAGGTGCTCAAGCGCGAACTGCAGTAGAGCTGCGCAAGGCGGACGATTGCGGCATACCGACCAGGTGGTATGGTCGTGGATATCGGGGTAGTCGCGGGAGAAAGTAATCAATGACAGGCGTGGAACATTCGACAGTCTTGAAGGTTGATCACCTGACAGTCACGCATATGGTTCGACGGAACGGTGGTCGACGTCGTCCCTTCAATGCGGTTGACGACGTTTCGCTTGATGTCTCAGGCGGTGAGATCGTCGGACTCGTGGGCGAATCCGGGTCTGGTAAGACGACTCTGTCGCTTGCCGCCTGTGGAATCGGCAAGATGAGCGGCGGTGCCATTCTTGCTGGTGGACATGACTTCAGTTCGATCAAAGGGGTTACCCGAAGGCGTGCACACTGCGATGTGCAGATGGTGTTTCAGGATCCGATGTCGTCGCTTGATCTACGTCAACGAGTAGGCGATGGTTTGGATGAATTGCGTTCGATTCATCCGGAGCGAACGAAAAGGTTCACCAACGAGGAACTGATGACACGCGTTGGTCTTACCGGTGACATTCTGGGTCGCCTTCCGAGTCAGATCAGCGGCGGGCAAGCACAGCGCGTATCAATCACGCGGGCGATGATGTTGCAGCCGAGGTTGCTAGTGGCTGACGAGCCAACATCCGGACTTGATGCCACTGTTCAGGCCCAGATTCTTGAGCTCTTCGAATCGTTTCGACGTCAAGAAAACCTCGCAATTCTCTTTGTCAGCCACAATCTTGCCGTCGTACGACGCATTTGTGACCGTGCCTATGTCATGAAGGACGGAAGGATTGTCGAAAGTGGAGGGACGAAAGACCTCTTCGAACGACCACAGCATGATTACACGAAGCGTCTGATAGCTGCGGTTCCAGGTAAGTCTGCCAACTTGGCTATCATCCGATGAAGTTCGCTCGATTCGTTCTTCGCAAAGTCGTTGCAGGCTTGATGACGTTGTTTCTTGCCGCCACACTTGCGTTTTTCATCGCCAAACTGTCGGGAGATCCGACGATCCAGATGTTAGGGCTTTCGGCGACTCCTGAACAAGTCGCCGAATTGAAGGCACAGCTTGGTTTTGACCGGCCAGTGTTCGTTCAATACGTTGATTTCATCGGCGATGTTTCTCGAGGTGATCTGGGAACCTCTCTCTTCTCCGGGGACAAGAATCTCGACACAATTCTCGGTCGAGTGTGGGCTTCAACGCAGCTCGCAATCCTTGCAGTTGCGCTCGGTGCCTTGATCGGTATCCCAGTCGGAGTCTTTGCGGCATCTCGCGAAGGTCGATTGGCTGACCGAGTTGCTTCCTTGCTCTCGATCGTTGGACAGTCCGTGCCCGTTTTCTGGCTGGGTTTGATCCTGGTACTCATCTTTTCGCTGAATCTTGGATGGCTGCCTGCTGGGTTCATGGGAGATTGGCGGAATCTTGTCCTGCCGGTGGTGACGTTGGCCACGATCCCGATCGCCCGTATCGCTCGCTTGACCCGATCGGCGATGACGAACTCGCTTGAGGATCAGTACATCACCGCCTCGCGAGCTCGCGGTTTGTCGTCTCGACGGATTCTGTTTGCCCATGGATTGAGAAATGCGTCTTTGCCAGTTGTCACTTTGATCGGATTGCAGATTGGAACACTGCTCTCAGGAGCAATCACTGTCGAGACCGTGTTTGCATGGCCGGGAATTGGTTCTTTGGCCACCCAGGCAGTAACGAATCGCGACATTCCTCTGGTTCAGGCACTCGTGGTGTTTGGTGCCGTTGCTTTCGTCATCATCAATACGTGTGTTGACCTCCTGTACGGCGTGTTGGATCCTCGAGTGAGAGAGATGCGTTGATGAGTGCTGTTGGAGTTTCCGCGATTCCACCCATTCGCAGGTCGCGAAAGTGGAACATCTTTCTAATTGGTGCAGGGGTGTTCATCCTCGCTGTCGCCTTGTTGGCTCCGGTTCTGCCGTTACAGGATCCAAGCACCCAAAATCTCGAGCGTGCGCTGCGCCCGCCTGTGTTCAGTTCGGGTGGATCATGGGACAACGTCCTGGGAACCGACCCACTTGGTCGTGACTACTTGAGCCGACTCGTGTTTGGGACGCGTCTCACGGTAACTATCGCCTTGTCAGCCGTGTTGCTCGGCGCTTTGTTCGGATCGCTGCTCGGTGTGATCGCTGGGTTCAAGGGTGGGAAGGTTGATGCGGTTATCTCAAGGATTACTGAAGCGCAATTGGCGTTGCCGTTCATCCTGCTTGGGATCTCGGTCATTGTCGCGCGTGGACAATCAACGAGCACGCTGATTCTGGTTCTCGCACTCGTTGGGTGGGCTCAGTATGTGCGAATCATTCGTGCTGAAACCCTTTCCTTGAAGGAGCGTGGTTTCATTTCAAGCCTGCGAATTGGTGGTCTCTCCGACATGCGGATCATCTACAGGCATGTGATTCCCAATGTGTTCGGCACCATTCTTACCCTTGCTGCACTTGAGATTGGCACCATGATCCTTGCCGAATCGGCTCTCAGCTTCCTTGGCCTCGGTGTGGTTGAGCCAGACATCAGTTGGGGTGCAGAGATGGCTAGCGGTAAGGACTATCTACAGATGTCGTGGTGGCTGTTCACATTCCCCGGAATTGCCATCTCCCTCACGGTGCTGTACGTCAATCTGGCGGGAGACGCGTTGCGGTCGAGATACGACCTGCGCAAGAGGATGTTCTGAAATGAGTCTGCTGAGAATTCGCGATCTGGTAGTTGAGGCCCGAAGCCAATCCAAGATTGTTCAGGCAGTCGATCATGTCGACTTTGAGATTGGGGAATCCGAGGTTGTGGGCTTGATCGGCGAGTCAGGATCCGGCAAAACCACACTCATTCGATCGATCTTGGATCTACTCGAGCGAAATGTGAAGATCACCCATGGATCAATCGAGTTTTCCGGTGAAACCGTGGTCGATGTTGCAACCGGGTATTCCGAATCCGACTCTGTTCGAGGCTCCCGAATCGGCATGGTTTTCCAGTCACCGAGGTCGTCACTTGACCCGTTGATGACCATCGGTGGTCATCTGCGGGAGATCCTACGACGTCACCAGCCCGGGATTTCACGTGAAGCGGTGAAGAAACGCAGTATTGAAGTACTTGGCGAGATGGGTCTGGAGGCAGAGCGTGTAATGCGCTCGTACCCACATCAATTGTCGGGCGGCATGTGTCAACGAGCAGCCATAGCCATTGCAATCGCTCCCTATCCGGCTCTCCTTGTTGCCGATGAATGTACTTCAGCACTTGACGTGACGTCACAAGAAGAAGTGATCAAGGTTCTCAAACGTCTCACTGATGATCGCAAGATGGCCTTGATTTTTGTGACTCACGACATGTTGTTGGCGAGTGAACTGTGTGATCGATTAGTGGTGATGCAGAATGGGAAAATGGTCGAGTCTGGAACAACGGAGCAAATCCTCGGCAGTCCACGCGAGGAGTACACGAAGCAGCTCATCGCTGCAGTGCCCCGTTGGACTCCTGAAGGGAATGCGTAATCGGGGTGGGAGTTTCACCGACAATCGAAAACATCGCTGTCGATCTGATGCGACGTGCTGAAGCCGTTCCGAACCGCATGGGAGTGGCGTACGAAGACGGTCGATCACTGACGTACAAGGAATGGGAAGATGCAGCTCAACACGCTGCGGGCGCCCTGATTGGGTTGGGTATCTCAGCGGGTGATCGAGTTGCCCTTTATCTCCAGAACAGCCTCGATTTGTGCATATTGCTCTTTGGCTGTTGGAAGATCGGCGCAGTCCCTGTGACGTTGAGCGTTATGTACAACGCCGAAGAGCTGAGAGTATCGATGGAGAAGACAGACCCCGTTGCTCTCGTCACGCACGGATCGAAGAAGGCTGTGATCGACGAGTTGCCCGAAGGGGTTTGGTCGAAGAGGGTGTTGTTCACTAAGGAAGCCAACGGTCAGCGAAGTCTGCTCGCTCTGGCAACAGGCCAGCTTGATTTTGAGACTACACAACGGCTGGCAGTGCCGGTTGCATCGATGTATCAACCAACCGAAAACGATGAGGGCACCATTCTGTTCACAGGTGGCACTACGGGGCTGCCAAAAGCCGTAACCGTAACCCACGATGGCACACGTAACTCGTTGCGCACACTCTCGCGAGCGTCGAAGATGGGCGTCGAAGGTCCGTATGAGGCAGCGCCCGTCTCGGTGAGCCCCAATCTAATCACCCTTCCGTTGTTCCACTCGGGTGGTCAACAAGCATTGCTCTTTGCGCTCCACGTAGGCAGGTCGATAGTGATCATGGAGCGGTTCCGCGTAGAAACCGTCGCACGACTCGTCAATGAGTACCGGATCGACAATCTCTTTCTGATGCCAACGATGCTGTATGACATCGTGCATTCAAGGGAGCACGTTGAGCTCAGATCACTCCGGAGTGTGTTGATTGCCGGTCAGGCACTTGATCCCACCTTGAAGCAGGCCTTTGAGTCTGGTTGGGGAGTGCCGATACTTTCAAACTACGGCTCGACAGAGATTGGACACGTTGCCGGTTGGACGTCCAATGACCTAAGACTCGGTCGATGGAAGGCGGGACCAGTCGGGCGAATCTATGAAGGAGTCGATGTTGAAATCCGTGATGACAATGGCGCGGTTCAACCCGTGGGTACTCTGGGTGAGATTTGGGTCAAAAATGGAAACACCAAGGGTTACGTGGATAGTTCGGGTATCTCTGGTGATTCGCTCGTGGTCGATGGCTGGGTGGCGTCTGGCGACGTGGGATTTATCGAGGGAGACAACTATCTCCACCTCGTCGGCCGAAAGCGTGACATGATCAAGACCGGTGGTTTTCAAGTTTGGCCACAGGAAATCGAGCAGGTTCTTCGAAAACATCCGCTTGTCACGGATGTTGCAGTTGTAGGTATTGAAGATGCAAGGCTTGGCGAAGTACCCGCTGCATTCGTCGTCCCCGCAGCGGAAGTAGACCATGCCACGGTTGAGCTCCAACTGGTGGACTATTGCCGCGAACAACTTGCCCACTTCAAGTGCATTCGACATGTTGAGTTGATTGATGAGTTACCTCGCTCTGAAGCTGGCAAAGTGCAACGTGGCGAGCTAATGGCTCGGGTACGAGTGGTTTCCAAATAGATCGAAAAACATAGGAGAACAAGATGAAGAAGAGCGATTACGAACTGCTGGCAAGTCAGTGGGATGCAGAGCATATGGAAACTCGCGAGGAGGTGCTGCAGAAGGTAGTTACCTACGAAAAGGACCCGAGCATCTCGGCTGCGTACATTTCATTCAACTCACCAGAGACGCTGAATGCTGTGCCGGTTGCCGCACTAGAGCGCGTCGGTGATCTGGTACGTGAAGCAGAAGCTGATGATGCGGTAAAGACGATCATATTTAGAGGGATTGGGCCGTGTTTTGGCACCGGTGCAGATGCAAAGGAGCTTGGTCACTACATCGGATACAAGAATCCGAAACCTGGTGAGAAAGTCTCAAAACCCTCGCAGCATCAGCGAATGTTGCCTGACCGAAACATCGTGATGGGAGCGTTTACGGCAAGCGTGCAGAACTGCTTGAAGGTGACGATCTGCCAGGTACATAGCTACTGCTACGGGGGTCATATGCAGATTGCTCTTGCTGCCGACATGGTGATCGCCTCGCCGGATGCGCTCTTTACACACCCAGCATTCCGCTATCTAGGAGCTGGACCGCAAGACATGTGGTCGTGGATTGAGAATCTCGGTATCAAGAAGATGAAGGAAATCATGCTCACTATGCGGGCACTCGGTGCGGAGGAAGCCGAAAAGGCTGGTCTTGTAAACAAGGTGGTGCCTAGGGAAGATCTCGAGCGATGGACACGCGACTATGCCGTCGCCGTCGCTCAGATGCCGCTTGACGGAATCATGATGGGCAAGGCTCTCATGAGAATGATGATGGAGACACGAGGCAAGGGGCTCGGAGAAATCATTGCTTGGGCCGGTCATGGCTGGGTGACGAACTTGAAACTAGAGGAAGGAGAGTTCAACTTCGTACGTGAGCGAATGCTAAAGGGTCTCAGCCAGACCCTACATGACCGCGACATGAAGGTCGCTCCGTTCTTCCGTCTTGGCGAAACCCGCGAGGGCTGATTAGTGAGGTATGGCATCCTCGCCTCACACCAGTATCCACGTGGTGTGGATCTGCGAAAGAACTTGAGCGAGCTTTTCTCCCTTGTCGAGTATGCGGCTGGGCTGGAGTACGACTCGGTTTATGCAATTCATCACTATGTGGCGAATCTGCAAACGCCCCAGGTGATTTCAATGACGGCATCGTTGTTGGGCTGCTCGGGGAACATGAAGGTAGGAACTTCGATTCTGCTCCTGCCGTTCCTCCACCCGGTGCACGTTGCGGAGGAGTACGCCACGCTAGATCAATTGTCGGGAGGCAGAATCATCCTTGGAGTGGGCGCTGGATATCGAGACGTCGAATTCGATGCATTTTCGCTCAACAAGAAGGAGCGGGGTTCGCGTATCGCAGAGTCAATCGAGGTCATCCGCAAATTATGGACGGACACGCCAGTACACCACACGGGGCGCCACTTCCAACTCACCGGACAACGAATCAGCGTCCCACCGTTGCAGGCAGGTGGTCCTCCAATCTGGGTCGGCGCCGGAGCATTTCCGGCAATCGAGAGGGCAGCGCGCATCGGTGACGCCTGGCTGGCTCCAGGCAACTCACCTACTGAAGGTTGGTTTGAGAAGGCTCTCGGCCATTACAACCGAGCCCTTGTCGAGTCGGGCAAGAACAAGACAGTCACGGACCGTCCGGTAATCGTTGAGTTGTATTGCGCGGCGAGTGATGAAGTTGCGCGGGAGGAGTCGCTGCCCTTCATCCGCGACGAATACTTCACTTATTCGGACTACAAGCAGCTTGAGTGGCAAAAATCGCGCTTCGACTTCCTATGGGAAAAGATGTTCGTGGTTGGAGGACCGGAGACTGTCGCAAAGAAAATCGCTGTGCTGTCGAAGTTTGGATTCGATCAGATCATTTATCGACCATTTTGGATCGGTATGCCCATGTCGATGGCACGAGAGAGCGTGCGGCTCGTGGCCAAAGAAGTGCGACCTCGTGTTGCGGAGATATTGCGTGCCGAGTGAGCGAGCAAGCGCCGGGGAGATACATCACCTGACGGTTGGTGTCTCGAACATGGATCGCTCATTGCGCTTCTATGTGGATGGATTAGGACTTCGGAAGACCTTTGACACTCAGGTAAGCGGTGAATCATTTGAGCGGTTGCTACGACTCCCGAGTGGCTCGACCGCTCGAACGGTGTTTCTCCAAGGGCTCTCGCGGTTGGGGCAGATCGAGCTGGTGCAGTGGCAGACATCAATCATCGATCCCACTCCCGTTCGCAGGGCTGGTCGAGTGGGCTACACCGTGGTGTCGTTTGCACTGACGCGAGAGACGTTCGAACCCGTTTGCCGCCAGCTCGAATCGGTTGGCGCGGTTTTTTGGAACACGCCGGAGCGAATGATTCTTGATGGCTATGGTGAGATTGAAGCCTGCATCGTTGAGGATCCCGACGGAAACATGATTGAACTGGTGCGCTTGCCTTCCGATGACGAGATCAAAGAATTCAGAAGGGGAGGTTTACGATGACGAACGGCGACTTGGGCGACAATGTCGGCTTTTGGAGATTGGCACCGACTCGGCGAGATTTGGTGGGAATCACCGATCCCACTGAAGACTCAATGTCGTTTGGCGAGATGTTCGACAAAGTCAACCAAATCTCTCACCTGTTCGCGTTTCTTGGGCTAAGAATGGGAGACACGATTGCAGTGGTTGCTCGCAATCGCAATGAAACAGTTCTTACCTACTTAGCAGCGATGCAGTGTGGGCTGTACTACACCCCGATCAACTATCACGCTCTCGTCGGCGACGTTGCCTACATACTGAGGGACTCAGAATCATTGCTGGTCGTTTGTCATCCCGATTTCATTGACAAGGTTGCGATGGCAGCCGATGAAGCGGGAATTCCTATCAATCGTCGGATCAGTCTCGGTGATGGCCCCGGCTTTGCATCTATGTCGAAACTGATTGTTGGCATGCCGACAACGTTGCCAAGTGCACGCCCCGCCGGCCAAGTGTTGCAGTACACCTCGGGTACCACTGGTCGACCCAAGGGGGTTCGCCGCAAGGTGTCTGGTGTGGACGCTGATACTGCCTCAGCCTCCCTCAAGTGGGTACTTGGCATGTATGGAATCAACTCTGAACGGGGCGGATGCATGCTGATGACCACGCCGGTGTACCACACGGCAGGGTTGAATCTTTCTGCCCTAGCACTTCACTTTGGGATCTCGCTTGTACTGATGGACAACTGGACACCTGAATCCATGCTCGAACATGTTCAGAGATTCCGTGCAAACATGACGGTCGTAGTACCGACACAGTTTGTTCGCCTCCTCAAGTTACCCAAGGAAGTACGGGATTCATTTGATGTGTCATCCCTCGAATGGGTGATTCATGGCGCAGCCCCGTGTTCTCCGGAAATCAAGCGACAGATGATCGAGTGGTGGGGTCCGATCATCTTTGAGTACTACGGATCGACCGAGGTAGGTGGAACATTCGTGAACTCTCACGACTGGTTGAAACATCCTGGAACGGTTGGTCAGCCAGGTCCCGTCACGAAACTGCGGATTCTTGACGACGAAGGAAACGAGTTGCCTCCTGGGCAGGTGGGCCGTGTATTCATGCGTCAAGGCGACGATCAGGTCGAATATCTCCATGACCCCGAGAAGACAGCCAAGTCCCGCGTTCGAGACATGATGACCGTCGGTGACATTGGGTGGATGGACGAGGACGGGTATCTCTTCTTGGTTGGGCGCACCAGCGAGGTAATGATTGTCGGTGGAGTGAACATTTATCCGGCAGAGGTTGAGAATGTGCTTCTTGAGCACCCTGCGGTTTCTGATGCGTGCGTCTTTGGGATTCCCAACGACGAATACGGTGAAGAAGTCTTCGCTGCGGTAGTTGCTCGGGAGAAAGGCGTGGTTGACGGACAACCTCGTGCGGCCAACTTGCTCGAAGTGCTCATGGACTATTGCCAGACCAATCTCGCTAAGTACAAATGCCCACGAACCATCTCCTTCCGCGAAGAGATTCCGCGAGATCCCAATGGAAAAATGTATCGAAAGAAACTGCGCGATCCGTTTTGGGAAAATAGAGAACGCGGCATATGAGCGCCATCATCACGGATTTCGAATCGGTACTCACTACGACGCGATCTGTACGCAAGCGTCTCGACTTTGATCGTCCTGTTACGCGTGCCGTGATCGACGAATGTATGGAGATTGCGCTGCAAGCTCCGACTGGCGGAAATGCACAGGATTGGCGATTCCTAGTCATCGATGATGTCCCGTTGAAGGTGTCAATTGGCAATCTCTATCTTGCAAACTTCAACAAGTACGTTCGCGAACCCCTGCTCGAGGCGGGGGGTGAGCACAGCATCGTAAAGGGTCGCCTCGGAGGTGTCACCAGGGACGGAGGTTTGGACGAACGGACCAAACGAATGCTCGATGGCGCAACATACCTAGCGGAAAACATCCATCGTTCGCCCTGGATGGTGATTGCTTGTGGCACACGTCCGAATGCCGATCGTGGTGGGTCGGGAACGACGTCGGCGTTGTACGGTTCCGTCTATCCCGCAGTTTGGTCGTTTCAGCTGGCACTGCGAAGTAGGGGACTTGGGTCGGTCATCACATCATTACATCTGCACTCGGAAGCAGAGGTTGGCGAACTGTTGGGAATTCCCGAAAATGCAACTCAGGTCGCGCTTCTTCCTGTTGCGTACACGAAGGGACTTGACTTTCGCCGAGGTGCTCGGCGGCCAGTGAGTGAAGTGGTGTTCCACAATCGCTGGGACTCGGGAATTGACCAATGACCAGATACGTCACCGACGTTGATGAAGTGTTGAATACGACTCGCACGGTTCGTTTTCGCATGGATTTCGATCGCCACGTCGAAGACGAGGTTTTGGTGGAGTGTCTGGAATTGGCACAACAGGCAACGGTCGGTTCGAACCAGGAGTATTGGAAGTTCATATTGGTTCGCGAAACCGGACAGAAAGAGAAGATCGCAGCTCTGTACCGTCAGGTTTGGGAGGAGACGGTAGCGATACCTTTGGCGTTGGGCGAGGCTGCGACGGTTACGCGATTGTCTCCGACTGTTCGTGCAGGTGATGACGCTCAGCGAAGACAGTCCAAGATTCTGGATGGTGTAAAATTCCTGGTAGATCGTCTGGAACACGTACCGGTGGTCATGATTGCGTGCAGCAGCGCGCCTCCACCGCGCAAGCCACTCGGCGGGTCGGCTTCGGGCTATTACGGATCGATCATTCCATTCGTGTGGTCATTCCAGTTGGCTTTGCGATCTCGAGGCATGGGTTCGGTCATGGCTACCGCAATCGTTCACAAGGCGGAGGAACTCAAGACCATCCTGGATCTGCCAGATGATTGCAATCCGATCACCATGGTCCCGATTGGGTATACGAAGGGCCTCAAATTCAAAAAGGGGGCACGTCGACCAATTCAGGAGATCTATCGATGGGACCGCTGGTCCAACTCTCAGCAGACCCTGAGCCAGTGAAAGTTCGCCGTTTATCGGCAGAAACTCAGCCTTTGACTCCATACCGACCCGTCGGTATTGTGTCACACAAGCATTCAACTGACAAGAGGGGGTAAGAAATGAAAACTAGATCAGGCATCCGTCGCTGGCTCATGGCGCCAGTAGTCGGTCTGCTGGTAGCGAGCGCAATCTCAGGTACGTCCGTCGACGCCAAGACGAAGGACACCCTGCGAATTGTGTACGCGATCGAACCGGTGAATATGAATCCGGTCAAGCAGGCCAATAGTTTTGGCAACTTCTGGGAAGCGATTTCCGAACCACTGATTCAGCAGGACTACAACTTCATGCTGACGCGTAAGGGAATCATTACTGCGTGGACTCAGAAGTCGCCAGGAGTCTGGCAGTTCAGGATTCGCCCGAGACTGAAGTTCACTAATGGTGAACCGCTTGATGCAGCTGCCGTTGGCTTCACGATGACGACCTATCGCGACACAGTAGGTGCCCCGATGCGCTCTTATCTGCTCAAGTTGCAGAGCACACGAGCGGTGAGCAAGACCTTGCTCGAGGCAACCTTCTCTGAAGGTGACTTGTCAATTCCGGCGGTTTTGAGCTCCGTGCGTGCGCTTCCACCCAGGTACTACGCGCAAGTAGGACATGATGGCTTCGGTGCTAACCCAATTGGTAGCGGTCCGTACAAGTTCAAGAGTTGGTCGAAGGGCATTGAGCTTCGTCTCGAACGAAACAACGCATATTGGGGCGAGCCGGCAAAAATCAAGAATCTGGTGTTTACGTTCGCAAGCGACGGTGACACCCGCGCCAACCTTTTGGCCTCGGGTGCTGTCGACTTTGCTCACCCAATCTCGGTACAGCGATTTGCTGGTCTTCGAAACAAGAAGACGACGGTCGTAGCCGCGCCGGACCGTGTGCAGTTGGCCCTGTTCATGATGGGCAACAAGACGCAGTTGGCAGACGTTCGTTTGCGTGAAGCAGTCGTTCGTTCGATTGATGTTGCGCCAATCACCAAGAATGTGTTGTTAAACAAGGGTGGAGTTCCGAACTGTTCGTTGCTCCTTCCATTGCTGAACAAGCCGGAATTCCCAGCTTGCCCGAAGCGCGACCTTGCAAAGGCCAAGTCACTGACGGGCCAGTTCACCAATCCGACGATCACGCTGAACTACGGCCCGTCCCGTGGACCTTCCGACGAGGCAGTGGTGCAGGCACTTGCCGCGCAGTTGCGTGACGGTGGTTTCACGGTGAACTTGAACCCGATGGACTACCAAAAGATGACCGTGGACCTCGTAACTCAGAAACTTGAGGGACTTGTATTCTTCGGGATCAGTCCGGTGTTCCCGTTCCCGAGCGTTTACTCGCAGGGTTTCTTGACGACTACGTCGATCACGAAAAACTGCCCAATGCCCGGTATCGATGCGTTGCAGCGCCAAGCGCTGGGAGCGAAGTACTACGGCGGAGCTGACAGGAACTTCAAGGCCATGGAGAAGATCGGTATCACTGATGGATACTGCATGCTGCCCCTCTATAACGAAATCAAGATGTGGGGTATGTCCCAGGGCCTCACTGGTTTCACCGCACCAGCCAACAACATTGTTAAATGGGCGGAACTGAGCTGGAAGTAAACAAGTAGAAAGGCGGGAAGGCGCCGGCGCCGTTGAGTTTTCAGCGACGCTGGCGCCTTGCGCTTTGTGGGTACAAGCAATGATTGACTCCAATATCGACCATGTAGCTATTGCAGTGCCCGATCGTGCGCCGGCTATCGAGCGCTATCTCGGAGTTGCGGGTGGAGGAAGCGTGGCCTCTGGCCGTCGTGCGGGGATCACGATTGACCAAATCGTTTTTTCGCGGGGCACCAAGCTCGAAGTGATAGGACCCGACCCGGAGAGTCCTGCTCGTGGTCGTACCGACGATTTTCTCGCCACGTTTGGCTCAGTCGTACATCATGTCACGTTGATGGTGGAGTCGGTAGAGGCATCGGTCGCCGCATTGCGATCAGCAGGTGTTCGACCAGTGGGAGTGAAGCTTGACGATCCTCGCTATCGAGAGGCGTTCGTACTACCACAACAGGCTGGCGGCGTGATGGTGCAACTCTCATGGAAGGACGTAGATGACGAGGGTTGGGCGCTTCGCTATGGCCATCAACCGACAACACCGCGGTCAGAATGTCCTGACTTCGTTGGGGCGCGCTGGTCACAACCCGCTCTCGACATTGTGGCCAGTCAGTGGAGAATACTCGGGGGTACGGTCTCGGGCAACTCGGAGAAACTCTCAGTGTCGTGGGGGGAGAACCAACTTCGTCTCGAGTATGTGCGTGGGGAGCCCCGGCAGGTGGAGGAGCTGCTTTTTGATTCAGCGGTGCTGTATTCAGCGTCGAGAGAGTGCGGACCCGCTACAGCCCGTGCATCGCGAGCCTGACTGGGGGATTTTATGCTTAAGTTCCCACAGTTCGCCGTTGGCGACTTCATCACCGCCGCGGCCAGGCAGTGGCCAGAAGCCACATGCTTCGTCGCCCCCCTCAGTGATCCACAAAACGTAGAACTCGTTCGGCGTCAGACTTTCGCCGAGACGAATAGTCGAGTGACGAGGCTGGCACATGCGCTTGTGGATGCTGGGCTCAAACATGGCGATCGGGTGGCAATCCTGGCCATCGACTCCATCGAACACATGGAGGCGATCCTCGCCTGCGCCAAGGCGGGTATCACGTATTGCGATCTCAACTTCCGCTTACGTGCGCCAGAGCTGCAAAATATCTTGACCAGAAGCTCGGTCAAAGGACTCTTCTACAACGAGCGGTACCTGCCGATTCTCGAGGAGATCAAAGGTCAGGTGCCCGTGATTCCGCACTGGTGGCAGATTGATGGTGAAGCGGGCAACTACGAATCCTTTCTTTCCTTGGTGACTGATGCTCCTGAGATGGATGCACATTCGCGTGGTGAAGACATCCTCTCAATCATGTTCACGAGCGGGACAACGAGCATCCCGAAGGGCGTACTGCAGTCGGAGCGCATGATGCGCAACATCGTCTACTCGTTCAACCGTGAAATCCGCTTGAATCCGGGTGGCCTGCAGTACAGCGGAGCATCGCTGTTCCACGTCTCCGGAATCGGTTCGGTACTACATGCTCTCTATGCAGGCCGAGCATCACTACTCTTGCCGCAGTTTGATGACGCGGCCGTACTCGCATGGTTGCAGCGAGGTGGCATAACTTCGTGCACCCTCATTCCCACCATGATTTCTGCAATTCTCGAGCTGCCGGGAGCAACTGATCATGAATATGCCGATCTTGACTCCATTCTCTACGGCGGATCCGCGATGACACCCGCCCTATTGCGCAAGATGATGGCAACGTTCGACTGCGATCTTTACAACGGACTTGGAGCGGGAACTGAAGCAGGAATCCAGACAATTCTCACGCCCGATGATCATCGTGCTGCACTTGCCGGGAAGGGAGAACTCTTCTCGTCAATCGGCCAGGCCATTCGTGGAGTCGATCTACGACTTTGTGATGAAGATCTGAATGACGTCCCCAAAGGTGAGATTGGTGAGATTGTCACTCGTTCAGAGACGATTATGAGTGGATACCTTGATCAGCCCGAGCTGACGGCACGCTCGATTGTGGATGGTTGGTTCCGTGCGGGAGACATGGCTTGGATGGACCACGAGGGGTATCTGTATCTTGCCACTCGCAAGTCGGACATGATCATCCGAGGCGGTGAGAACGTCTATCCGGTGGAGATTGAATCGACATTGGCCGACCATCCGGCGGTCCTCGAAGTCGCTGTAGTTGGCCGTGACGACGAACACTGGGGTGAGTTGGTGGTCGCCGCGGTGAAGTTGCGTGAGGGAATGTCGGTGACGGAACTCGAATTGAAGTCGCACTGCAAGTCTCGACTCGCCTCATACAAGGTTCCGGAGTACGTGCTCTTCTTCGACGTGCTCCCGAAGAATGCAACGAACAAATTGGTTAAGTCAGAAATCAGATCAATGGCAGGGCGGATTCTTGACGAGAGAACCTCGTGATGGCGTCCGTCCTCGATCGGATCACCCTGCATGTGCCTGTTGCAGAATGGACTCGCATCGGTTTTCCCGCGACCGGATTGAGCCTTGATGGTGTATCCGTTACGCTCGTCGAGAGCCACGAGGTGTCACGAATTACAGCAGGAATCCTTAATATGAACGGTGTTTCAGGCACCGAAAACATTCAGTCAGTCGTTGAGAGGTCATCGTGCCTTACGGCTGAGAACCTCCTTCAGTTGGAGACCGTCGACCACCTCATGGTGCGCACGCGGAAAGTGGATTCCACATTGCACGGACTTTCTAAGGCGTTTGGCACAGAGATTTCAACGGATGCGAACGGCGAACGGTCCGTTTGGCTGGGGACGGTGCGCGTCGATATGGTGCCGTTTCCCGATCTGTCTGTTCCCTCAGAATTGTGGGGCATTGCATTCCGAGTGGCTGACATCGACACGATCGGCGGTCGTCTCGGGGGCGACGTGCTCGGTGCCCCGAAGCCTGCCCGTCAGGAAGGTCAGCGCGTCGCTGTCTTCCGCAGCGGAGCGGGGCTCGGGGTGCCTACGGCCCTCATGGACCGCCGGGGCTGACTAAGGGCTGACCGGCGCCGTGCGCGGCCACGGGTGGTATCGCTCAAGTTGCCCCGCGAGTGAATAGAGAACATCCTCACGCGCGAAGGCCGTCGAGAAGTGAGCACCGATCGGCAGGCCGCCCGTCGACACGCCACACGGCACGTTCATTGCTGGTTGACCAGCAAGGCTGGCCGGAGCGGTATACGGAGCGAATCGGAAGATCGAAGACATGTACTCCTCGAAGTTCTCATTGCGCATGTCGTACGCACCGTGCTTCGGTGGGAGGTGCGCGATCGTTGGGCAGAGCACGACGTCGAACCGCTCCGTAAATGCAGCGATCTTGCGGGCAGCAGTGAAGACGGCTTCACGCGCCCTCCCCAAATCGACTGCGCGATTATTGATGCCGTTGAGCATTACTCGCCTCGTTACTGCCAGCAATTCGTCATCCCGGGGAGGCCGGCCGAGCTCCTTGATACGGTCCTCGATGATTGCTGTGATGGTGGATGACGTGATAATGCCGTACAACACGCCAACGTCGCTCAGGTTGAAGTCGGGTTCACAATGCTCCACCCGATGGCCGAGGGTCTCGAGTTTTTGTGCATAACTCTCGATGGCAGACGCAATCTCAGGCTCGGGTTCGATTCCATCGACGGAGCGTAGATGCATACCGATGTGCAACGGTGGGGGATCGGTGAGTGAGATTCTCAGGTAACTGCCCGAAGGAGGTGGACAGAAATAGGGATCGCCAGGCAATCCGCCTTGAGTGGCGTCAAGGAGCGCCGCATTGTCACGCACAGTCGCCGAGACCGCGTGCTGAGATGACATGCCGCTCCAAGATTCGGCTACCGGCGCATACGTGATGCGCCCGCGCGACGGCTTCAGTCCAAACACCCCGCAACAGGCCGCAGGAATACGAATTGAGCCGCCGCCGTCGCTCGCATGAACGAGTGGAAGGACACCTGCCCCCACAGCAGCGGCGGATCCTGAGCTTGACCCACCGGGAATTCGTTCGTGATCCCAAGGATTATTGGTGACAGAGAAAAGGTCAGTGTCAGCAGAGGGTCCGAGTCCAAACTCAGAGGTGGAGGTCTTGCCGAAAATCACCAACCCAGCACGCTTGTATCTGTTTACCAGTTCGCTTGTAGTCGTCGTAGTCGCATTGGCAAAGAACCGGCTTCCACTCGAAGTCACAGTTCCCTCAAGTCGCAGACCGAGATCTTTGATTAGGAAGGGAACGCCTTGGAAGGGCCCATCGGGTAGCCCCGCGTCGATTGCAGCTCGTGCACGATCTTCGAAGACTGTCCAGACTGAATGAATATCGCGATCTCGCTCCTCGACGGAGTGCAGAGCCCAGCTGAGGGCGTCGTGGGCATTGATCTGTTTGTTGCGAATGAGTTCGGCGATTCCAAGTGCGTCAAAACTCGAAAGGTCAATCGCCGACATCGCGCAATGATAACTCGTGTCCGCGCGGGACTGGAGGGAACTTCGATGACTAGTTGCTCTGCCGAAGCGACGATTGGCCCGTCAAATGTCACCTTCTCACAGAGTGAGAATGAATGGTGCTTCTGCTTGCAACGTCAATTCTGCATGGTTACATCGGGAATCATGCCGGGACCATTCCGCCTACGTGATGTTCTGCCAACGTCAGTCGGATGCTGGACCGCCACTTGTAGCCTGAACGTCTTCGAAAGGGTCCTCGAGTGATCAGGGAACTGGCGCAATTGCAATCACGTCTTGTAAGCGAACATCGAATGGCCCGACATCCCGGGTAAATGACGGCCTCAGTATTCGTCCCGGCCTGTCTCG
>Ga0129336_10000837_pt1 | contig 18227 bp, 15 predicted proteins | sample CPB6_02_DNA_FD_96878 | JGI IMG/M metagenome (GOLD analysis project Ga0129336, IMG submission 96878) | Freshwater to marine salinity gradient microbial communities from Chesapeake Bay, USA - CPBay_Sum_0.6_0.2_DNA | ecosystem: Environmental > Aquatic > Marine > Coastal | place: USA: Chesapeake... | reverse complement strand
TTTATTCTATATATATATTTTTAATCTATTATTATAAAATTATATGAAAATACAATAAATTTTATATATAGTATTCTAGATAGTTAATATTCGTAAATATTCGTAAAACATTCGATTAAGAGACAAAAATATAGGGCTTCACTCTGTTTAAGAATCTAATAGGGGTATTATTGTCTTATTTAAATGGAAAATTTCAATTAAGTCTCAACAAAGACCCTATAGGTCTTTATTTACACAAAAAAGGTATATTTATGATTTTATTCTATATATATATTTTTAATCTATTATTATAAAATTATATGAAAATACAATAAATTTTGTATATAGTATTCTAGATAGTTAATATTCTTAAAATATTCGATAAAGAAGCAATAATATAGGGCTTCATCCCGTTTAAGAATCTAACAGGGTCTATTCTTTTCTTATTTAATTGGAATATTCCAATTAAATTCACAATAAAGACCCTTAAGGTCTCTGATTACACAAAAAAGGTATATTTATGATTTTATTCTATATATATATTTTTAATCTATTTTAAAAAAATTATATGAAAAATGAATAATTTTTAGTCAATACTAGATCAGGTTGCAAAGACCATTGCGCCTGTTCCAGACATTACCCTAAATATATTGTAATATGTCGCAAATGCGATTACTTCATATTCTACATTAGGGTCTGTAGGGGCATTTAAGGTTAGATAGAGCTGTATCTTGCTTATCATAGAGGCATTGAAGGCTCCACTTGGCTGGTTCTTCTCAGGGTACAGAGCAAAACTATATACATGAACACCATCACGGGGGCTGCTTGTATGATACTGGTAAGGCTGCATCTGGTTAAAGTACTCATATGGCTTCTCCTCAAACCTATCTAGACCATTCCACAGTATCTTAGCTGTCTTCAGGATATTCTGTGTCCTCTGGGAGGCATCGCTCGGCATCTGGTATGTGTAGTTCGTCCATTCGTTGTAATCTACCACATCCCGCCTGCGGATGACCCATATAATCTCTTTTACAGGGTTCTGTATGATAAGGTCCATAACTCCTACAGTTGTGAAACCAGCCGTCTCCATGCGGAAGGCCCTTTCCACAAGATAATCTCTTGAATCCGCAGCGACCTGGCGGCGTTCATCATCATCCAAGAATATGTAGTTACAGTCCAAATAACCATCAATATCTATAAGGGCATTGGGACCACCTCCACCAGGAACAAGGAAATTGCCAATAGACACATCTGAACCACTTGGGTACATCATCCTGTACTTTACGGGGCTGTAGTACTTGCCTGTTACAGTATCATATATCTGGTAAAGCTCTTCTATGCCACGGAACTCTAATGTAATCTCTACGGTCTGGTACTGTAATGAAACCAGTGGAAGTGCTAGCCCAGGGTTCCGGCAGAACCAGAAGTTAAGGGGCACAAAGAACCTCCTAGAAGGAATCGAGGGCGTAGCTACATCATTCACAACCGTGTATGCCGGATAATACTGATAATCAAGCCAATTATTCGTAATAACAATGCGGTTGTTTAATGATGTAGGATTCGTGAACTCATACACATTCCCTGTCATCTTATCATAGGCATCCCTCTTACTGCTGGTGAGTGTAAGCTCATTCCAAATATCTAACCACTCTCCATACTGGATATCTACAAGATTTGTATCAACCCGCACGGACGCTGAGCGTATCATATAATTTGCTACTTTCTCTATCCACTTGAACCGTAGATTACCATCAGAGTAAATAGCAGGAAGCTGAAAGGAAAAATACACATCCTGGAGCAGGTCTGCTACACGACCAATGCGACAGGTGGCAATTGTGCTACTTGTCTTGTCAAGAACTGGCTTTGATAAGAACGTTTGCCTTACTGATTCCATCGCAAAATTGGTATGTGTTCTATAGACAAACTTGAAGTAGCTGAGTGTAGGCGACCCTGTAAGGTATATATCCTGTTGCCCTCGGGCAACAAGCTGCATAAGACCTCCTGGCATGATGTGAGGTGCTTCTCTATTGTCTCTTTAGAGATTTTCGGCTTATATAATGAGTCATCTTTAAAAAATGAAATAGATGTATGCTTATTTTTTCACGTCGTTTTGAATAATGATTTTAATAAGATGAAGAACCACACTAATTGCATAGTTGTTATGCGCTCCTATTATGAGCTACATCTAGATGGCACAGAGGTGACCATATACATCAAGGAGTTCTTATTCAAGGATACTAGTTGTAGAAGGTATTGTGTTGGTTTTTCGAAGAAACAACCCTTTATAATAGAGATAACTGAGCATGAACCACAATTCTTTGACAATGTCGCCATAGCATACTGTGGTAAGGACCTTTACGAGTTATACCATAGCAAAGGCATAGATGCTGTCCCTATGCGTTACCATAAGATGCCTTACAGGCATAAGTACCGTTACCTGAAAGAGTTTTGCGTAGTTTATAATATCCCATGTGACGAGAGGTCCCTTGTATATGCTATTCAAACCAACACTGGCTCTATAACTTATAACAGCCATTGTATCCCTCTGTGTATCCCTCCTCGTTATGTTCCCCCTACTTCTAAGAACACCTCCTTTAGCTTCAATTCGCATGGTATTACCTATTATAGCAGCGATGAAGATGATTGCTAATTTAAAAATAATTTAAAAATACTTACCATTTTAGTATTATTTTACATCTCTGAAGTTGACTTCAAGACCTTGCCCTTATCATTCCGGTCTGACACATCGAGAGGTGCTTCTCCATTGCGTCCTGGGATAGTGGCATAGGTTTTTGTGAATCCTGCCTCATAGATGCTAAGGATTGTGTCGGCATCTATGACGTAGTTAAAGTAGGATAGGTCAGCCATCATAATATCATTGACATTAGCAGGTTTTGTGCTATTTGTATTCGCATCTATTTTAATCTGGGGCATAATATACAGATTCCCATTGTTGGGCTTGAGGACAGTAGGGTCTTTAGATACGGTACCAAGCTCATTGGCGTTATCAACATACTGGTCTAGTTCGAGGACACCGTTAATATATATCCGCACACGCACACGGTTGCGGAATGGTAGGGGATCAGCAGGATATGTGTCCTGAATAATGACTGTCACCATAAACCATTTGTTATTATATGGCTGGTTCTTGAGTCCCCTGATAGACACCTTGTGCTGGTTTGCCTCATCCCAGTTATTTATGCTCTGAACGCACACATCTTTGGCACCTTCCCGAATCACATCTATGGACTTCTCTGTATTGAACTCTACACTCAGTGTATCACCTCCATTCTGTAGCTTGATAAGGGGGCACTTAACATACACATTTGATTTATCTTCACCACACACGTTCTTGTAGGATTTTACCTTGTTATCACCGCGCAAGAGAAGAACTACATCACCTGTTGTCAGCCCCTCATCTGGAGTAGCAGGCTGATTCTCGTTATGCCCTGATTGATATCTATTATCCTGGAACAACCAGAAATTGTAGGTAAATTCAATACCACCTGCCTGATTTACCGAGGGTTTTAGATTCATAAATAGACCTCCCTTATCATTCACTGTATTATAGACCTCACCTGTAGTAAGAGACATGTCCTTTATGCCCTTGAATACCTCAACGTGGTTGCGGAGTTCAGAGGACTGCTGAATAGCACGAGTTGCCTCACGGCTAAAAAGGTTATAAGCTATTACAAATAGGATAATTACGATAGCAAATGCTGCTACTACCTGAAGTGATGTACGAAACAGAGCCATTGTATATTCTACAATAACATAAAGAAAACAATCATAACTTTACTAACAGTAGTAATAGCTGTTAGACGCTAACATGCGTTTGACACTTATGTTCAATATCCATAATATGGTTGTGCCCCGTGCGGTAATAAGAGGTCCTTTATACACTGTTGTCTCGAGAAGCAGCATGGTAGGATTTCACAAGAAGATAACAAACCAGAAGATATTAGACCCATTCTGTACTAAAACTGTTCTACTCACTTTTACAAAAGAGAATGATGCAAATGATGTTATGAAGGTGCTTGAGGCAATACAGGGCAAAATCCCTCATTTCCAACGTGATATTGAGTTTCACCACAATGGTGTGGCTATGATTGACAATTATCCAGAACCGTATCTTGTTTCAGGAGAAGGGACACATGCTGATAGCATCAAGCCATTACACATTGAGAATATTCCTTATAATCACATGGAACGCCTATGCCTTATTCATCACTTTGATATGCTTATCGTGCATAATAAGACGATAGAAAACATAGATGAGAAATGGTACGAAATAGGTCTTGATTGTTATGAGTACAAAACAAATGAAGTTCCAAACAGGGATATTCAGGAAAAAATATTTAGGGACATGTTCTATTATCGGCCAGATGAAGATTAATTTCCAGCTGAGATCTCCGGCTTCTTGTATATAGGGTTGCGAACACCATACTGGTTTGTTAGACTACCTATACCGATGGCATTTGCCATCTTATCAGCTGTAGTTAGATACATAGGACCCTGTGCATATATTTTGTACATATCCTTGGTATTTAGTTCATAATTAAAGAACTCTACAACTGAAACCAGACCTGAGAAGGCCATTCCAGAATCACTGTCGGTGCCACCACCTATATACACATCTCCCTTGCGGTCAAGTGCCATCTTCGTAAGGTTAGGTGTCACAGTATAAGGTTCCTGACCAGGACTCGACTTATTTATTTTAAATGTCTGGCTTGTGGTAACTGTCTTTACAAGCTCACCATCTATGTATGAGGCTATACTACCACCGTTCGCTGTCTCATTGACAACAACTCCTACATGTACCCACCTCTGGAGTGGCAGGTAGTCAATGGTAATGCCACGCTTTGCAGTCATCCACTTCACCTGTGTAATTTTGTCCTGATCAGTTGGCTTTGCCTCATTGCTATCTGTAGTATCAAAGTATATATGTAGCTTGTTGGACTCAGGATCCATTACAACCGAAGGTGAGCCTGTCATGAAGTTGTTGGCATCACCACGGTGGAGCACGTGACGGATCTGTCCATTGTTCTTGCTTAGATCATGGACGTATATCCAGAAGGTAAAGGAGAAACGTTTGCCATTCTTTGTCTCAGGAATGCCGCCGCCATTACCTTTTGTAACAACAATGCCAAGAGCAGGTGTCTTGGTCTCAGGAACAATATAGGAGCTGCGCTCTACAGTCTTATCCTTAATATATCTGTAGATAACGACTGCTGCAAAAAACCCAACAATCACTGTGACCACAAGACTAAGAACTACTACAAGCTTCTTCTTTGAATTAGAAGGAGCAGACATTACCATATCGGGCTTTGACGTAAGTGCCTGCTTTGCTGCTGATGATACAGAAGCAACAGCACTTGAGACTGATTTCATAACAGCTGCCTTCTTGTCACTCATATTATACAAAAGTCTCTGTCTTATCTGTATCTTAGCAAGAAAATATAATTATATTTTTGTTTTGTTTTTTGTCAAGGTATAATGATAAGAACCTATATGCTTCCATGGAAAATCATCTTGATAGGTGTGCCGTTCCATCTTTTTCTGGAGTGACATTTGGCTTAATGTCTTAGTAAAATCTGCTAATGTAGTTTCATTTCCCCTTTTTTTCTTTGGAAGGGAAGCAAGGATATGGGATGGAGCACTGGATAGATGATCTGTGGCTATGTCAGCAAGACATCCCTCTGCATTGTCTGCTCCACTCATGATGTCCCACTCTATCATACACTTTAGTATGTTAGAATATACTTTCGTTTTGTTATGTTTTGTACCTTTTCTAAATTCAAACTCCATAGCTAGATTTTCATGAAATCGTAATGGATTCATCCACATGTCTTCTCGAAAAAGTTGTCTGGCAATATTTGATGGTGGATTATGATACAAAACATCTATATTCGGGGTTGTATCGATGCTATGAATATAATCATGATTCACTATATCATTTGTATTTGTATCTTCTTTTGAGTCCTTGTAAAGTTCGTACTGGATCATTTGTAAAGCCTGTTGTATGTTGCCATTTGCCTTTTCTGCTATATGTAATAATATATCAGCTCTTACATTTGTATGGTGTTGGCGGAGCATTAGTATAATTTCAGCTTCTGTAGGTAGTTTAAGCTGGATACATTGCCACATGCGTTTCATTTCACCCAAGCGTTTTTCCATATTTGTATTACATGCTATAATGACCGGCATGTATGGAAGTTGCCTACTGTTAATTCCCATAAGACGATTATAAAGAATAGATGGTATATTGCGATCAAGCTGTACTAATATCTCAAATTCATCTATAAAAAGTAGTTTTTTAGAAACCTGTTGCATCAGAGTATCTTCTAGATGTGTGGTTGTCATTTTTAGAATAAGATCATTTAGTTCCTTTCCAGAATGGCAGTTCATGCTGTCTATTTTCTTAAGAGTAATCCCAAGATGCTTACACATTTGTATAACGCTGTATGTTTTGCCTATCCCAGGAGCTCCCATCAGGATAATACATGATGATGTAGTTATAAAGGTCTGTGAATAGTCAGTACTATCCTGTATCCATTTATACAAGGTTTCAAAACTGAAATGATTGCCAAACAAGCCAAGTTCATCAGGGATGGTCATCTGTTTTATGATTTGTTTTTTGTCTTACCGCTTTTGACATTTCAAATGTTACTCTGGCTTATATACTTTTTGCGGACGTAACTACCCGTGGTTTATTATCTAGCTCACCATTCTTGGTACGTTGTATCCATCTCCACAGTGTCATTTTGTTGCAACCAAATGGCTCACACGCCTTCTGGAGACTGTTTGTTTTGTGATAGTACTATACGACCGTCTGCTTGTAATCAAAAGACTTGTGCTTTCCCATGTTACTATACCAGAGCAAAATATATAAAGATAAATTGCGTGGTATAAATAAGTGATGAGCCATGCGGGTTAAAAGTATTGAGCCTGGAAAACAGGAGCAACTGATTGATAAACTAGAACGGTTGGTACTTCCCGAGGAAAAGGCATTTACCCTTTACAACATGGACAATGACAAGCCCCTCCAAGAACAAATCATGGGGCTAGTAGAAGAGCTGCGTGAAGCATTCTATATCCACAATTTTACAGGGGTCAATAGACCTGATGGACTAAAACGCCCATGGCTATCCATTATCCGAACGCTTCTTGGGAAGCGATACAAGATTATCATTGAGGATTATCGGGACAAAGAAAAGATGGTGAGAACAAAGCGTTATAATTTTATCCCGAAAGCTACTTAAGGATAATGTGCGTTCTTTTTATATAAATATTTTCTCAGCTTATTGTAGAAAATGTGTCCAGACCCGAAACCTCCCGACCCTGTGGAGGAACCAAAGAAGCGTTCTAGACCCGATGTAGCTGCCCGAATTGCGAGGAACAAACAGCTGGATTTTACGGGCGTGGTGATGAAATGGAACACCCTTTGCAAGGACGAGATTATCCAGAGGGAGATTGAGAAGTTTGTGTGGAACATCAACAAGGTTGCCTTGGAAGCTTATCATGTGGTCAATATGCACGTTCTCCGCTGCCTACAGGGAAATCTTGCTTTGCCTACCCTTGACCAAAACTTCTTCTACCGTTGTTGCTCGGGGGTGGTAGAGAAGCGTGGGGAACATGCATCCGCACCAGATACAGGGGATATCCAATTGGATGCAACTCTTGAAATCTTCAAGTCTCTCCGCCCCAAAAAGAATTACATGCCACCCACTAAAGAAAACATGGCATTCCTGATGTGCAACCTAGCCCGTCAGATGAATGTTGCCTGTCGCAACCATTTGGTTCTTAATTTCGGAAAAAGGCTCATTAGATACGTTCGGTTGAAGTATGACAAGAGTAGGAAGGAGGCGTGGCATTTCATCAACCAGGCTTTCCATCCAGACGGAGAGAAGACCCAAGAACATATAGATTTCTTCCAATGGCTTGTTTATGCTCCGTATGAGAATGTAATTGACAAGAACTATGCACACTTCCTCCGCAAATCTTATGACATGCTCCAGTTCATGGAGGCACAACCTGCCAACACCCGAGGGGCAAGAACCTTTACCATCATGCCCCTCAAGGGAGGGTTTGTGATGTCCCACATCACCATCTGTAGCTCCTGCCTCCAGCAAATCCTTCAGACCATTGTCAAGAGCCATCCAGGAACCTCCTTCTTGGGTCATTCCAACATCACCAAGAAGGTGTTTGATAAACAAAAGGATACCTTTTGGAGGAGCCTGTTTGACATAGACAGTTATGAAACAGAGAACCGTAAGTTTGCTTATGAAATCTCCACCAACGGATACGCCGTCACCCTAAGAATGCAGAAGCCGAAGCGTGAGGATACACATCCAACCCTGCCAAGCGAACACTACTTTGAGCGTGTAATAGGAGCAGACCCAGGGGTGGATTATCTTCTCACGGCTAGAATCAACACAGGCGAGTTTGTGCAAATATCCACTGCCGAGTACCGTGATATGGCTCAGATGAGGAAGCAGTTGAGGTGGAACGAGAACACCAAGGTGCATCATCCCCAGTACTCTCAAATCATCCGTGAGATGCCAAGCTTTGCTACCACGGACATGGAAACCTACCAGCACCACTTGAGGTACGTTCTTACGAAGTGCGATGAGCTTTTTGCCTTCTGTGCAAACAAAGGGTTCCGCAAGTGGAGGTTCAAGACATATGTGTATAGCAAGAAGGCTCTGTCAAGCCTATGCAAACGTTTGACAGAAGGAAAAAGGACGTGTATTGGTATTGGCGATTGGAGCCGTCAGGATGGCATCGTCAAACGCCATCCGACTGCTCCTGTCAAGAAAATCCAGAAGGAGCTTCGTCGTTACGCCAAGGTGATTTCCTTAGACGAATATGGTACATCCAGAGGATGTTCCTGCTGTGGGGAACGATGCATCAAAATTAGGCTTCCGAAGAAGAATAAGGAGGGAAATATAGAGCTATCCCGTAGCCATCAGGTTGTCCGTTGTAGTTCCAACGAGTGTGCAATGTGTTGGCAAAGGGATAAGAACAGCTCTATCAATCACCTCAAACTCCTCATGTGCCTCTTACGCTCGGAAGAGCGTCCATTGTACATGAGGAGAAGCTGAATATATACCTGTGACACGCCCATTTGGGTTGATAAACAGGTAAGCGGTGAAAATCCGTATTATCGCTTTTATTTCAGAGTAACATTTGAAATGTCAAAAGCTGTAAATTAGGGCTGATAGGTTACCATGTCTAACCATGTTGCAAAGACATACATAAGAACACCCGCCAAAGGCACAATAAATCCAAATGCGAACATGTTAGTGTTCTCATCATTCTCCATACCCCATTTCTTTAGTGTGCCATCATGTCTAAACATGAAAGCAGGTTTTAGTAAGATAATGATGGTAATAAATATGACATATAGCACGAGGGCAACGTGTAGTCTGGTAAGTTCTAATGCTATCATGATTTTCGCTCCACTACAGGTGCTCTAGAAAAATATTTGCCCGTGATGTATAGAGTTAAAACAACATTATTTACGATCATGCTGAAAGGACATACATGGTTGTTACTCATTATATTAATAGCACTTGTTGTTTATATTTATCTATTAGACCTAAAATATACAAAAGAGGGGTTCGCATCTACAAATAGCTCTCGTGGTAAGAATAATACACCATCCCCGGTCCCAGCACCTGGGCCGCCAGAATCTGTGAAAGCACCTGGGCCGCCAGAATCTGTGAAAGCACCTGGGCCGCCAGAATCTGCGATATCAAAGTCAAAAGATATAGCAGCTACAAAATCGGCTACAATTGCTGCTAAGATAGAAGATGCTCCAGTTATGACACAAAAGGTACAAAAACAGTCCCCATCACCTACAGTTCCTGCTAAAGCTAAGGCAACACCGGCTCCCTTGAAACAAACATTTACAACAAATCTAGAAAATATGTCATCTATTCTAGTTCCCACAGCAGAAGAGGTAACTATAGATTTTATGGATAATATGGTCAACGTATTAGAGCGCGGTAATAGAATACCAGACAATTGGCAAGGCAGCACAATATGTATAGATACTGTAGATTTGGAGAGGGTAAAGAAAGGAAATTTAGGTAAAAGCAAAAAAATAGAAAAACCAGGATACTTTATTCGGTTGGTAAATCGTGAAAGAATGAATGAGCTCAAATCACCATTAGAGATTGTAAATCGCAAGATTGGTGTATTTGATATATGTGAAAGCCATTTAGTACAGGCTATCGCCTACGGGTATAGGATAACAAATATAAAGCCAATAATAAATATATCATATATTTCTAAAAACAAGAGAACAGAACTTAAGCGCTTATTAGATACTACATATGATGTTATATTTGCCTATATCATTCCAGGTAGCAAGTTTGAAAGCCTTATCTATTCACAAGAGGTTGGTCTTTTAGGTTTTGATAAACTAGATATCACAAGGGTACATGTAACATTCCCTTACATCACACCTAAGAAGTCTTACATGACTGATGTCTATGACTGGAAAAAGAACCTGCCAAAGGCAGTATATGTAAAAGAGGGAACTATGAATCTCTTATGGTCTCAGCAACATATGTTTGAAATAGGCGAACCTAAAAATGCTCTACCTATAAATCCTAATAGGGAGACCTTTATTACCAATCTAACTGTATCACCTGAGATGTCTGATCCCACTTACAGCTGCTATGGAGAACCAACCAATGAAAATAGAGCCTTGTGTAATTCTTCCTATGATGCTTGGGGGAACTTGAAGGAAGAAAAGACCCTATGGGATGTCCGTTGTTTAGAGCATACAGATTGTCCATTTTACAAGGCAAACAAGAATTATCCAAATGATTTTGGACGGTGTAAGCCAGACGGTATATGCGAGATGCCTACAGGTATTCGTAGAATATCGTTTGTGAAATATCGCGATGATTTTCCCTATATGCCAATGTGCTATGGTTGTGACCCAGAAATTATGGATTGTTGCAAAGACCAGAAGGAGAACCCAAAAAAATATCCTAAATTAATATCACCTGATTATGCTTTTCCATATGACATCGTACAAAGATCTCCCAGAGGACTACAAACAGTCATACCATTGCCATAAAATCTCAAATCTAATTATTTTTATAATGTTATTTAATTTATTTTTATCACCTCTTAACACGCTTAGAACTAGACATGTTGTGTTGTTCTTCTTCCTCTATTTCATGACATGTCTGTGTAGTCTTATCTATATAGACTGGTGGTTGTACCGGGTTATTAGATAGATAGTGTGCTATGAATTTCATGTTATTATACATCCCAAATACTGTGCTACAGATATACACCTGTTCTATATAGATAAGATGAGACCACATTGCAGGGAGCATAGTGTATGATAATTTGGTTACACGCTGCTTCTGCTGAGGAGTCATATCAGCATCTTTTATGAATTTATAGGAGTAGTTATCAGTTCCTTCGTTCTTCATAACAGGCGGTTCCATTCCATCAAACACTGTCTTTACTAGATTGTTCCATCTATTGGCAGTAAGAAACAGGTACATCATAGAATCAATATTATATACTGGAATGTCTTCATAATTTGGATACTTGGCATGTAGTTTATTTATTTGTAAGCGATATTTATCAAAGAGTATGACATAATTCTGCATCCTCATGAGCAGGATGTTTGACGTCTCTTGCTCTAAATGTATGTTTCGCTCCATTTTAATAGTATGTTGATTATTAGCTAGGTCGTATCATTTTTTGAAAATTACACATATTAATAAATTAAAAATATTATTTTGCTTTTATAATAGAATAATTATACATCTACATAGTAAGCTAAGTTTCACTTTATGATTGGTAAAAGAATCCATATACTTATTATTGCTATCTTAATGATGCTTATCTCTATACTTCTCATGCTGAGAAATAGAGAGATGTTCGTTCTGCCTGTAGCCAATAACGAGGTTATACCACAAACAAACCCATCTAATGCTGTTTGGGATCGGCATCCTATTCAAAACAGCATTCCACTAGAGTATGATGTAAAGTTCCCAAATGTTTATTACAATGAGCTAAATAATGAGAAGTTTATGGGTGCCCTCAACCAGACATTTGGCGCTAAAAACATGCTTATAATGCCAGATGGTGCAGAATGGTCATCAGAAACCCCTGTAGATAGGTTTCATATCCCTCCTGCCCCAATGGCAGATGCCTACAACCTGATTATACCCTGGCTTTTAGATACAATCCAGAAATCCCTCTATTTTAAACTTCCTGGGGATGAACCAGCCCCCTTCCAGATTATACATGACCATTGGAACTCATGGGCTACGAGTGGAAAGGTTCAGGGTCGTGTAAGGTATGACCTTGAGATTATACTTTACCGTGAGGCAAAATACCATGGAAAGCATGTGGGACTAAAGGTGGTAATGGAGGATAAAAAGGTAATAGGTGTGATGGATATGAAGATTATTGGCATCGTGTACGAAGACCATTTTGGCCTTTTCCCTGTTTCTCATACCGACAAGACAGATCTTAACAACCAGAGTATGCCATTTGATGATGATCCATTAGCAGGTTATCCACCTATCATAGATGAAAGTATTATCCAAGCAGAGGTTGCCAAGCGCGAGAAAGAGAAAGCAATCATGGAAAAAATAGATAAACTCTACAAGTTAGAACCACCGCCTCAATAACAATACAACAGGCACATTTTCGTTTTTTTACCTAATAACTACCTAAAAATTGATTAGGTGATTGTGATAAACTGTAAGAAGAATGACGGAGACCATCAAGAACGACCAGTACTATGTGGACCTGGCCAACGCGTTTGTCGACCAGAAGAAGTACGTTGACGCGCTGCGGGTCTTTGTCGATGCAAACAAGGAGCGCCCTGCTCACAAAAACATGAACGGATATATGACCGAGTTCATCCGCAAGATGTTGTTTGAGACGGAGGATGCTCTCAACTGCCTGATGCTGTTCGTAGAGGCCGGGGAGCAGATGCTTGCCTCCCTAATGGTGCGAAAGTACCCCAACCTGACCTCGATCCTCATGGAGCAGGGGAAGATGGAGTACGTAGGTGCCATCGCCTCATGGATGCACAATATGAAGAACGTCGTGTGCAGCGAGGACACCGGCATCTCTAAGCGCGACTGCTATTTCTGTACGCTCAAGCAGGAGGTCACATGCTGCGCCTCATGTGGGGAGAACGGAAAGGGCAGGATGAAGACGTGTGGAGACTGCTTTGTCGCGCACTATTGTGACAAGAAGTGCCAGAAGGCGCACTGGGTACAGCACAAGAAGTTGTGCAAGGAGGCCTCGTTTCTTATGTACGCTGTTAAGAGGATACAGGAAGAGAACCAGGTCTAAAAATCCAGAAAATATAAAAACAAAAATACAAAAGATTTTAGTAATCACCCAAATCATCTGGGTCTGCTTCATCAGGATTTTCTGTTTGTCTTTGGTTTTCCATAACACCCTCCAAATCAGCTAGTTCATCCTCTGTAATCTGCTGAGGAACCTCCGCTTCGATTTCACCCTGTAGTATATCCTCTATCTTTATCTGGATACCCTGAAGTCTTGATTGTTTGATAATTTTTTGAAGTTCTGGATTTGCCTCAAATTTACGAATAGTCTCAATCTTACGCTGCTCACGTATCTCCGTAATCCGTTTTGTGATTTCATCCATAGTAGGCATGGCATGTATTTCTACCAGTTTCTGTAAGTTATTCCCTGTGTTTTTTAGAAGGTCTTCTAAGAACCTACCAGGCAAGACCCTACGCATTGTAATTCGTCTCCCTGTCTCCAAATCTCCTGGCAAACATGCGGTACGACACAATACAAACATCCATAGGGCTCTTATTTCCTCGCTATGTTCGTCTGGCACCTGTAGCATTCGCAAAGTTTCTATAGAATTCTTAGCATTTGTAGCGACATTCCGCAGTAGTTGTATTTCTGTTTCGTATTTAGCCATATCCATCTCTTCTAAGATGTTGGCATAATGGTATATACTGTAAAGCACTTGTATAGTAATTCTGTAAAGTTCATGGATAGTCATAGTCTGTATCTTTGACCACAGCTCTTTATGTATTGTACTGCCTGTGGTGATAAAAAGAGCCTCCGCATATCTGAGAGCCTCATCATAGAGATTTGGTATGACCTGACGGTTCTCGGGGTTTAGCATATCATGAACCTTTTCTGGTATGAGAGAGATACTATGTATCTCATCCTGCCATGGAACAACTCTTTCTTCGGCCTCTATAGCCTTTTTTGCAACCTCCTCGATAGCCTGTAGATTCTTATCCGTCTTTTTATCAGGCAGTTCAAACTCCGTAACAGGAATTGGTTTGCCATAGTGTGCCAGTAGAGGACGCTTCTTAAGTATCATGCCCTCATTGGCAAAGTAACGCCTTGCCTTGCTCAGACCCCCATCTCGAATACGGGCAAAGTTCTTTGTTGCTAGATAGTTACTATCAAGCCGTGTGTAGCAGCATCCTAATATGTGCTTGTGCTTCTCCTTTACATCTTCTATTATGCCTGGAAGGAGCTGGAGGCTTTTGATGTAGGGCTTAAGCAAGTCATTAGGTTTAAATTTTTGCTTTTTCTCACGGAAACTCATCATCTCCTTGTATGCCTCATCTGCCTCCTCTACACGTATGCTACCCTGATAGATAATCTCACTCTGTGCCAGTTTCTTCATAGCATCCACCTCATGTGTGAATCGTTCAAAGCCCTCTCGCACTTTGTTTTTTATCTCCTCCTTGCTAAATCCATCCAGGAGCTTTACCATGTTTGGTATGTCATGCCCCTCATCACTCAGCATACAGACAAAATATGCCATAACTCCTTTTCTTTCGGCACGACCCTCCTCCAATGGGAACCCGAGGCCAGTTAGCTCTGACTTACAAGGGCTGTTTGTGATGTCATTGATATAAAAGAGGTTTTCTAACATCAAGGACTGGACGTATAATATCCAGTATGTGATAAATAGGAAGAATACTTGTCTTTTGTACTCATCATCACGCTTAAGAGCGGCTCGATAGGTTTTTTTGATAGTCTTTTGTTGCTCTATAGGAAGAATCTCAAGAACAGAATCAATACTATCGATTGTGACAGATTGGAGAATGTTCTCTGGAATAGTTTTGTCTATTTCCCGCATTAAAATACGAATATCAGGAATATCAGGAGCTCTTTGCAATAGCATCTTTACAAACTCACGCGGGTTCCATGGCATGTTTGTAAGTTGCTGCAGGTTTGAGAGCACATCACTGCAGTCCATAAGGTGTCTTATGAGCTGTGTCTTTTCATTACGCATGAGTTCTTTTAGGAGTTCATTCTCAGCCTCTTCAAGCTCTACATCCTCTTCGTTCTCTGGGAGGTTCATTACAAGCTGTTGAAGTTCCTCGATAACATAATGACCTGGCTCATCTCCTGCGGGTACTTCTTCCGGTGGTACATAGTTCTTACTGCTGTAGTCTTTTTCGGTATAGGTCTTAAGGAACTGTTTAGAGCCGAACATCTCTTCCGCCTTGTCAGGGTCAATCGTTTTGCTTGTTCTGTTTGCGCTTTCCTGAACCCTTTTTTCTAATTCTTTGAAGACAGCAGGGCTATCAGTTCCAGACAATGATATCATAGCTGTCCTGAAATCATTCAGCAGGATGCGCTCATCCAGATTACGTAGCAGCTCTATGTCTTTTAGATATTCCTGAAGTTTTAGGCTTCCGTTTTCTAGCTTCTCCAGCTGCTTAGAGAGTGGTATATACTCTTCTACTTTAAAGGGCTTTTCAAGGATGCTATTCATTGCCTCATTGACAAGATCACCCTTCATGTAGATTGGAACATCTGTGGTTGCCATGGTTAGGCGTGCTGTCATGCTGTCCCAAAACAGCTTATGGAGGCGTACATAGGAGGCTTCTTGCGCCTTTATCTCTCTCGGCTCAGGCTTCTTTGCCTTCTTCTTTTTTTGCTCCTCGGATTCTTCGGATTCTTCAGTTTCTGTTATTGGGGGCATACGCTTAATTTTATTTACAAGACTGCTGTATGCATCTGTATCTATTTCCTCAAGGCTCCTGCCATACTGTTCCATAAGAACCTGTAATGAACGCATGTCAGTGGTATTTTTGGGTGATACATGCTTTATGACATCTATGAAGGATGGCACAATTGCTCTTGTAAATGCCTCAAATGCCTCTACAGGGTCTTTTGGCAATTTCTCAATTTCTACAGGAACTGTTCTCTCTAGAGTACGACCCATTGGAGCAGATATGCTTTCATGTAGATACATGCTAGGAACGGATGGTGTAATATGAAATTCGCCAGCAAGAATATCCATAGGTTCCTTGTCCGTATTGAGACGTACAACCTCTTCTTTTGTATCCAGAAACCTCATATACATGCCTGTTTTCTCGGGCACAGGGATGGTATCTTTGTTTTCTACCTTCTCTATCTGCTGATAAGGGTCGTGCAGCTCCGCCTGAACTTGTTGGCGAACCTTGTAATTTGGTATCTTTTGAAGACTATTCAATCCATTAAAATATTCCTGTATGCTATTTGCGGTTCCCAGATCCTTCCGTTTAGCATGTACCTGATAGACAACGTGCTTCATATAGGCCTTTAGCTTGTCTGATGGCATTGTCACATCCTTGTGTAGTTCAAAATAGGTGTCTATAGCCCCTGGCTTGTCCTGAAACATGAGAGAGAGCTGGTTGTAAATCTCTTGCTCGGTCATAGCCACAAAATTAGGATGTTTTTCTAAGAGTTCTTCAAGACTGATAAGCTCACGGATGTGTATCTCTGGCAAATCTTCATCCAGATATATCCATTCATGCTGTGGTGCTGACATAATTTGTAAAAAGAAGCTTTTTGTCCTTATATTATGTTCTTATTTTATTACGACGCTGAAGATGCATCTGCTATTAGACGGTCTATTTCTTTTTTGATATATTCTTGTTGATTCTCACATGATAACACGGTTCGTGAAAGTTCTAAAGCATTCTCTGCAATTTTGCGAGCATCTTCATCATGATCCCATATCCATTGCATGATAATATCTAGGTTAGATAAGTCCCACTCTACAGGTACATAATGAACCCAAGGGATAAGATGATGCCTGAACCAGAACTCATGGATACTCACAAATACAGGTACACAACCCGTAGCAAAAATCCATGTAGCATTGCTAGCACTAGAGTTCCCATCTATATAGAGTAATGCCTTGTATTTTAGTTGGTCTACTGGATTCACCTTTTCAGCAAATAGTTCAGGTGTTGTGGTTGGGCTACAGTCTGGGCGTGAGTAACAATCTACAAATTTGACGTCAGTTTTAGGAATGTTAATGCACGCTTTTACTATATTTACACGCCACATGTTCCCAGAGACACCGCCTCGCCAGAAGAGAATATTATCTTTTAATTCCCAAGGGACATGGTGTGGTTTGAAAGCATTATAGACAGAGTTTATAAAGAAATCATCTGAGGCAGGACAATAGAAAAATGCAGGTTTCTGGGAGGATCCTGCTACGACAGCAGCAATAATAATTGCCTCTTCTTGTTTAGCTATATCAAGTAATTCCTGTTGTATTGTATAATGACCATCCGCTTTTTGGCATATAAAAAGTGTTTTCTTTTTTTTAGTAGCTAGGTAGTTAATAATAAAATGCATAACTGGACCATGTGATACCACACATGAACCAAATCCAGTCCAGCACTCAAATACGCAAGGTGCAAATACTCGCCCATCAGGGAGTTTAATGATAGAAAGATTTGTGATAGATATCATATTTATAGAAGAGTATGATTCTATTTCTTTAGATGATGTAAGGTAATTTTTATTTTTTGATCTTAGTTGTTTTCTTTGGTGTCTTTTCCTTCTCCGTAACAGAGTTGCTTAGGATGAACTGTTCCCACTCATTCGAGATGCCAAGTAGAGTGGAGCGTATCCAAGAGCAATTATCCATGAGTAGCGCCCATGCGAATGATATGTCACGCTTCAGGGTTTTGTCCTCAAACATCACGCGTAGGACCATGGTAGGGTCAAGGGGATGAGGGCACATGTAGCCCACATACGAAATCTTAACATCCTGGAAAGCCTGACCCTCTCGCACATGGCGGTTAAACATCAGCGATTGTAGGAGATTTCCAAGAGTATCATCTTCATTCTCAAAGGTATACTCAAACCCGTTCTCAATCTCTTTACATGTTACCTTGTCCTCCTCGTGCTGAATTGCGTCATCAAGCCGCTTCATAAGGCTATCAAGTGCCTTATATACA